>Ga0116227_10007365_pt1 | contig 21553 bp, 24 predicted proteins | sample S1TSphgellanicum_FD_89693 | JGI IMG/M metagenome (GOLD analysis project Ga0116227, IMG submission 89693) | Host-associated microbial communities from peat moss isolated from Minnesota, USA - S1T2_Fb - Sphagnum magellanicum MG | ecosystem: Host-associated > Plants > Peat moss > Unclassified...
CAAAGAAACACTAAAAAAAAAAATTTGGCAAAAACTGTTCAAAAAATGAAAAAAAAAAACAAGCATAAACTTTGTCCCAATAAAAAAAAAAAAAAAAAACAGCAACACATCCCCACCACCACCACAACAACAACAACCACCTCCTACATTCCTCCAAGCTCCCCTTTCCCTTTGCTTTGTTTTATGCTTTCCTTCATGTTTGCTTTGCTTATTGTGTTGGGAAACCCCATTACACACAAAAAACATAAAAACACACAAAACAAAAGCCAACAAACAAACAATGAATGGGTAGCTATTGGTTCAAAAAACATAAAATTAGGTGGTCCCCAGTGCCCAATCACTTTTATGGAAATTTCTTATGGAGCTTAAGTGGCAATCATCCAGAGGAAGAGGTTAAAAAAAATTGATGATCATTTCTTCAGAAATTCCATGGACCATTCCAGAAACAATTTCAAATTTTTTGGGTTTTTCTGTTTTTGGGTGCTCGCAGGCAGCAGTCGGAAGTGGCCGCACTCGGTGATGATTGTGAAAGGATTTTTAGTTCCAGATTTTGCTGCTGGTTGTGTTTGGAGTATGTGAGAGGACGTCTTTCTGCTTGTCTTCGTTTCTTTTATGGGGATGAGTCCGGCTGCGAGCGACTCTTCGGGGGTTCCGGGAGTGGCTCCTCCCGCCGTTGCGACGGCTGGCGAAATCGTGTCACGTGGTTATGATTCCATCCGATTTGCCCTCGAGAAGAGACGACCATGGGCAGAGATGTCAGATCCATCAGCATTCAGCATGCCTGAATCGGCAAGTGATGCAGTGGGTCGCATCTGGAAGAATTGGAGACATTTCATTGTCAACTACGGCATGATCATGGTAGCCGTGGTTGCGGTTAGGTTGATACTGAATCCAAGCTACCTCGTCCTGTTCTGTCTTTTGCTTAGCGGATGGACTTACCTCTACTACGTGCGCACGGATCCCGTGGTTGCATTCGGCGTGACACTCAATGAAACGGAGCTTCTTCTCATCACCAGTCTGGTTTCGGTTGTGGTGGCGCTGGTCACGGGCCTTGAATCACTCATCAGGTCTGCCCTACTACTAGGAATCGGCATCACTTTAGTTCACGGTGCTTTCCGAGTGCCTGACAATCTCTTCCTTGACGACCAGGAGGCTCCAAGTGATTTATTGGCATTCCTTGGCTCCAGAAGAACCCCAAGTCCTCCAGTTTCATCTCGTGTATAGTCACTATACCACAGACTTGCTGAACCATGAGGTGGGTCCCTTTTTATCTCTGCAGAACAACCGTGGCAAAATTGCTGTGCCTATATGGCATAGATTGTTCTTGTCCTCACCATTGACGTGATTGGTTGAATTTTAGAAGCTGCCTCATAGACATCGTAGTTTGTCTCCATTGTTGCAGCCATATCATCAGACAACATCATTGAGCATGGAGATGATGCTCTTGACAGGGTTTGGAACATCTCTTTATTATTCTGTTGCTGATCTCAGGATGCTCCAGTTCCATGTATGTGTACTCTGTATGGTGCATAAGCTCCATTTTAGGAACTTCAGGGAAATGGCATTGAACATAGAGATGGTGCTCCTGATAGGGTGGGGAGCATCTCTTTATTGTTTTGTTGCTGAAGTCAGGATTTACACGGTTTCATGTATGTTTACTCTGTATGGTGCATAAGTTCCATTTCAAGAACTTCAGGAAAATGACATTGAACATAGAGATGGTGCTCCTCACAGGCTGGGTAGCATCTCTTTATTGTTCTGTTGCTGTTCTCAGGATTACACAGTTTCATGTATGTGTACTCTGTATGGTGCATAAGTTCCAGTTCAAGAACTTCAGGAAAATAGCATGTTGCCATTAACCTGTATTTTGATCTCCAGATTCTTCTGAAATTTGAATGAAGCAGTTTCCAAGGGGTTTAATGGTAGGATTGTGCCTGCTTGCTATAGACACTCACAGCACACACTATTTTGGATACTGGAACCATCGATTTCAAGCATTTAGTACCAGATCTTTGCTCTTGGGATTATTTCAGAATCATCTTCCACAAGTGTAACTTCCAATGGGATGTGTAACCACTATTGTATCAAGATTCTACACATTTGATTAATTGTGAAATCTATGCAGCTCAGGGATTGGAAGCACAAATCAATGTGTATACTAGTGGAGGTCAACAACAGCTGTCCCACTTAGTAATAGATGAGTTCCTAGTTCCGAGCACACTGATAGTCTTCATACAGAAGCTTGACCTTGACCAGCTTGGATTTGAAATTTGAGTTCCAGATGTCTTGGATTGCTCATGCAGACATGTTGATTAGATGTAGGTGCGACCTCTGTTTCCCTATGTATGGTAAATCCTGCCTTCTTGAAGGTTGACCCTGTAATGATGGTGACATTGGGCTCCACTGAGGTCGTCAATAATGTCTCTTTCCCTATGCATTGTAGCTACTGCTTTTTCTGAAGGTGAGCTCTATAATAGTGGTGACATTGGGTTTCACTAGTGTGGTCAGTAATGTCTCTTCTCTATGCACGGAAGCTACTCCAATGCTCCGTGATTTGGTCACATTAAGCTTCACTGGGCTGGTCATTGCCATCCCACTAATTGTTTGATCCAGCATGGCTAACTTCAGAGTTCAGATGGGATCTGGTGGATCTGTGGCTTCAAGTGCTTGCGGGTACATACCTTCCCAAAAGCTTCAGGAGAGTGCTGAATATTTGGTATCCCTGCTCCTTCAGCTTGAGGGAATGTGCAAATCATTACCTCGCAATGAAGCGAGTGCCTGTTTTCTACCCAATATTTGTGTTTCTGTGTCCATCTCTCACAGATGTGCCTCAAGCTAACACACCCATGCTCCAATGCACCAGGGGATACCGCCTGCAAAGATGCCCATCCTATTTGAAATCAGTCCAGTTTTCTTTGAGCAACAGAATTGGGCAAATAAGCATCCTTGTCATGGTCAATAAATAGAAATTCCAGCACTAAGGCTCCCATTGATTTTAGCAGTAGCTTCAGCTTGTCTATGCTTGTACTCCAAATCCTGTGCCCCTCTTGTACTTCTGAAGTGAGCCCTGTGAAGCTATTGACATGACTGATCAAATCAAACTGCATGTGAAATTATTTCAGCTTTGAGCTTATGGCATATATTCTGAACCGAGCTTATTGAGATCTTGCTATAGTGGTTTTGCACATTATGTAGCATAGGTGGATGGAGGGATGCAGCTTATTCTCATTTGCTTTCTGAAATACGAATCCATTTTGTTCCTGTTTTACTCCATATTGATCTTTGTGCAAGTGTAGGTCTTGTATGAGATCTCCACATGCCCAAAGAACAGAAATGGAGTGACCTTTGTAACCTTAACCTACACAAACACAATTGGATTTTCACACTTCCCACCTGTTGATTGCAAGTTTACAATGTTGATATGCCTGGCAGCCATTTCAAACCTCTTCTTCCACTTCCTGAGTTTCCACACTTTGTGTTAAGAATTCTATTGTTTTTCAGAAGTTCATGACTATGGGAGTTTCAGGCCTTGACAAGATATCTTGAAGATCATAAAAGCTAGTGACAATTCAGGATTGAAGTTCCTAGGTAGGAAAAAACAACATTGTGTCACATCGGGAATTGTTCTAATGTTAGTGTCTTCTGGAAGTTTGTGTTCACACTTAACATTGCGACACTCCCTGTTTGGGAACATACACTAGTAGGCTGTGGACTTGTTCATGCCAATTGCTTCACACAACAATTGAGCAGACTACAGCTTTGGTTCTTCACCCTTTTGTGAGCATGTCTACCCACAACTCCTTTGCTCAATAAAATTGGAGTTTCATTTCTTGGCTATTTGCCTTTTCCCTCAAGAAATGGAGTGTAATTTCATTGTGTGCAATCCAATATGAAACTGTGCATTCTAGTTGAGATTCAACTACCTATTCACAATGCATACAAACTATACTATTGCAAACCTTACTTTTCATTTTTCAAAACTGACCCAAAACAAGGGTATTGGACATGAAAAAGGTTTGTAAATCAATTCGCAAAAAAACTAAAAATAAATCAATGTAATTTTGAAAAGCTTTTGGCCTCAACAATCAAGCCATTGTCAAGAAAATGAAAAGCAATGCTTGTCAAAATCTACTCAGTGTGTCTCTAAATGGCTAACCTCCTCTCACTTTTGCAGCTCTTGTAAAAATTGAGAAAACTCAAATTAAACATAAAGGTTCAAGAAGGTTTTATAGAAAAATTCCAATTGTCCTCTTTGTCACCCACCAGATTGCTTGTTGCCCATGATCTTCTCATTGTACTACCAAAGTTTTCCAAGTGCTACTTCTTGTGCTCATCCTGTTGCCATTGTGACCTAAGCAAATCAGAACCATGTCTGAAAAAAGGCTTAGTTTCATCAAACCTATTGTGCTCATCCCCACAGACCCCATACAATGCATGAAGAAGTCTTGATAATCTCACAATTGAATCATTTTGTGAGCAACCCTGTTCCACTTGTATGTGCCGAGCAACATCCTCCTGCCGAAGGACAGAAAAGTATATTGCATGTCTCTTGTGTTAGGCATATGTCACAAGGGTTTTCAATAATCAAGAACCATGAACAATGAAGGACATGCTGGTGTTTCAAAGTTGAAGGAAATGGGAACAGAACATAAATCATTCAAACTGACCAAGACAGAATGCCAAGACTAAGACTCTTGAAACAATGGACAGACTGAGATTGGCTGGAAACACTTCCAGCATCAGATGGACTGAAGTGGTCCATTTTCCTTGAATACACCTGCAACATTGGCAGCTGTAACGAACCTTGTAGTGCTTTCTTAACCTTTGCTGGTTGGTGCAACACCAGTTCAGTTGACTTCCATTAAAGTTCACCAGAAATCACTCATTCTGAAATCTAAGTTCAGCAAGTAAGACTTGAAGGTTTTCCAACCACTGCCTATTATCGTGTAACAACTCACAAATTTGCAGCATCTTTGCAAAGACTAACCAGTAACATGAGGTGTTCTTTGTACTATAAGTTGGTTGGGCAAGAGACCAGCCCAGTCTGAAAATCAGGCACTGAAAGATGAAACCACATGTTTGACAACAGTACTGCCCCTCTCTCTTTTTCTTCAGTTCAATTCACAAGGCATTTCTCACCAACATCGAATTTTGAAGAAAACCCACAAGCTACCACATCCAAAGAAAGATGATACCTTTAGAAAGTCAGCAGCCAGAATGACAGTGTGTTGAGCATTGTGTGTTGACAGGTACCACTCAGACCTCCTGTGTGATATTAAGGATGCCTGATTGAAAACACCATTGCCAGTGCCCAGTGCCAACTCTAATGGTAAAAGGTAAACAAAAATTTCAAGAGGGCTGCTATGGGATAGAAGTAGTGAAATTTCTTGTACTTTGGTAGAACTGCTTGTATTGTATATTGGAGGTTTTCAAGAAGATTGGTAAATTGTTCATTTTTCCATCTATTTTCAGCATTGTCTCTTTAGGGCACATTTTCACACTGTTCAAATGTGTGTGCTGTGCAAAGACAAATCAACCAGGAACACCACCACCAACTGGAGACCATATGGTTCTCTGGTTACACAAATCAAAACCACTCTGTATGCCACGAAAAGTGTACCACAGTCTGTGCATTCCAACATCATCTTGCATGCAACCTGAACAGAAAGTCTGAATTTTGTGCACACAAAACAATTGAGTAAGTATTATTTCATGTGAAGCAGCTGCTGTTAAAAATAGAGTATGACAAAATATATTCATACTAATGATCTGTCAAGGGTGCCTTGAACAAGGGTGAGTTAGAACTCCAGCTCTGGAGAATTCAATCAAAATGTTTGACTGATCTCTCAAAACAGTATGAGGTGAACATTTGCTCTGAAGAGTTTCCCTGGGGCCCTGCCAACACACAATGTTGGTATGGCTTTTTCTTTTAGTGGCATTGCGCTGCAAAACACCACCACTGCTAGTTGCACTCCTTTTGGACTTTCTGTTCTTGAACATGATGCAACTACTGGTTTAACATGGTGGCTGAAGCTGGATGGGGATGCCTGCTTCTTTCCAACAACCACCAAGCCTGTCAGGATGGATGTTATTGCATGGTGGTGCTGTGCTGTTTCCTGCAACTTTTCCAATTTGGGTTGCATGTGAGAGTTTCTCCAGACTCCTGTGAAGTGCCATTCAATTTATGTCAGTCTTTCACAAGTTTGACGTGTCTTTGAAGATCTTGTATATACCCTGCAACTTATGAAGCTTCTGATCCAAACTTGTCAGACTGGGTCAATCAAATCTAAAAGCATTAAAATGCGGGAGGCTTGCCTCTTCTCCACTTCAAATTTCCAATCCAGCATTTGGGCCACATGCTGCAGCCGCTGCAACACAAAAGGCATCTTCTGTATCATATCATGGCAGCCTGCTGTAGAACAAACATATTGCATAACTCCATGGCCTTTGAGATGACCTCTTTCTTTCTACATGTGCACAACCCCTCAGAAATGTGTCAAGGTATACATACTCTGGAGAAAATGTGCACAGGTCATTATGGTCATAGAACCAGTACATTGGAACCAAGTTCCAATTTGGGGACTAAATGTTATGGTTTCCAAGGGTTGTTTCAGGACATGCACCTAAATTTCAAAGAGTGTTGGTTTGGAACATATAGGATACAATATTATCTACCTAACAATATGGTCTTACTTGTCACTATTGATAAATTCAATCCTAACCCAGTCCTAGTCAATATGAACAAGCTGAAACCATACAGATTTGTACATCGCAATACCTTACAACCTCCTGTTGTTAAACCGAGTGATATGACTGCCAAAGTACTTGTTGAAAATGAAACCCCCTGAACTATTACTTGTTGAGAAAGACATTTCTGAACATGTATTTTCTAAACCGTTACTAATGATACCAATGATGTACATATCATTGAAAATAATGTACCCATTGGCAATTATCAAAAAGGTTTGTCTATTATTAAGAACAATGTAGCTATTACTAATTATCAAAACTACATACCCATTGTAGGCGTCTATGCACTAGAAGCCTATAACTGTAAACGTTGTGTCTTTTTACAGCCAAGGTCACAATAATCCACCCTAAATTTCAGGCAAACCATTACACAAACACCTGCATCCTGAGTTTAGTGTTGCATTTCCAGCAGGAATGAGAAGTCATGATGGTGGCTAGCACTCAGGAGGCATCCCAAACTCATGAGCCTAGATGATTAGCCTTTGCACCCCACATTCAGTATGCCATACAGACTCCCAGAAATCAACTACTATCAAACACAGAACAGCAATAAGCCCACCACTGGCCCATGGACCAATCCCAAGAAATCAGGACAAGAGATCCAACTCCTTCACAAAAATACCAAAGATCACAAAGAAAATATGCATAATCAGAGGATGCTGGTAAATGAAGCCTTGCCATACTGGAGATGGGTGGCATTGTGGAAGTCAAGATCTGCCTTCTGAGCCTCCATGTACCCCTCCATGGTCACTTCAACATTCTTTGTGTGTTCCTTATAGCCATTATACAGGAGTGTTGGTTGAACACTCAACAAACAAACAAACCCATCAGTGCAATTCACTGAAACAACCTTTTCCAAAGTTTACCATCAGCTAGCAACTTTTGTATGTTTTTAGCCACAGACTTGAGACACTAGAAATTGACAAGAAAAATAAATGGAATGATCTATTTATCTAAAGAGTCCAACAGATGACAGAAGACTAAAATAGGCACTCACCATTCCATCCAAATGGAGTAGGTTTCTTTTCCCACTTTTTGTATTTATACTCAGTATCCTCCTGTGTATCCAACATGTATGCCTTCGACATATCCAAGCCATGGGACTTCAGTTGCCTCAATTTTTCTATGAGATTCCACAAGATTCTTGAGGGGTATCCTCCCGCTTCCTCTCAGCAGCCATTTTCATTTGATTTGCCTTGTGAGCTTCATTCTGACAACTACCATACCATGTCAGTTACCCACATGTCCACTTCCACCCACCAACTTTCTCTGATTGTTTCACATCCTGCGACAAGGGAATCCTCATAACACAAGGAACACTCCCATGTACAACCTTATATACAAACATGGATACTGCACAAGATTGCTCATCCACCCACCAGTTTCAGCTGCAGGTCAAAATGACATCTTTTCTTTTGCACTAAGACCAGCATAGACTTCAGTACCAACAGGTCATCTTTGTTGTCCGTGCTTTGGGTTTGTAGCTTCAAAGGCAGCTTTTCCCTCCACTGTTGGTGATGCTTCCTCATCCACCATGGCCCTGGTGTTCTCATCTGTCTCCTGTGCATTTCATGGAGCTTCCATTATTTGCAGCACACTATGTCCACTTGCAAATGCTGTTGGTAGCCCTGAGTTCACAATCAGCTTCCAACAGGTTTTGGGAGCATGCCACTTGTTGCCAATAACAGCCCAGCTGTTGGTGATCACTATGCCAACCAGAAAAATGCACATCTACACCAAGGAAGCAACATCCTAGACCTCACTTGATTCTTCTTCTGTCTCTTCTTCTCAAGGTTTCTGGACCTAGAACATTGCAATGGAGTTGCTCTTCAAAACCTCTCCTCTCCATTCTCAGGAAAAAATCCCTTACGACAATAAAAAATTCACCAAATTCAGCATTAAAAAACTGGTACAGCTGGTTGATTGCTGTGCACAATTTCAATTCCCAGGTTAAAGATCCCTCTTAATTGTAAATGCAGATGAATGCAGCATAACTAAGAGCCTCTTTCGAGATCAGCCTCATGACACTGATGACATGCATTGGATGCAGCTGTTCTCTCTTACAAACAGCCACACGAATCCTCCCTATAGAAATCCAAAGGCAAGGAGCAGTAACACTTACCCTCAGGGGATGCATCTAGAGCCTATTGCTGAGCTTGGGTGATTCTGGGAAAACAGTACTCAGAGCACTCATGAAACAGGTTGCTTGGATTGATACATACATGTGCACTCTGCTGTCTGTCTCCACTGAGCTCACCATCATGAAGCAGCTCCTAACTAAGCAAGTGAAGTAATTGCTGAAACACGCAGGCAACAACAAAAACAACACTTGTACCAAAACCAGGCCTGCTCATCACAATGGTTTTTGCCTTTGTCTTCTTCTTTTGTGTTTTCCAAGGCCTCCTCCACAAGGTAGAAGATCACATGTCTGCACACAGCAATCGCATGCGACATGATGAGCAGTCATGGGCCTAGGTTTGAAAATTTCAGTGACTGAAGTTTTGGGAATTCGTTGAATCTTGAATGAATCCCAGGTCCATGCATCTCAATGTAAATTGATGAACGCTGCAGGCAGCAAGTGATCAATGATGTGCTGAAGAAAATCAAGAGTTCAAAGTGAGGATCCTTGATACATGCTTTCCATTCTGATGTTCTTTTTGTCAAAGCTTGCATATTTGACATCTCCAAGTCATGTTCTCTTGCAGTGATCGATGCTTTGTGATGGAAATCAGTATATGACAAATTGTTTGCACCTTGTCAGCTGTTGCAGGAAGGAGATACAAAACAGCTTCTCCCAACTTTGCTTTCACTGGAGTCCACAACTACTGTTCAGCATAAAGCTCAGGAAGCTAGCTAAGTCCTGCAGCAAAAGCACTCCTGTGGGACTAAACTTCTACTTGAAAATTGCAAGTTAGAGAAGAGACAAATCAACTATGCCAGACACTTGAGGCTTCAGAGGGCAAAGCTTGGACAGCATCAGAGACTCCAGATATCTTGTACAAAGGACCCTTTTTCAGGGGGGCTGTACATCTGCAAAAGAGGTTCTACATATCAAAAGGCTAACTCAGACTGCACTCTTCCACTTCGAGCTCTTGAAGCCTTCACAAACTATGTAAAAAAATCACAATTTCTTTACAATCAGATCTCGTCATGGATGTCAGTGCACAGCAGCCATCTCCCAGCAACACCTACTTGTGTCCTTTACCAGGATTACTAGACAATGAAAGCTGCAACAAATATAATTAACAGTACATGTCTGCACATGATCAACTTGCTGTCAAAACAATGAATCTTCCCCATTTACACCCTACTTGTTCTATCAATGTCTTATCACCTTTCAATACATAATTGTCAACGAATTTTTGGTATCACAGCTGCCACCTAAGAAGCTGAATTTAAGCCTGCCAATTGCATATGTAACATGCACCCCATTGGGTTCTAATATAGTCACAATGGCAGTCCTTTAGCCAGCTATCTACACACAAATGGCAAGCCAGAGTGAGAGGAAGAAAAGAGAACCCAAATAGGGCTCAACTGCTTGAAAGATAACAAGCTTGAATCTCACTTCATTGCTGCTGTCTTTTCTGACTCCTCATCCTCTGTTGCAGACTGTGACAAAAGAATGTGCATGCCTCTGCGGTCCACTCCCTGCCTGGAATATTCTCGCCAACGCCGCGCAGCTGCTGCTGTTTTTGCTGCTCTCTTGCGGGCACCCAGGTCATCTGGACAAACAAAGGAGTTGTCTCAGTCACCAGCTATAGCAAATACATTTCCATTATTGGCATCACCCAGTCCATTATGACAGACACCCGTACTGAGAGTAAGGACATAACTGAACACTGTGAGAGCACAATATGCACATACTCTCTGACCATGAAGTTGCAAATGTTGAAAAGTAACACTCAACTGAATTCAAAGCAAGAAATGGTATAATGGAAATATACCTGGGATGGGATCACCATCACCTCCAGGATTTGACCAGATACCTTGCCACCATGGTGCCTTTTGACTACTCCCTCTCTCTTTCATCATCCGTATACGTGCACGTTCCTGCACACTCACCTCCATCACTTAAGGCTTAATTCTGAGAGGTGCTGAGACAAACTAGCTGTGTATATACAAGTGCATAAATACCATGGACAAGGTCTTTTTCTTGGAACCTTGCAGGAGTTGCAACACTATTGTTGAACCCTGCAAATAGGTGCCACAAATCTACTACAGAAGTTAATAGTAGAGTTTTCATCTGCAAGTCTATTTGAGCAGTTAAGCTAACACAATTCCTGATCCTGAGGAGTCTAATACACAAACTCTCGTACCAGGGCCTTTGCTTGACGCTTTTCCCATCTCCAGCTGGCCTGAAGAACCCCATAATTCCCTCCAGGAGTGTGAGACAGAGCTCAGAAACAGAAAATCAAATGTGTGCATTTCACATTCCTTCTGCATCAAAGATTGTGAAGGTTTCTGGCTGCCATCCATGTCATGCATGAAAGGAATTTTCACTCTTTTCATACATAAAAGCTCTTACTCCCCAGTTAAAGCATTGTGGCTATTCCAGGGCTATGGTGCCGTCTAAACAGTTATGTTGATTATGCACCTGTGAGAACACATCAGGAGACTGATAGCCCATGCCTGACAGCATCATGCCCACCTGTTCATGAACAACAAAAGCCTTCTTAATCCCCAATCGTCAGTCATGAATATGGCTATTCCAATACAAACAATATATGAGCATACTTGACCTTGAAAACTGTTGTCCAAGAGAATATCTGATGCTGCATCAGAAATGTACTAAAATAGGCAAGCAACTTCTTCAATGACCTTCCATGCCAAAAGTACTTGGTACCATACGGCTGTAATTAATATTGCAAGCAAACTGGACTGTTGAGACTATTCATGACTCCAAAGGCAAGAAAGGGAGGGCATACATTGACACGCTCAATTCTCCTCATTTCATCCTCCAATAATGTCAGCTGTGCAGCTGTTACCCGATGTATGCAATCAACAGGACTGCAAGATTCACACACCTTCTCAACACCCTGATATGCCTACTTATCAAGACACCAATAATAGTCATGTCCCATACTTCACAGCTTGCAACTTCTCTGGTCCCCTCAGAAGAGTTCAGCAGGGAAAATGCAATGAGGTCATTCTGTGAGACCTATTACGCATGATTTCTACCCTCCAGAAGTAAAAGTTCCAGCACAAGTAGGATGGTTGCATATGGTGAGGCACAAAACCAGGTTTCAATGGCTGATTGTGCCAGCGTAGGATCACCTAATTGGGACACAACACGGGCCCTTCCAAATTCTTCTTCAATGGCAAATGTGTCTGGTGCTGTGTTGGCACAGTTCTTGCAACCTGTGACACACCACATCTGCAGATTTTAGTTGTCAAAAGTACTTGAGAACAGACCTAGGGATCCTGTCTAAACAGCAACTGGAAGCAGAGAATTGGAGCAAAACAATGTTCAGCCTTCATTCCTGAACTGGTAATGCCTTGCTAATCAGTGTACAATCTAGGTGTCAGGCCATTCAAGATAATTTTAGATGAGATGGAGAATATCAATAGCCACCCAGTGACTCAAAGACAAACAAGCTGAATTTCTGCTGCAGACAGTGGGCCACTCCCATTAGAAGGAGCCCCTCTTCACCAGAATCAAGAATTTAGTCCTGAACCTTCCCTGAACTGTAGTCCTGACAATGTGTACATTTGGGTAGAACACACAGCAGATTGATATTTTCGGGACAAGTTTTTGAGGTAATCTAAACACACTCAGAAGGCTCTTCCCCTATCTAAAGCCAATGGCTAGTCCATTGAGAGGATGCTCAACATCCTGTTGAAACAAAAGGTGTTCTCTTTGGCAAGAACCAAAACAAGCTGTACCAAAATACTTCTGCAGTATTCATCAAGCTCATGAACTGCAGCAAAGAACCAGCTGTGCCGACTTTGTAGAACTAAACAGAGATGCAACTTTCCCAGCTCTAAGCTTAGCCAAAGATTAATAGCATATCTGACCAATGCATGTGAACTCGTCAACGAAAACATGGTCACACTCCTGAGCACTATTCAGAAAAGGGTTGCTGGATGTAAGGGCATAGCCATTGATCTCATCATACACCATGCGTTGCTCAGGATCACTCAGCACCTGCAGCTCACAATGCCAGACAACTAGATTCAATCAGAGTGCCAAAGACAAACAACAAACAGAAAAGTTTGAGCAAAAGTACAAATCCTCTTTATTGTATCTGAATAGTCCAAGAATAGGAAACTTGGGTAACAAAAGAGCTGGATACAATAACAATTGCCCAAACTTGCAGAAGAGAGAGATGAAGTCTATACAGGCACCTCATATATTTCATTAATAAACATACAAAAGTCTGTTGACTCTGGGTGATTGCCACTCAAGTCTGGGTGGCAAGCTTTCATGCAAGAGTAATACGCCTTTTTAATCTCATCCGGAGTTGCATCTGATGTCTGCAGCAGACCAAAGCAACCAATGTCATCAAACATACTACTATGCAATCAAGACAGTCCCAAGAATTCTACATGCATCCCAGAATCTCCAAAAAAACTATTTTTCCAAGTTACATTCCCCTTCCCATCATAGAAGCTCCCCTCAAGTCACCATCGCCATACAGCTCTTCCGGCTACATACCATTCTGTAATAAGGGCAGTTGGGATTTGTCATGGAAGTGATATCTACAATGAAGTGCTCTGGTTCAATGGGAGGATTTTTTTATTGAAAGCATCTTCAGTTGAGATCCCAGAGAGACAGTAGAAAGCCATCAAATGAACAGTATACCAACAAAAACAAAAGAAAGATTTCTGGAAACAGCAGCTTGAGACATTATTACCAAGCCAAGCACGGAGTAGAAGTCTTCAGCAATCACTGCTGCACCATTTAGGTTGATGTCACCATCACCCCCTAACCTTGCCCGCACTCCAGCATACCTCCCCCGAGTTTTCACTTCTGCCATTTTCATTGTTGTTATTTTGGTGCAGTCACACTAATAGGAGTCACAACAAGTTTAACCAGTGCTTGGTTTTTGATGTTTTAATGTCAGAAATTATAGAAAGTTTACCCTTGAAAACAGGGGAAAAGAAGAAGCTGGAGGCATTCGTAGCTCTAAGCATCCCCTTGCATGCCGTTGCCACCGATGGCAGCAAGACGGCCATGCTTCAGTTACAGCACAAAACACAAATTCTCCGGTTCTGGCAAGAGCAAGACTTAATCCTGTTCTTCACCTGCGGTTTCAGCATCACACTGTGGCTCATGCACATGCAGAATTCCGCTCTGACATCCTTTCCTCATACAGATTGCTCTGACTGCATGCATCTCTTATGTAGTAGGTACCAAGCCTAGAGAAAATCAGAGAAAATCAATCCAACGGAAGAAGAGAGAACGTCGCAACAAGAAGCACAAACAAAAGACAAGTACAGACACAATTAACTGCGTCGACAAAAAACACAAACCCCCTCAGTCCTTCACATCCTCGTGAATACAAAGCTCCGGAGGTTGAGTTACAAGACATGGATAGATGTGTGTACCTTTGAGCGCGGCGGGTAACAAGCGCAACAGAATTGAATTTGCAGAAGAGAAACTTCATGCAATGGAAGAAGAAGAAGAAGAAGTCATGCAAAAGCTAAAAAAAAGAATAAAAAAAGGGAGCACGACTGTCGTACCTGTAATCGCATCTGATGAATCTGGAAGCTGAATCTGTTACGCTTGTTAGTCGATTCTCCACATTGTTCCAAGAGGATTAGGGGCGGCAGCGATTACAGTGTGTGGTTCTGGTTGTTGTTGCGATTCAAGCGTACCGGGAGACACCCCTCCTTTGCACGCACAATCACAAGCGCACACACACGCACAACAGCGCAAGGCAGGCAGGCCGGCAAGGCCCCACCGTAAGGCAGACGATGACGACGACGACGACGCGCGCCTCGATTGGGTTTGCACCGGGGACCTTTTCGCAGTCGCGCTAAAGCACTAGCCAATAGGCTACTACTACTGACAAACCCCCTTTTAGCCACCTTTCAACCCAGTTTTTTGTGTGGCTTGAAATTCAATTAGGTTTTTTCCCCGTGTTTGGTGGTCCGAGCTTTCCAAACAAATCCTCCGTTCTTGTTCCCCAGATATCTAGGAAACTGGACAATGGCCTTTAGTTCAAAGAACATTAGAACATTGGGGAACGTTGTAAAGAACCTTGAGATTGAAACATACAAATGCGAAATGTCACTAATTATGGTGATGTGCATGCTTACCTTCTTCACCATGGTTTTTGCTTCATTCTTGCTTTCTAAGGTCAAAGTCTCCATTAGATATGTAAAGTTTTTGGCTTTTGAATTCCACCTGGGGGAAGTTTACAAAGGGGAAATTGGAATCAAAGAAGCAAGAAAGAGTGAGTGCCTTGGTGAGGGGAGTTGTAGATAAGAAAAAGAAGAATGGGTCAGTCATGGTGGTGTTGTGCTCTTGATGACTCTTTTGCTTTTGATGAAGCTTGGAGAGTTTCATTGAGATTGCTATGGCTCTGCTTTGGTATCTCTAAGCAAATTGGACCTGCTGTGAAGAACTGGTAGAATTTTTACCAAGCTTATATATTGTGGTTTCCATTGGCAGGGCATTTGGCGACTCCAGTGAGGATGTCCAAATGGTCATTGAGAACATGGCATTGCAGAGAAACGAGTGGCATGGGACACTCAGAGTGACCTCCTGCTGAACTCTTGTCCCAAAAGCCTCATGTGTTGTTCAAGCAACAATTTGCACAGGTAAATTCAGCCTTTCTCAGGTACTCAGGGGCAGCATTTTGTTCTATGCATAACTGCATGCAGTGATTTGTGAATCACTATCATATTAAAAAATTACAAGTGGGTATTTCTACAAGGCTCATCTGTTCTGCCTATGCTCATCAAGCACTTCTGATGTACCTTTCCACCCAAAAGTTTGTGCAGCCTATGGATTCTTTGACAGTGTATATGAAGACATCCTGCAGAGCTTGCAGATTTGAGATCAATTCCATGTGCACAGGTCACATATGCAGCCATGGATCTATTAAGAGAAGGCTTGTTGGCATCACTGGAAATTATCATTGGAAAACAATGTAATTTGCTGGAAGATGGCACCCATAAGACAGCCCAGGTATTACTCTATTGGTACTTGGTGGGAGGATGTGTTGTTGTGGTTAACAATGAGTTTCTGTGACATACTTGCAGAGACATGATATGTTTGCAAATATGTTTGTGTCAACACTGTTGTGGATAACAGTGTGCCACAGTGTCTGTTCTTCTGGTCTTGTGAATCAAGAGTTTGCATAAATTGTTAACAGCAGATAAGGATTTGTTTGGGTTCTCAACTTTGACTTGCCTGCAGGTGGCACTGCCAAGTCCTGTGTCAAGTGAAGAGAGCTTGATCCTCTGAAGGTTGGAGAGTCCTTGAACACAGCAATGTTGCCAATTCTCTTTGGCAGTAGTCATGGAATTGAGGGAGCCTTGGATCATGGACTGAGGAGCTTGTGTGATGATGCAGCTGCAGCTGTTCAAGCTAGCTCTCAACTCCTGATCCAAAGTGATTGTACCATTGACCTGATACCTTGCATGCTTTGAAATTTTAGCATGCAGTATGACGTCTTATTCTGTAGTAGCACTTTATGGCTGCTACAAGCCTTTTTAGCATTACAGTCGTCCACCAGCTTCTTCATGCAGTTGTTGCATTTTGGTTGTTGTCTCACACAAGAACTATTGTGTAGATCAATTGCAGGAGCCAACAAAAGCTGCTATTTGGGTGCTATATATTAGCTGTAGGGGCAGTGCATTGCCACCTTATCCTAAATGGCTTGTGCATGTCAGTGCATATCAGCTTCTATACTTCTAAATACTGCCCAATGCTTCAGTACCCACCAATTTGCTTGTCTCATTGGCCATGGTGCCAGGTAGTTTGTGCTGCCTTGTCTTCTATCATATAAATTTCTAGTTATTTGGTTATGGTTCTTAACTTTCAAGCTTCTCAAGTTATATCACTATTTTGTTTCTACGTGATATGTTTTCAACTCTCAAGCATCTTTGGTTGTCTCATACTCAAGTTTTAGCTTATGTGGTTATGAACATTTTCTGGTTCTCAAATTTAAGCTTATGTGTTTATCTACTTAAGGTTGTCAATTTTTCAAGTTTTTTTTGTTATCTCACTATGTTTTTGATTTTTTTGGTGAATTAATTTTGAACTCTCAAAATAGAAGTTTTCACTCTCATTATAGAATTGTAATGGAGCACAATTCTTTTCCACAACAACAACACCCCCCCCTCCCCCCCCCATACACACATACACATTTGTGTGATGAGTGTTTTTGTTGTTTTAATAGAAAAACTAGAAATTAGGACTATGGACACCATCCTCGTAGATCACATGTCAAGAGAATGCCATGCTCACCACTTACATCACCAATAAATGAGAAAGAAGAGAAAGATGTCATCACCTTTTGCTTCAATGGAGTGGCATGTAAGTGATTGGCAATTCATTGATTCCCTCTATGCTGAAAGACAAACAAACAAAACCTTCCCCCCCCCAAGGAAAAGAAAACCTGAGTCTCTTAGGATGCATGCAGCCTCCTCTCATTGGATGAGCAGAACTTACACTCCTACCTAAATGTGTTCCTCACCGCATTCCTCAACATTTTTGACCTAGCCTAATGAGAGGGGTTGGCAGTATGGGTGTGTATTCACATACTTCTATATATTACCACAACCAAGTTATAATGGGTTTCCAATGGATGGTACATTGCTGGGTGCGAGGTCCCATAACCCAGGGAGCCATAGTCTGAAAGTTGTTGATTATTATACTCAAGAGGCAATTCACCAAGTTTGATTTTGTGTGGGCAGCCATCCCAAACTCATTCAGTAGGTGGTCAATCAAGCAACAAACATTCAGCAAAAGTCCAAGGCTGGAATTGATTCCACACTTCATTCATCCAAAAGACATTTATAGAAGAAACTTAGAGCCAATGAATTGTACCACAGGTGTTCCAGCTTAAGAAAAATTCCAAGAAAATAGAGAGGAGGAAAGAAAAAGAACACTGGTGAAGAAGGATAATATTCGCACTAAATTAATTTAAAGTTGCAATCATAAGCTTTATGATGTTATTTAAGCTAACATTTAGATAACATCATGTAAATAAAAAAGAGACCTACATTGGGTAGTTAGCATTGACTTAAAGATAAGTTATCGTTTTTTTCTACTCATTCACACCTAGGAAAACTATGAAAAACATTTTGTCAATTTAACATTAACTTAAAGCTTTCTTTTATCAGTTGCTACCTAACATTTATGCTATTTAAAATTTTGATATTAAGCTCATATCCATTTAACATCAATTTAATACTCTCTTTAGATTGTTCACCATTTCAGATTTCAATCTAAAATTTGATGTTAACGAACATTCTTGATATGAATGCAAGGAAAATCTCAATTCTCTTCACATCACCTTAGCATTAGGTGTGACTAAATGCTACTACATTCAAAATCTCAAAGATGTAAGGTCAAAGGAGAAGTTAGACTTCAACTAATTTTCACATATAAGATGGATTGAGGATGATTGATTGTTGTAGCCTTTTTTTTACTAGCGAAATTTTCCAACAAAATGAAATTAAAAATTAAAAACTAAGATTTGAAGTTTTTTTCAAAGGTTTCGATAGTCAAAAGTGAGAGGAAAAATGAGTTAAAATCATCATATTTTTACATTTGGTTTTCAGTGTGTAGCCATAAATATAGAAGGCTCATTAAAAAATTTGTACTCAACATCTGGTTTATAGTTAAATTTGGCTAAAACTATTTAGGGATGATTGTCACTTTTTCTACATCTTTTTAATGGTGATCGCCACTTAAGAAACTATAGACAAAATTCCTAATAAAAACTTTGATTGGGTTTGTGCTGATGGAAGATGTGCAGTGCATCCTTAGCACAATGTCATGCTCATATGCATGGCCTCATACATGATGGCCAATTACAGGCATGTCAATCATGCCTTTAAGGTTAATGTACGTTCTTAAGTTAATGTACATTATTAAGTGTTTTAGGATTATGGCTTGTTTAGGGTTTCAGCTTTGTTGACGATTGTATAAAAGACCAAGCTCTTGCCTTCTCTTGTTAGTTTTTCTAAAATTCTTTTGTCAGGGAAAGTTTCTGACAAAAAAGGAGGAGAGAGTCAGTTGTAGACCAAAGTGTCAAAATGTCTTTGTAAAGTATTTCATGGTTTTTTCCTTTCTACTTGAAAACACATCTTTGCACGGAAGATACCTTCATCAAACAAAAGGACTTTCCACATTTCTGTAATTCAGGTTAAAATATTTTGTATTTTCTGTTAGGGAATGCCAAATCCCCCAGGCCTCTCCTAGTTTTTTGGGTATTTAGTATTTATTATTGGTGTTGAATGACAACCCTCGGAATATCTAGAGGCCTTCCGGTATACATAATGGATTTTGAGGGCTAATTCTGAACATTTTTCTAGCATTTAAGATTGCAAGGAAAAGGGCCTTCTTGGAAAAAAAATGTCAATTTTGACAGAAATCATTTTAGCAAAATATGCGTTCAAAATTTGCTTTATGCTAGTAGGTCTTGGTCTACCAGCCTTGCCCTAGAAACTCAGTAGTATGCAGAATACACCCTAGGGGTGCCTTATCTAGTACATAATAACCTCAGCACATGGGTATGCGATTTCGTGAAAATGTATCTCCACAAGGTTGGCATCGCCACATGCGTAACCCCCTTGTTTAGGCCCTTGGTTCACATGATGTAATGCCCTGACAACTAGGCATTAGGTACCCTACACATAATTGATTTTTTGGGTGGCCCAATCTTTAATTAAATCTCTTGATATTCATCTTTGATCATGTTAGCTTAGCTTTTGCCAATATGCAAGTAGATGCCCTGAGGATGAATGAATATATTTTAGAATTTGATAGAGTTTGTTGACTTGGCATTCATTCATGGCTTTAAGGAGAGCAGTTAGGCCCTCTGGCCTAACCGTTTTTGTTGCCCTATCAAGTTTAGAGTTTAGGGTTGACCAAATATTGGTTTTTTTCAATTTCTGTTCGGTTGAATATTTGATTTTTTTTACTTACAAGTGGGGTATCAGATATTAAGATGTTTTTTATAAAAATTATGAGACTTGCCTAATATCAACTTGTTAAAGTAATTAGTTAATAAGGGCATCGTTAGTTTTTTTTTGCATTCGAACTAGTTGGTATGTATAAAGGCTTAGTTTTGCAATATCCTACAAATAATTAAGTAAGTTTTGTGTCTAGGTTGGTTATCAAAAACACACATCCACATATAAATCATTTAATTTATTTTTTAAGAGTGATTTTTTTATCATGATCAGGTGTAACCAATATCTCATGGAAGAACCACCTTTATAGTCATTCACACATTGACAATTACATACATTGTTCATTGATTAAAAGAAACATATGTACAATGTGATTACTTATTTTTCAACATAAAAAATTAATTGTGAATAGGTTGGATGTTGGATTAGACTCTGAAGCTTTCACAATCTTATTCTACTAGTACAATGATATGCCATTTCTTCCACATTGTAGTGTCAAGAATTGTTGAAGTCTCAAGAAATTACATGTACCTTGTAATGGGAGAGGTAGGATTGAAACATAACAAAAATCATGACATATTCCTTAGATAAAGATCCTTGCAAACTTGCCAAAACAAAATTTTGATGCAAAATAGTAAGTTCAAAAATATGTGCATGTGACTTAGACATTTTATTGGAACTTTGAATTGAGGATTGAAAAAGAAGGACATAGTTCCATGCATAATTAGAAATAGATAATTGAATTGATCATTACATTTAGCCATTGAAGTGGACACAAGTAAAATTTTAATCAAAACAAATAAACTTTTCAAAAATTTGAGCAAAATGTTCATCAACTTTCATATCCATCAGACCAATTCATAATCAATGTCGAAATAATTAGTTGCATCCAACAACATATCATTCTCCTCAATGATACCCACCTCTTCCACCAAGAATTCAATAATGGATTGTCCTTCTTATGGGTAATTTTTTCACACATCAACCAACCAATTATTCATTATCATCATAAACTTGTCCAAGTTGTCAACTCCCAACCAATAACGTCATAGGCTCATCAACACTCCAACAACATTGATTTGTTTTTAAATTTCAATATGGGATTTACGAGTCCCAACAACTTGTTGAACCACAAAAAAAATGTTGGAAAATCAGGTTTTATGGATCTTCCACCAACTCAAAAGCAATATAACATCTTTTGGCCTCACTTACAAATGGAGAAATAAAGACAATTCATTCTTCACCAACCCTTGTAAAATAGCCTCATTTGATGTCATTGCCCCAAAAATGGAAATGTTTTCATCATTAATTATTGTTGGTTCAATATTGTCATGAATGTTGATATTTAAAAATTAAAAAACAACCACCAACAATGGCATCAAACTCTTGTTGTCATATTTTCCCACCATTTGTATAACTTTGGTCTTTCCAACAAATGTTTTTAGAACATTCGGGGATTTGAACTGCAATCATCCAACATCAATGCAATCATGTTGTGGGTTTTGGCAACATTGGAAATAGATGCAAATGCCATAAATGGTGTGAGAACTACCTTGATTTCTACCATCATATAAATACACAAAGCCCCCAATTTAAACTCAAATCACCACACCACCCCCCCCCCCACCCCCCCCCCCCCCCCCAACAAAAACAAACAAACAAAAAAACCCCTCCACATTAACCAATATACCTATAAAAATATTTTATC
>Ga0116227_10007366_pt1 | contig 21547 bp, 19 predicted proteins | sample S1TSphgellanicum_FD_89693 | JGI IMG/M metagenome (GOLD analysis project Ga0116227, IMG submission 89693) | Host-associated microbial communities from peat moss isolated from Minnesota, USA - S1T2_Fb - Sphagnum magellanicum MG | ecosystem: Host-associated > Plants > Peat moss > Unclassified...
CAGCGGCTCGGGTGCCGGCCGCGCGAACAGGAAGCCCTGGGCAAACTGGATGCCCAGCCCCTGGCAGAAGGCCAGGTCCTCGGGCCGCTCCAGTCCTTCGGCGATGACCCGCGCGCCCAGGCGCTCGGCCATGGAGACGATGGCCTCGAGCAGGACCGAGCGTACCCGGCTGCCCTGCGCCTCGTGCACCAGGGTGCGGTCGATCTTGATGAATTCGGCGCGCACCATGGCCAGCGTGGCCAGGCCGTTGAAGCCCGCGCCCATGTCGTCCAGCGCGATGCGCAGCCCCTGCGCCCGCAGGGCATCGCAGCGCTCGGCCAGAGCCACGGCATCCACGCGCTCGCTCTCCACCACCTCGATGACCACGTCGCGGCGGTCCACGCCCAGCTCCTTCATCCAGGCCAGCAGCTGCTGCAGCCAGTCTTCATGCAGCAGCGTGGAGGGCAGGACATTGAGAAACAGCGGCACCCCCGCGGGCACGCGCTGCGCGCAATGGCGCAGCGCCTGGTACTGGCAGGCCAGGTCCAGCATCTCGTGGCGCCCCAGCCGCTTGGCCAGCGCGAAGGCCTCGGCACCGTTGAGCAGCGCGCCCTCGGGTGACCGCAGCCGGCACAACGCCTCGTAGGCAAACAGTTGGCCGCTGCCGGAGAGCTCCAGGATGGGCTGGTAGTGCATCACGACGCGCTCGCCGGCGTCCTCCAGCATCCATGGATAGCGCAGCCGCGTCACCAGGGCGTTGAAGGGTAGCGCAGCCTCCAGCAGGTTGGCCGGGGCCAGTTCCTGCGCGCTCCCGGACGGGGGCGGCACGGCAACGGCCAGCGTCTCGGCCAGGATCTGGCTGTCCGTGGCGGCTTCCAGCGCGGCGAGCAGTTCGGCCAGGCTGCGGTCCTGCGCACGCGGAAAGCTCCAGAGCCGGCTGCCGGTGCGCCGGGCACCCAGGCGTTCCCAGGCAGGGGGAAGGTAGTGGCCTTCGTATTTGAGAAGCAGCTCCATGCTGATCGCGACCCTCCTTGCGCAACATCGCGCAGAAAGGGCAAGCAATTTGCAGGCCGGGGCGGCTGGACTACCCCTTGCGGCGCGCCCGCGGGTGCGCCGCGTCGTACACCTGCGCCAGATGCTGGAAGTCGAGCCGGGTGTAGACCTGGGTGGTGGTGATGCTGGCATGGCCCAGCAGTTCCTGCACCGCGCGCAGGTCGCCGCTGGACTGCAGCAGGTGGCTGGCGTAGGAGTGGCGCAGCATGTGCGGGTGCACCGGAGCCGCCAGCCCGGCCGCCTGGCTGCGCTGGCGCAGGCGCTGCCAGACCGCCTGGGCCGTCAGCCGCGTGCCACGCCGGCCGGGGAACATGGCGGGCTGGCTGAGCGCGTCGGCCGGCAGCGCGAGCAGGCGCTGCGGCAGCCAGGCGGCGACGGCGTCGGCCGCCTGGCCCCCGATCGGCACGCTGCGCCATTTGCGGCCCTTGCCGCAGACATGGACCATGCCGTCCTGCAGGTCGACCCAGCCGTGGCCGGCCTGCTGTGCGGCGGCGGAGGTGACGGCGTCCAGCCCCACCAGCTCGCCCACGCGCAGGCCGCAGCCGTAGAACAGCTCGACCATGGCGCCGTCGCGCGCGTCGAGCCAGGCGTCTTCGGGGTCTGCGGGCTCGGGCGCATGGTCGGCCAGGAGCATCGCGTCGTCCACGCCCAGCGCCTTGGGCAAGGGCTTGGGCGCCTTGGGCGCGCGCACGTTCTGCACCGGGTTCTGCGCGATCAGGCCCTGCTGCCCGAGCCAGGCATAGAAACCGCGCCATCCGGACAGGATCAGCGCGATACCGCGGCCGCTGCGTCCGGCGGCGTGCATCTGGGCAACAAAACGGCGGATGTGCTGGTGGCGCGCCTCGGCCAGCGCCACGCCGACCCTGGCGCAGGCGGTGGCGAGCTTGTCCAGGTCCAGCGTGTACAGCGCCACCGTGCGTTCGGCCAGGCGCTTCTCGAAGCGCACATGGTCGAGGTAGCGGCGCACCAGCGGATCCGCCGGCGCCGCCTGGCCCCGGCCATCGTCGGACGCTGGCGGCGCTGGCTCCATGGTATTCAGGCGGAACGGAGGCGCCCGAGGGCGGCGCTTGCCAGCTCGGCCATGCGCTCCAGGAAATCCGTGCCCATGCTGGTCTCGAAGCGGCTGGCGTCGGCCGAGGCCAGCACCAGCAGCCCGAACACCGGGCCGCCGGCCGCGACCGGGCCTTGGCGCAGCGGCAGCAGGGCCAGCGAGGCGGCGCGTGCCGGCTCTGCCAGCCAGCGCACCGACTCGAAGCCCCGGTTCGGCCCGCAATACGGAGCGCCCAGCGACGCGGCAAAGCTGCGCGTGTCGGCGTCCACGCCCTGCGTGAAGGCGGCTGCGGCGTACTGCGGCGCCAGGTCCCACAGGCGGATCGCCGCCTGCGGCACCAGGAACTGCTCCTGCGCCTCGCTGGCGATGCGCGCCGGCAGGTCGGCCGCGTCGCGGGTGCCAGCCAGCTGCACCGCCCAGCGTTGCAGGCGGTCGGCGATGACGGTGTTCTCGTTGCTGTTGCGCACCATCTCCATGACGCGCTGCTCCAGCGCCTTGATCTTCTCGCGCAGCATCTCGGCCTGGCGCTCCTGCAGGCTCACGGCGCGCTGGCCGTGCGGGCTGGTGAGCTGCACCGAGGCCAGTACGTCGGCATGGCGCTCGAAGAAGTCGGGCGAATTGGCCAGGTAGTTGGCGATGTCGTCTTCGGTGATGGGCGGCACGGTGGCGTGGGGCGGTGTGGTCATAGGGTGTCCGGGATCTCGATCTGGCCTTGGAAGACCGTGGTGGCGGGGCCGGTCATGGCAACGGAACTGTCGCCGCCCGCCCATGCTATGGTGAGGGTGCCGCCGCGGGTCTCGACGTCCACGCGCGCGTCCAGCAGGCCCATGCGGATGCCGGCGACCACCGCGGCGCAGGCGCCTGTGCCGCAGGCCAGCGTCTCGCCCGCGCCGCGCTCGTACACGCGCAGGCGCACATGCGTGCGGTCCACGATCTGCAGGAAGCCGGCGTTGACGCGCTTGGGAAAGCGCGGATGGCGTTCGATCAGCGGGCCCTGCTGCGCGACCGGCGCGGTGTCCACGTCGTCCACCAGCTGCACCGCGTGCGGGTTGCCCATGGACAGCACGGCCACCGGCACGATGGCGTCGTCGGCATGGGTGCCCAGCGCCAGCGGCCAGGTCTCCCAGCTGCCGGCGGCATGCGCGCCGCAGCCGCTGGTGTCGAAGGGCACGCGCGCCAGCTCGAACACCGGCGGGCCCATGTCGACCGTGACGCGGCCGTCGGCGTCCATGCGCGGCGCGATCACGCCCGAGAGCGTCTGCACCCGCACCGTGTCCTTGGTGGTCAGGCCCTGCTCGCGCACAAAGCGCACGAAGCAGCGCGCACCGTTGCCGCACTGCTCCACCTCGCCGCCGTCGGCGTTGTGGATCACGTATTCGAAATCGACCTCGGGCGTGGGCGCGGGGCGCACGCTCAGGATCTGGTCGGCGCCAACACCAAAGTGGCGGTCGGCCAGGAAACGGTACTGCCCGGGTGTCAGGCCCAGCGGTCCGGCGGTTTCATCCAGCACGACGAAGTCGTTGCCGGCGCCCTGCATCTTGGTGAAGCGAATCTGCATACCGGGATTATCGGCGCGCCCCGGATGGCCACGGTGCCGAATGGGCGGATGGCTACATGTATCAAAATATTGCAAGCACGGCATCCATTGCTGTGGCGCTCCCGCCATCCGCCTTTCCGACACGATGCCCCGAATCTTCCGCCGCCCCCTGTTCAAGACCCTTTGCGCCAGCGCCATGGCCGCAGCCCTGACCGGCTGCGCGCCGTACCGGATCGACAAGACCGCCGTCCCTGCGCCGGCCGACGTGACCACCATCGGCGCGGAAATCGCGCGGGTGCGGCAATTCCACCAGGCGCTCTACGAGGTGTCGACCTTCGCGGTCGACCGCTGCAAACGCAAGGCCGCCCGAGAACCGTTCACGCTGTTCACCGTGGGCCATCTGGCCAGCCAGTTGCCCGAGGAGAAGATTGCCGCCTACTACCGCGCCGGCGACTTCGACGAGACCTGGAAAGTCCTGTGGACCGGGGACGGTGGCCTGCTCCCGCAGGGGCAGCGGATCGTGGCCATCAATGGCAACGGCATCGAGAACAACAAGACCGGCATGGGCGAGTACCCGCTGGTGAAGTACCTGCACGAAACCTCGCGCGCCCGCGACGCCGCCACCGAGGGCAAGCCCTTCGTGGTCACGCTGGAAGGCGGCCGGGAATTGGCCGTGCCCACCCGGCCGGCCTGCCGGACCCAGGTCTGGGCCATGCCGGTCTACGACGCATCGGGCTACTCCGAAATCCCCACCGCGCTGCACGGAGCCGTGGTACTGCCGCCCAACGCGATCCGGGCCGCCCGGAACCTGGACGAGTACCGCTACCTGGCCGGCGTCGCCGTATATCTGTCGGCCAGCAGCGAGGCCAACGGCAAGCGCTGGGGCGCCAACGCGCTGCTGGGCGCGAGCGCACTGGCCGTGGTGGCCATGCCGATCCTCTACCCCGTGCTCAGCATGCCCACGGTGACGGCCTCCGGTGCACTGGTCGGCGGCGACATGGGCCTGCGGTCCGCGGTCTTCGCCACCCAGGTGGTCGCGGACATGGGGGGCGACCCCCGGGCCGGCGTCGAACTGCTCGGCCGGCTCGACGCGCAGAAGCTGGAGGCCACGCGCATCCAGCTGCCGGAGCAAGAGCGCGAGCAGTTGCGGCAGTGGGCCCAGCAATTGGCCCGCCCACGGGCGGAAGAAGGCGGCGCAACAGCCTCCACGCCTGCCGCCAGCACCCCCTGAGCGCCTTTCCACGCACAATGCGCAGGCCATGACCACCACCCCCACCCGCTGCCGCTGGGCGCAGAACGACGCGCAGATGACCGCCTACCACGACGACGAATGGGGCGTGCCCGAGTACGACAGCCGCCGCCTCTGGGAGAAGCTGATGCTCGACGGCTTCCAGGCCGGCCTGTCGTGGCGCACCATCCTGCGCAAGCGCGAGGCCTTCCGCGCGGGCTTTGCCGGCTTCGACCCCGAGGCCGTGGCGCGCTTCGGGCCCGAAGACGTGGAACGGCTGATGGCCGACACCGGCATCGTGCGCTCGCGCGCCAAGATCCTGGCCACCATCGGCAACGCACGCGCCTACCTGGCCATGCAGGCGGCGGGCGAGGATTTCTCCCGCTTCATCTGGGCCCTGGCCGGCGGCGCCCCGATCCGCAACCACTGGCAGGACGCCAGCGAAGTGCCGGCGCAAACGCTGTTGTCCAACACCATCTCGCGCGCGCTCAAGCAGCGCGGCTTCAAGTTTGTCGGGCCGGTGATCGTCTATGCCTGGATGCAGGCCACGGGCATCGTCGACGACCATGTGGTGGACTGCGTCTGCCACCGCGCCTAGCCCTGCGAGCTTCACCACCCCAACATACCGACCACCATGGACCTCCAGCTCCAGAACCAGCACATCCTCATCACCGGCGGCAGCAAGGGCATAGGGCTGGCCTGCGCGCTGGGGTTCCTGCGCGAGGGCGCGCGGGTCAGCCTGGTCTCGCGCGACATCGCCAACCTGCACGACGGCCAGCGCGCGCTGGCAGAGCAGCTCCCCGGCAGCGAGGCGCGTACCGGCGTGCATGCCGCCAACCTGCGGCAGCCGGCCCAGGCGCTGGCGGCACTCGACGCGGCCGAGCAGGCCTTCGGCCCGGTCGACGTGCTGGTCAATTCCGCTGGCGCCGCGCGCCGCACCGCGCCGGCCGACCTCGATGCCGCCGCCTGGCATGAGGCGATGGAGGCCAAGTACTTCACCTACATCCACATGCTCGACCCGGTGGTCAAACGCATGGGCCAGCGCGGACGCGGTGCCATCGTCAACGTGGTGGGTGCCGGCGGCAAGGTGGCCAGCCCCATCCACATGGCCGGCGGTGCGGCCAATGCCGCGCTGATGCTGGTGAGCGCCGGCATGGCCGCGGCCTATGGTCCGCGCGGCGTGCGGGTGAACGCGGTCAACCCCGGCCTCACGCTGACCCATCGGCTGCAGGAAGGCATGGCCGCCGACGCGCGGCTGCAAGGCATAGGCACCGACGAGGCGCTGCAGCGCGCCACTGCCCGGCTGCCGCTGGGCCGCATCGCCGAGCCGGAAGAGATCGCCAATGCGGTGGTATTCCTTGCCTCGGCCAAGGCCAGCTACATCACCGGTGCCATTTTGGCGATGGATGGCGCCGTAACGCCGATGATTTAACCCCCCAGGCTGCGCACTTTGTGTCTTCGCCCCCCCCCTCAAGGGGGCACCGCCTGCAGCCTGGCAAAGCCAGTTCCGCGGCGGTTCGCGCCTGGCCTGCTGCGCGGCCTTCGGTGTCTTTGTGCTGCATGCGCTGCGGGTGACGCGCAGCGCTGTCGCGCGCGCAACGCGCGGTCGCCGCAATCACCGCACAATTGCACACATGGTCCGCCCCACCCAGCTCCTACACCCGCCGCGCGAACCCGCGCCCACCCGCCCTGCTGCCACCGTGCTGCTGTTGCGCGACACCCCGGCCGGCATCGAGGTGCTGATGACGCGCCGCTCGGCCACCGCCAGCTTCGCGCCCGGTGCCTACGTGTTTCCCGGCGGGGTCGTCGACCCGGCCGACGCCCAGTGCCATGCGCTGGCCGCGCGGCGCGCCACGCAGGACGACCTGCGCCTGACCCAGGCGATCGCCGCGATCCGCGAGAGCTTCGAGGAACTGGGCGTGCTGCTGGCGCGCCACCGCGACGGCCGGCCGGTGGGCGCCGCCGACATCGCCGCGCTGGACCGCCAGGCGCCCTTTGCGCCGCAATGCGAGGCCGCCGGCCTGGTGCTGGCAGCCGACACCGTCTTTGTGCTGGCCCACTGGATTACCGACCGGGACCTGGCGCGCCGCTTCGACGTGCCCTTCCTGGTGGCGCGCATGCCTGACGGCCAGCAGCCGGTGGCCGACGAGGCCGAGCAGTTCGAGCCGGCCTGGGTACGGCCGGCCGATGCACTGGCGCGGCATGCGGCGGGCGGCTTCTTCATGATCTTCCCGACCATCCGCACGCTGCAGCGGCTGGCCGGCTACGCCAGCGTGGACGCGGTGCTGGCCGCCTGTGCGCACGAGCAGCCGCTGTGGACCAGCTGCCCGCGCGCCGGCCTGCAGGACGGAAAAGAGGCGCGCTACATGGAAAGCGACCTGCCCTATGGCGAGCTGGCGCTGGTCTGCCCGGACGGGCAGATCGTGCACGAGCTGGGCTGGCAGCACGAACGCGCAGTGCCGCTGCTCAAGAACGTGCTGCGCCTGACCGCGCCCAACCGCGGCCACATGACCGGCCCGGGCACCAACAGCTACCTGGTGGGCGAGCCAGCCACCGGCTACATCGCCATCGACCCTGGCCCCAACGATGCCGCGCACATCGCCCGCCTGCACGCGGCCGCAGGCGGTGACATCCGCGCCATCGTCTGCACCCATTCGCACCCCGACCATTCGCCCGGCGCCCGGCCGCTGCAGGCGCTGTGCGTGGCAGGCGGCCGCGCGGCGCCGCCCATCCTGGGACTGCCTTCGGCCGCCACGGCACGGCCGGCGAGCCACTTCGTGCCGGACCGGTCGCTATCGAATAGAGAGCTGATAGCCTTGGCAGAACCTGGGCTAGGACACGATTTGATCGTGATTTTCACGCCCGGCCACGCAGCCAACCACCTGTGCCTGGTGCTGGCACAGGACGGCTTGCTGTTCTCTGGCGACCACGTGCTCAACGGCAGCACCACCGTGGTCGATCCGCCCGACGGCAACATGAGCGACTACCTGGATTCGCTCGACCTGCTGAGCGCGGCCTGCGCCGAGTTCGGCATCGAGTACATCCTGCCGGCCCACGGCCACGTGCTGCACGATGCGCCAGGCGCCATCGCGCGCCTGAAGGCGCACCGCCTGCAGCGCGAGGCCAAGGTCGCCGCCGCCCTGTGCGCCCTGCCCGACGGCAGCACCGCCGACTGGGTGCGGCACGCCTACGGCGACGTGCCCGAGGCGCTGTGGCCGGTGGCCGAGCGCTCCCTGCTGGCGCACGTGGAGCGCTTGCGCGGCAGGTGATGGACCATCCCCAGGCTGCGCGCTGCGCGTCTTCGCCTCCCCGCTTCGAAGGGGCACATCCGGCGGACCGGCAAGGCCGGATCCGCGGATGCCTGCGCAGGGCCTTGGGTGCCTTGGTGTCGCGTGCGCTGGTGACGGTGCGTGGTGCGCGCCGCACGACTTCTGCCAACCCCTCGGATGGACCACGCGCCCGTGTGCCCCCCACCATCGCGGCCATGCTGCTGGCCCTGGCGCCGGTGGTGGCGGCCGCGGCGGAAACCGTGGTGGACCTGCCCACGCGCCCTGGCGTCAGCCTGCGCATGCTCTACGCCACGCCGGATGCCGCGGACACCCCGGTGCGCGCGGCCGCGGTGCTGCTGTCCGGCGGCCATGGCGCGCTCAAGATCTATCCGAACGGCAGCATCGGCTGGGGCGAACGCAGCTTCCTGGTACGCACACGAGGCCTGCTGGTGCAGCAGGGCATGGCCGTGCTGCTGCTCGATGCCCCCACGGACCGGCGGGCCGGCCTGGCGGGCTTTCGCACCACGCCCGAACACGCGGCCGACATCGGCGCAGCCATCGCCTGGCTGCGGCAACGCACGGGCGTGCCGGTATGGCTCATCGGCCACAGCCGGGGCACGGAATCGGCGGTGTCCGCCACGCTGCGGCTGGGCGACCCGCCCGCCGGCCCCGACGGGCTGGTGCTGGCCGCGAGCATCCTCACCGACTCGGCTTTCGCCGCCGGGCAGGCGCTGCCCCGCTTTCCGCTGGAGCAGCTGCATCTGCCGGTGCTGGTGCTGCACCACGACGCCGACGCCTGCTCGGTCACCGCGCCGCGCGACCTGCCGCTGCTGGTCGACCGGCTCACCCAGTCGTCGCGCAGCGCGGTGGTGCGGCTCAGCGGCGGCAAGCCGCTGGGCGACCTGTGCGGCTCCGAAGGCACGCACGGCTTCGGCGGCCTCGACGGGCCCGCAGCGCAGGCCATGGGGACTTTCGTACTGGGGCGCTAGCCGCCGCGGAGCGCCGCCCTAGTCGTCCCACGCCCGCGATGCGGTGTTCAACTGGTGCGCCGCCCGGTGCAGGTGGGAGACCAGATGCTGCATCAGCGGCTTGGTGGCGACGTCGCTGCGGATCATGGCGCCGATGTCCAGGTCGAGCCCCCGCTCCTTCACCTCGATGATCGAGATGAAGGACCGTGCCACCTCCTGCATGGCGATCTGGCGCGGCATCAGCGCGATGCAGTCGCCGGCGGCGACCAGCGACAGCAGGGTCAGCGTCGAATTGACCATCGCCCCCACGCGCGGAGGCGCCATGCCGTGCGCCTCGAACCACTGGCGGGCGTAGCCCGCGTCGGTGCTCGCGCCGGTGTAGACCCAGCGCGCATCCTTCAGGTCCTCCAGGGTCCTGGCGCCAAGCCAGGCGCTGCCCTTGCGCGCGGTGGGCACCATGGTCGTGTGCGCCAGCCGCTCGATGGTGAATTCGCCGCGCGGCAGGTCCTCGGGGACGCCGCCCAGCATGACATCCACCTCGCCCGCGCGCAGCCGCTGCAGCTGGGCCACGTACAGCTCCTCGCTCACGCGCAGGCGCACGTCGGGAAAGCTCTGCGAGAAGGTGCGCAGCGTCTCCGGCACCAGCAGCATCACCGCCATGGGCACGGCCCCGATGTGCAGCTCGCCGACCATGTCGCCGCCCAGTTGCCGGATCTCGCTGACGGCCTCGCCGAACTCGCGCAGCGCCTTGAGCGAATGCTCGTACAGCACGCGTCCCTGCGCGGTGGGCGCCACGCCGCGCGAGGTGCGCATCAGCAGCGGCGCGCCGAGCTCCAGTTCCAGCTCGCGCACCATCTTCGACAGGGCCGGCTGCGAGACCCCCGCGCGCCGCGCGGCACCGCGCAGGCTGCCCTCCTGCACGGCCGCGATCAGGGCCTGGATGGTGGTCAGTTTCATGCGGCCATCGTAGCGCCGCGGCGCGATAACCCCTGGTTCTCACGCGCGGCTTCTCCGCATCTGCACGGCGCGCCGATTGCCCCACAGAATCGGCCCCCTCAGAGGCAACGGGCAGGTCCGACAGGAACGTTATGGCGAGAATCATCGGCGGCATTGCGGCATCGCACACGCCCACCATCGGCTTCGCGTTCGACCGCGCGAGCGAGGACGATGCCACCTGGGCCTCGGTGTTCGCGACCTTCAAGCCCGCCCGGCTCTGGCTGGAGCAGCAGCAGCCCGATGCCATCGTCGTGGTCTACAACGACCACGTCACCTCCTTCTTCTTCGACCACTACTCGGCGTTTGCGCTGGGCATCGGCGAGCAGTACGCGGTAGCGGACGAAGGCGGCGGCGCCCGGGCCCTGCCGCCGATCGCCGGCCACAGCGAACTGGCGCGCCACATCGGCCGCTCGCTGATGGCCGACGAGTTCGACATGTCCTTCTTCCAGGACAAGCCGCTGGACCATGGCTGCTTCTCGCCGCTGTCCATGCTGTGCACCAACCAGCCGCAGTGGCCCGCGCCCATCGTGCCGCTGCAGGTAGGCGTGCTGCAGGCGCCCACGCCCTCGGCCCGCCGTTGCCTGAAGCTGGGCCGGGCGCTGCGCCGCGCCATCGAGAGCTTTCCGCAGGACCTGCGCGTGGTGGTGCTGGCGACCGGGGGGTTGTCGCACCAGGTGCACGGCGAGCGCTCGGGTTTCAACAACGCCGAGTGGGACGCCAGGATCCTGCAGCTCATCGAGCACGACCCCGAGCAGCTGGCCGACCTGACCCTGGCCGAGTACGCGCAGCTCGGCGGCTACGAGAGCGCCGAGGTGGTCATGTGGCTGGTGATGCGCGGCGCGCTGTCGGCCGGCGTGCGCTGCGTGCACAAGTCCTACACGCTGCCCTCGATGACCGGCATCGCGACCATCGTGCTGGAGAACCAGGCCGGCGCGCCCATCGCCGGAGAGCAGGCGCGCCAGCAGGCGCGCATCCGCCACGAGGAGGCAGGCGCCGCGCTGGAGGGCACCTACCCCTTCGACCTGGACCGCAGCGTCAAGGCCTACCGGCTCAACAGGTTCCTGCACGCGCTCGTGCTGCCGCAGGCGCGCGCCCGCTTCCTGGCCGACGAGGCCGGCGCGCTCGCCGCGGCCGACCTGAGCGACCAGGAGCGCGCGCTGGTGCTGCAGCGCGACTGGCGCGGCCTGATCCGGTACGGCGTCATCTTCTTCCTGCTGGAGAAGCTCGGCGCCGTGCTGGGCATCCCCAACCTCGCCATCTACGCGGCCATGCGCGACCAGCCGCTGGCGGATTTTCTGCAGACGCGCCAGGCCCCGGGCATGACCTATTCAGTGGCGGGCCGGCAGACGGCCGCCCCGTACGACCACCCGGATTCTTAACGGAGCCAAGGCTCACCGCCCCACGAGGAGACACCATGAAAATTCCAGGAACCGCATTGCACGCCCCGCTCATCGGCATCGCGGCCCTGTTTGCCGCCACGGCACAGGCCCAGGACTTCCCGACCCGGCCGGTCCGGCTCATCACGCCCTTTCCCGTGGGCAGCGGCCCGGACGGCGTGGCCCGCCTGGTCGCCGACAAGCTCTCACGGGCCTGGGGCAAGTCGGTCGTCGTCGAGAACCGGCCCGGCGGCAACGGCTTCGTCGCCATCGACGCCTTCAAGCGCGGCGCCACCGACGGCCATGACCTGATCCAGCTGGACAACGTGCACCTGACGGCCTATCCGCACCTGTTCAAGAAGCTGCCGTACGACCCGGTCAAGGACTTCGATCCGCTGCTGCCGCTGTTCAAGGCCTATTTCCTGTTCACCACCTCCAAGGCGTCGCCCTACGCGAACCTGGGCGATCTGGTGGCCGACGCCAAGGCGCGGCCGGGCCAGCTCAACTACGGCTCCTGGTCCGTCGGCAACCCGGTGCACCTGGGCTCGGCGCGCTTCGCGGCGGCCACCGGCACGGACATGACCCACGTCATCTACAAGGAGACGACGCAGCTCTACACCTCCGTCGCCAACGGCGAGCTGTCCTTCGCCCTGGGCTCTAGCGGCAGCACCCTGCCGCTGTACCAGGCGGGCAAGATCAAGTACCTGGCGGTGGCCGCCACCAGGCGGCTGGAGGCGCTGCCCGAAGTGCCCACGGTGACCGAGGCCGGCGGCCCGCGCGACTTCGAGGTCAGCGGCTGGACCACCATCGCCGTGCCGCCGGGCCTTGCGCCGGCCGTGAGCGAGAAGATCCGGCACGACATCGAGGTAGCGCTGACCGACCCCGTCCTGCTGGCCAAGTACACGAGCTTCGGCTACGTGCCCTTCCCGACCTCGCGCGAGGGCTTCGCGCGCTACATCCGGGACGAGTCCAGTGCAATGGCCACCATCATCCGGAGCACCCGCTCGTCCATCGACTGAGACGGGCCGGCAGTCCGGGACAAGGCGAAGCGATGCGCTCGCCGCCTGTGTCACGCAGCCTGCCACGCCGGAGCCGGCAGCGCGCGCGGCCATAGGGCACGGCCTCTGCCGCCCGGCGTAGACGCAGGCCCGCCCTTCCCCCACCACCAGCCGCACCGCTGCGCCGCAGCGGGCGCGGGCGGTGCCGCGGGCCCGCGCTTCATTCTTTACACAACCGAGGAGACAGACATGCAGACATTCACGACCCGATTCATCTCATTGGCCGCAGGCATCGGCGCGCTGGCCGCCATCCCCGCGCTGGCGCAGGACAGCGTCAACATCTACGGCAGCCTGGACGTCGGCGTCTATTCCAAGCAACTGAGCGGGGAGTCCCGCGTGCAGACGCTGACCAGCGGCAACATGAACGCGTCGCGCTGGGGCATCCGCGGCAGCGAGGACCTGGGCGGCGGCCTGCGCGCCCGCTTCGACCTGAGCAGCTACATCCGCGTGGACACCGGCGAGGCCGGGCGCTCGGCGACCGACGGCTACTGGGCGCGCTATTCCTGGGTCGGGCTGGACAACGCCTACGGCGCGCTGCGGCTGGGACGCATCACCACGCCCAACTTCATCAACACGATCCGTTTCAACCCGTTCGCGGACTCCTCGCTGGGCCCGGTGTTCATGCACACCTACCTGCCCAGCGCCGCTCAGCCGCTGATGACCAGTCATGGCACCACCGACTCGGCCTGGAGCAATTCGGTCGCCTACAACTCGCCGAGCTTCGGCGGCTTCGACGTGGCGCTGCAGGCTGCCGCGGCCGAAGGCACCACGGCCGGGCGCAGGCTGGGCGGCAGCCTCACCTACCAGAGCAGCAGCCTGTCGGTCGGGGTCTCGCTCGAAGACCTCACCGGCATGGGCCTGAGCTTCTCCAAGCCACCGGCGGTGATCCCGATCCAGACCGACCGCTCGGCGCAGATCGGCGCTTCGTACGACCTGCAGTTCGTGAAGCTGTACGGCCAGTATCAGCGCACCCGGCTCGCCGCCACGGGTGTGGACATCACGCTGGCCACCGCGCAGCTGGGCGCCGCCGTGCCCATCGGCGCCGGCCGCCTGCTGGCCAGCTACGCGCATACCAACAAGGACCAGACGGCGATCGCCGACGTCAAGCGCGCGACCCTGTCGGTCGGCTATGACTACGCCCTGTCCAAGCGCACCGACGTGTACGCGGTCTTCCTCACCGACAAGGTCACGTCCCTGAACCGGGGCAACGGCGCCGTGCTGGGCGTGCGGCACAACTTCTGAGCACCACAGGGATACGCGGGCGGGGCGCGCGCGCATCCAGGATCGCCAGCCAGGCCAGGGCGCTTCCTTCTGTCCGGAGGGATTCTGCCGGCAGCGTGGGCGCCGCCCGCCTACACTGGCCGCCTTTGCCTGCCGCTGCCATGACCGAACCGATCCGCCTAGCCAAACACCTTGCCGCCCTGCGCGACTGCTCGCGCCGCGAGGCCGAGCAGTTGATCGAGGGCGGCTGGGTACAGGTGGATGGCGTGGTGGTCGACGTGCCGCAGCACCGCGTACTGCCCACGCAATCGGTAGTGGTCGATCCCAAGGCCAAGCCCGGCCCGGCCCTGCCGGTGACGCTGCTGCTGCACAAGCCGCCGGGCTACGAGGCCGGCGCCCAGCCTGGCAAGGCCGGCCCGGCGCTGCAACTGCTGCAGCCCGCCCGGCGCTCGCCTGCCGACCGTTCGAACGAGCGGCCGTTGACGCGTCACTTCAGCCACCAGACCTGCGTGACGCCGCTGGAGACCGCCGCCTCGGGCCTGGTGGTCTTCACCCAGGACGGCCGGGTACAGCGCAAGCTGCTGGAGGACGCGGCCTTCGTCGAGCACGAGCTGATCGTCGAGGTACGGGGCCAGGTGTCGCCCGAGGCGCTGGCACAGCTCAACCGCGCGCCCGTGGTCGATGGCCGGGCCATGCTGCCGGCCAAGGTCAGCATCAGCCGGGACTCGCCCGACACCACCGGCCTGCGCTTTGCCACCAAGGGCCATTGGCCCGGCCAGGTGGCGCAGATGTGCGCGGCGGCGCAGCTGCAGCTCACCGCCATGAAGCGCATCCGCGTCGGGCGGCTGGCGCTGGCCGGGCTGGAGCCGGGGCAGTGGCGGTACCTGATGCCGTACGAACGGTTCTAGAAATTCACCACGGGGCCTGCTCCTCTGCAGGCCTGATGGGCGTTCAGCCCCGGCGCAGCGCCATCCAGAACGACGCCTGCGCCACCACTCCCGCCCCTGCCAGCACCACCGCCGCGGCCAGCGCCGACCCATGCCCCAGTCCGGCCAGGGCCGTGCACAGCGCCCCCACCGCCATCTGCGTGAAGCCATAGAGCCCCGAGGCTGAGCCGATCGCCTGCGGGTTCACGCTGATGGCCTGGGCCAGCGCGGCAGGCGCGGCCATGCCGACGCCTACGGTAAAGATGAACATGCAGCCCACGGTCAGCACCAGCGACAGCTGGCCCGCCAGCACCGCGCCCAGCAGCACGAAGGCCGCCAGCACGCCCATGGCGTTGGCGCGCACCAGCAGGCGCTCGACCGGCACGCGGCCGATGAGGCGGCTGGTGAGCATGCTGCCCAGCCACACGCCGGAGACCAGCAGGGCCAGGTAGAAGCCGGCCTCGTGCGCGGGCCGGTGCAGCTCGTTGGCGAAGATGAAGGGGGCCGAGGCAATGAAGGCGTACATCGACGTGGTGGCGCAGCCGCCGCCCACGGCAAAGCCCAGGAAGGCCGGCGAGCCCAGCAACTGGCGGTAGTTGCGCGCCAGCGTGGGCCCTGGCGCGCCCACGACCGGCGCGCGGGTTTCGGGCAGGCGCTGCCAGGTGAAGAACATGGTGACCGCGCCCATGGCCGACAGCGCGAGGAAGATGGCGCGCCAGCCCAGGGTCGAAGCCAGCGCGCTGCCGGCCAGCGGCGCCAGGCTGGGGCCGACCGTCACCATCAGGTTCATCAGCGCCAGGCGGCGCGTCGCGTCCTGCGGCTCGGAGGTGTCGCGCACGATGGTGCGCCCCAGCACCAGGCCGGCGCAGCCGCCCATGGCCTGCAGCAGGCGCGCGGCCAGCAAGGTCGGCACATCCTGCGCCAGCGCCGCCGCCAGCCCGGCCGCGGTGTAGAGCACCAGCCCGGCCAGCAGCACCGGCTTGCGGCCAAAGCGGTCGGCCAGCGGCCCGTACACCGGCTGGCCGATGGCCAGGCCGAAGATGTAGAGGCTGATCGCCATCTGCATGGCGCCGGTGCTGGCGTGCAGGCTCTCAGCGGCATGCGGCAGTGCGGGCACGAAGATGTGCATGGCCAGCGTGCCGCTGAAGGTGGCCAGGGCCAGCAGCCAGAGCGGCGCGTGCGGGCGCGTTTGGGTCAGGCTGCTCATTGCACGACGAGGCCCGGTGCGCTGGCAGTCGCCTGCTTGTCGGGCTCCCAACCCCCACCCAGCGCGAGGAACAGCACGACCTGGTCATCTGCCAGTTGCGCCTCGGACGCTGCCAGCGCCGCCTCGCTCGCCGCCAGCGCGCGCTCGGCATCCAGCGCATCGAGGTAGCCGGTGCGGCCGTTCTGGTAGAGCTGGCGCGCCTGCCCGGCCACGGTGGCGCTTTCGTCGCGCGCGGCCTGCAGCGCGGCGCGGCGGTCCAGCTCGCGGGCGTAGGTGGCCAGCGCGGTCTCGGTCTCGCGCAGCGCGGTGAGCACGGTGCCGTCGAACCTGGCCAGCGCGCCGCGGGTGCCGGCCTCGGCCTGGGCGATGCGGGCCTTGGCGGCGCCGGTGTTGGGGATGGTCCAGGAGATCAACGGGCCCAGGCTCCAGCTGAAGGTGTCCCGGCCGCCAAAGTCGCTGGCCTTGCCAACGGACGATGCCGACAGGCCCAGCGAGACCTTGGGATACAGGTCGGCGGTGGCCACGCCGATGCGCGCCGTGGCCTGCGCCAGGCTGCGCTCGGCCTGCCGGATGTCGGGGCGGCGGCGCAGCAGCGCGGCGCCATCGCCCACCGGCACGGTGCCGGCCACGCGCGGCGGCGCCGCGCACATGGCGACCTCGCGCGGAAAATCCTGCGGCTGCGCGCCGGTGAGCGTGGCCAGGCGGTAGAGCGCCCCCTGGCGCTCGGCCTGCAGCGGCGGCAGCGCGGCCTTCAGCTGTTGCAGCTGGCCGCGTGCGCGGCCGCTGTCGATCGCGCCGGCGCGGCCGGCCTGCTGCAGGCGCACGGTCAGCTCCACCGCTTCCTGCTGCAGTTGCACCGACTTCTGCGCGCTCTGCAGGCGCAGGCCGGTGGAGCAGGCCTCGGCATAGGCGCGCGCGGTGCCGGCGGCCACGTTGACCCGCACCAGGTCGAGCGCGGCCTGGGCCGCATCGCCGCCGGCCTGGGCGGCCTCGATGGCACGGCGGATCTGGCCGAACAGGTCCAGCTGATACGACAGCGAAGCGCCGGCGCCGTAGTTGAAGGTGCCGGGCGGCGCATAGTCCTTCTGCAGCAGCGACAGGCCCGACACATGCCCGTACGACGGCCCTCCGCTCACGCCCAGCGTGGGCTTCTGCGCGCCGGCCACCTCGGCCTCGATGGCGCGCTCGCGCTCCAGGTTAGCCACGGCCTGGCGCAGATCGGTGTTGTGCGCCAGCGCCTGCGCCACCAGGCGGTCGAGCAATGGGTCCTGGTACAGCCGCCACCAGTGCGCCGGCAATGGCGCATCCACAAAAGGCGCAGCCGTTTCGGCAAAGGGCCGGCCGGCCGAAGGCTGGCTGGCCAGCGCCTCGGGCGGCTGGTGGTAGTCCGGCCCGACCGGCGCGCTGCCGCAGCCGGCCAGGACGGCAGCTGCCACGAGCGGGGTCAGACGCAAGGCAAGACGCAGCATGGCACTCATCCCTTGGGGCCAGCCGGCGTTGCCACGGCCGTATGCGACACGGGCTGCTCCACCACCTGCACCGTCACGGTCTGGCCGGCAACCAGGCGCGTGCCTTCGGGCAAGGGATCGAGCCGCACCCGCACTGGAATGCGCTGCGCCAGGCGTACCCAGTTGAAGGTCGGGTTCACGCTGGGCAGCAGGTTGGCACTGGTGGAGCGGTCGTGGTCGGCAATGCCGGCGGCCAGGCTGTCGACCGTGCCGGCCAGCACCGCGCCACCGCCCATGGGCGTGACCTGCACACGGTCGCCCACGTGGATGCGCGGCAGCTTGGTCTCCTCGAAATAGCCTTCGACATAGAACGAATGCGCGTCCACCAGCGCCAGCACGGCGCGGCCGGCCGCGGCATAGCTGCCCTGGCGCAGGTCCAGGTTGGTGACCAGGCCATCGGCCGGGGCGCGCACCTGGGCGCGCTGCAGGTTGAGCTTTGCCGCATCCAGCGCCACTTCGCCCTGGGCCACGGCGGCGCGCGCCTGCTCGGCGCGGGACTGGGTCTGCTCGCGCGCCTCCTGCGATACCAGCGTGCCCAACGTGGCGTTGCGAGCGTTCTCGCGCAGGGCCTGGGCCAGCACCGTGCGCTGCGCGCCGAGGGCGGCCTGCGCCTGGCGCAGCGCCAGCTCGTAGCGCGCGCGGTCGACCTCGAACAGCAGCGCGCCGGCGGCCACTGGCTGGTTGTCCTGCACCGGCACGGCGGTGACCAGGCCGGAGACGTCGGGCGCGATCTGCACCACGTTGGCCCGCACGCGGCCGTCGCGCGTCCAGGGCGCGAGCTCGTAGCGGTCCCACAGGCGCAGCCCGGCCCAGACGGCCGCCGCCACCAAGGCCAGGGTGACGAGAACACGCAGCAGGCGCAGCGGCCAGGCGTTGTCGGAAAGGGAAGGCAGGGCTTTCATCGGGAACTCATCAGGAAGAGAGACGGGAGAGGCCGTAGAGCAACAGCAGGTACAAGGCCATGTCGAACAGCGCCGGATGCCAGACCAGCCGGTAGAAGCCGACCGCCGCCAGCGCACGCCGCACGCCCCACAGCGCCAGCAGGGCACCACCGGCCAGCACCATGAGCCAGGGCAGGTAGAGGCCGTAGAGGCTCGTTTGTCCGATCATGCGGCGGCCCCTCCCTGGGCCGTGGACAGCGCCGGCGGCGCGTCCGGGAACAGGTTGCGGCGCAGGCCGACCAGCGCGGTGACGGCGCTGCGCGCGGCGGCGGAAAGATCGCGCGGCTGCAGTACGGCGGCCAGCGCCGCATCGATCTGCGGCAGCAAGCCCACGGCAGGCCGCGCCGCCATGCCGCCCTGCCCGCGCGCACGGAAGAAGCCGGCGATGCCGCCCAGCAGGCGGGCGGTGGCCGCCTGCGGCAGCTCGGCGCGTGCTCGCTGCAGCGCGACGATGTCGGCACCCATGCGCAGGTCGCGCAGCGCGTCATTCGCAGGCACGCCGGCGATGGTGCCGCCGGCCTGGGCGATGCGCGGCGCCAGCAGGCCGATGCGGTCGAGCATGCGCACGGCGTAGGCCTCGCCCTGCGGCAGCAGGCGCGGCGCAGCGGCCATGTCGCCCAGCTCGCGCCAGGTGGCGCGCTGGATGCGCCGCGCGCTCCAGTCCACGCCCACCGAGCGCACCAGCCGCGTCACCCAGGCCGCCGCGAGCACGCCCAGCACCTGGCCCAGCATGGAGTTGATGAAGCTCACCAGGTCGGCATTGGCCGTGTCGTGCATGGCCAAGGTGCCCGCCACGCCAAACACCAGCGCCATCGCGGCCATGAAGCTGGCCGGGCGCACCATGTACATGCCCAGCACCAGGAACACCGGCGCGCAGACGGCCGCGAGCATGGTGAAGTCCTGCACCAGCGGCATCAGCACCAGCACGTAGACGGCCGACAGCGGCACCGACCAGAGCGTGTACTTGAGGAAGCCGTGGATCGCCGGTACCGGGTCGTCCATGGTGGCGAAGAAGCAGCAGAAAACCGCGGCCATCATGGTCGCCGCCGAGCCCATGGGCCAGCCGGTGAGGATCCAGAACGCGCCGCACAGGCAGATTGCCAGCACCGCGGCGAACGCCGACAGCAGCGCCATGCCGTAGTCGCGGTGCAGCACGCGGTTGCCCAGCACCGCGGTGCGCTGCGGCGGCACGGCCGCGCCGCCCAGGCCGGCATCGATGTCGCGCCGCAGCCGGGCACAGGCACGCCATCCGTCCAGCAGTTCCTCCAGCCGCCCGGCCAGGCCGATGCGCAGGGCGCGGCCCCAGGCGGCCGCGGGCGTGCCGGCCGGGGCCTGGGCCAGGGCGCGCACGGCCTGGCGCAGCGCATGCAGGTGCTCGGCCTGCGTCGCCGCGTCCGCGCCGGCGCCTTCGGCCTGCAGCCAGCGGCCGGCCTGCGCCAGCAGCGCGGTCACGTCCGGTGCCAGCGCGCCTTCGGCCTGCTCCAGGGCGCGCAGCCGGTCCTCCACCGCCGACAGCGCGGGCGTGAGCGCCGCGACCTGGTCCTGCATGGCGCGGATGGCGCCGGCCGTCCAGCGCAGGTGGGTGGTGTCGAAAGGCACGTGGGTCGACAGCAGCCGCAGCTGGGTGATGTCGCCGGCCAGGCGGCGGCGATCCGCCTCCAGCGGCCGCGCGACGGCGTCCCCACCACGGGCCGCGGGCTGCAGCAGGTCCGACAGCCACTGCCGCGCGTCGCGCAGCGTGCGGTCCAGCAGGCCCAGCACGGTCGGCGCAAGCCCGGCCGGCAGCACCAGGCTGTGGACCAGGGTGGCGCAGAAGATGCCCAGGCCGATCTCCTCGACGCGTGCCACCGCGGTGTCGAACAGCTGCATCGGCGCCTGCACCGACGGGAAGCCGATCAGCGCGGCGGTATAGCCCGCCAGCATGAAGACATAGGAACGCGGCGTGCGGTCCAGCAGCGAGATGCACAGGCACATGCCGACCCACAGCGCCAGCACCAGCGTCAGCAGCTCGGGCGCGTTGGAGAGGGCCGGCACCAGCAGCACGGTCGCGGCGCTGCCGATCAAGGTGCCGCAGAAGCGGTACAGCGCCTTGGAGCGCACGGCGCCGGCCAGCGGGTGCGCCACCACGTAGGTGGTCATCAGCGCCCAGAACGGCCGCGGCAATCCGGCCCGGCTGGCCAGGTACATGGCCAGCATGGCAGCGCCGAAGCTCTTGGCCGAGAACAGCAGCTCCGCGCGGGTGAACCGCGGCAGCGCGGGCACGCTCACCGGGCGGCCTCCGGACGGCCCAGGCGTGCTTCCAGCACGGCGAAGACGCGCAGGCAGGCCGCCACGTCCTCGTCCGCCACGCCTTCGAACAGCTCGGCGCGCAGCGCATGCAGGGCCGCTTCGATCTTGGCCCGGGCTTCGGTGCCCGCCGGCGTCAGGTGCAGCGTCTTGGCGCGGCGGTCCACCGGGTCTTCGCGCCGCTCGACGAAACCGGCCTCCATCAACTGGTCCAGCGGCCGCACCAGCGAGGGCCCTTCCATGCCCAGCACCTCGGCCAGCACGCCCTGGCGCACGCCGTCACCCTCGCGCCCGATGATCACCAGCGGCCACGCCATGGCCTGCGACAGGCCCACGTGCGCCACCGCCTTGTCGGCCGCGGCGCGGTAGCCGCGCTGCAGCCGGGCCAGGGCCGAGCCCACGGCCATCAGCGAAGCTTCGCGATGGGCATCTCTGGTGGCGTTGCTGGACATGGGCGCATGAAAATAGTTAGCTTGCTATGTATTTTAGCGCCAGGGAAAACCCGATGTCCGATAGCGGTTGGCATGCCAGGGTTGCGCCGCCGTGCAGTTGCTATGAAAAATATAGCGAATAGCCAAGGAGGAGCCTGGGCTATCGGCACTTTTCGCTCGGATTCCCAGCGCGATAGCGCCCACGCCAGGATGCGGATGGGAAAAGTGTGAAGCCCGCCTGTAAGCCGGATTCTGTGCACCGGCGCCCCTTGCGGAGCGCCGGCGTGACCGCCATTACTCTGGGCCGTCTGTCGCCAGACGGCTCGATGCCACCTACCCGCCAGCTCAGCGGAACCACCTCAATACTGGCCTACTTGGTGTTGCTGCGCGCAGAGATTGCCCGTTTCACCCGAACTGAATCGGCTCGTCTCTGTTGCTCTGATCCTCACCTCACGGTGGAGAGTCGTTAACTCCTGCGCTGTCCTGTGCAGTCCGGACGTTCCTCCAGTGCG
>Ga0116227_10007368_pt1 | contig 21539 bp, 22 predicted proteins | sample S1TSphgellanicum_FD_89693 | JGI IMG/M metagenome (GOLD analysis project Ga0116227, IMG submission 89693) | Host-associated microbial communities from peat moss isolated from Minnesota, USA - S1T2_Fb - Sphagnum magellanicum MG | ecosystem: Host-associated > Plants > Peat moss > Unclassified...
GATCATGGACTTAAAAGTAAAATCAAAAGTTTTTGTTTTAAGGTAAGTGATATTTTTTTAAGGATCCCATGAATTCAAGGGGGCCCCCTTGTTTTTGGACCTTGTACATAAAGTCGTAGTTTCCCCCCCCCCCCTTTCCCCCTCCCCCTCCCCCTCCCCCAACCCAATTTGGGGTCTTGAACTTGAAAAATTCAACATGAAACATTAGACTTATCATCTTTATACGTTTTGTTACTTATACTTGGACCATAAAAACTTAACACTTGGACACTACCTCCCCCTTCACAAAACTAATTGAAAGAAAAAATCAATTGTTTCATTAATTTTGATGTTCACATGTTAACCTACGAAACAAAATCAAGGTTCCTCATCTATGGTCATAGGGGCTTTATGGTTCCACGAAACCTTAAATATTGAATGCACATTCATGGTGACATGAGTTTGGTGTAATGAATTTTTTTTGCCTCACTTTTAGTCTTCTTTGTGGTAATGTTTTTTTTCATGTTGGTGTTTGGTGGTGGTGTTTATGTTCAAGTTAAAACTTTTCATGTGTTTGGATTATTCATAATGATTTTTTTTGTGTTTCTAGTCATGATTATCTTTGTGTTCTTTTTTTACAATTATCTTTGTGTTGTTAATCGTGACTTTTTTTTGTGTGTTTTTATTCATGCTGATTTTTTTTAAATTTTTAATCATGGCATTTTTTTGTGCATCTTTGTTTGTGATGATTTTCTTTGTGTGTTTACTTGTGACCTTGTTTGTATGTCCTATTCATGATGATTTTTTTCGTATTTTTATTCGTAATGATCATATGTGTATTCCTAGATATGACCCTTTGTAGCCAAAAAATGATGTAATCTATTTTATTGAACATAGGTAATAACAGAAAAATATACTAAAAAATAGCTGAAAAATCACAAAAATTACAAACTTGCATAAACTACTTGTCCTTTTACCAATTTCTAGGTCTCCTAATATTCTAGAAATTTTATTTTACAAACTGTGAAAAATTGACATTATCTAGTTTTTCTTTCACGAACCCATTGACCTTCTCATAGCATTTCACTTTCCCCATCCCATAATTCTAATTAGCAACCAACACAAAATGTTCCCTCTTCATATTTGAATACCTCCAAGAAAAATATACAAAGAAAAAACAAAAACTCAAACATCCCACTCATGAAATCTTTCCAATGTTTTAAGTTTGCTTTCAAATTTTTCCATTCCTTCGGAGCTCCCACAAAGGTGGGTATTACGTCTCAACCACATGAATCCCAACCACAGAAACCTCTTAATTACATCCCATCCACCAACAGTTTGTTATATAGACTGCTCATGAAACCTCTATGGTGATTCATCATCTTCTTCAAAGAGTCCCTATTATGTAGACCTAACCACAATGCTTCGAATCTAAAGTTCATAACATAACAATGTTCTATCATTCATGTAAAGAATATTTTTAAATTTGTGGTAGAACATTCTTCCTTAACCACTTCACATCCTCATCTTAAAAGAAAGTCCAAAAATTTCTAATCGCTAAAAACTTGACAAAACACGTAACTTTCTTTTGCAGAAGTCCCCCACTCCATAACACCAATCTTTGCCCCTTATAGTCCAAGCTCCCACATTTTTTTGCCATCACCAAATCCAACAAGCCAATCCAACAAAGTAACACCATAATCCACCATAAAAAAAACAAACAACAATGTAGATAAACATTTGATTTTACCAATAAAAACACAACAAACCATGTGCCCACAAAACAACTCCCTTCATGAATGTAGACTTGCAACCATAAAGCAAAATAAACAAACAAGCAAAAACTAGAAGAAAACCTAATCACCAGACTATGGATGATTATCATTTCACATTAATCATCAGATTATGTTAATTTGGTTCAACTTTTTTTAACTTTTCACCTTTTGCTCATTTTTGGTCACAACTTTTCATGTGTTATTGTTTGTGTCATTATTGTGTATTCTTGATCATGACCCTTTCACGTGTTTTTATTTATGATGATCCTCTTCATGTTCCTATTCATAGTGATCCTTTTTGAGTTATTGGTTGTGATTCTTGTCATGTGTTTCTATTTTTTATGTTCTTGGTCATGGTGATTTTCTTTCCTTATATTATAATGCAAGTGAGTTATTTTATGGTTTTGGTTGTATTTTTCTTCATATTCCTATTTGTAAACAATCTTTTACCCTTTTAACAAATTTTTTTGTTTCTTTGTTTTACTACAAGTGTTTTTTATTGACAACTTCTATTGTATGTAATGGTGGTGTTCTTCCCCTTTTGTCTCATTTTGTTCATGTTTGCAATGATATTCTTTGTGCATTCATGGTTGTTTTCACGTATTTAATTATGAAAATGTTCCAAATCATGACCTTTTTCATGTGTTCATGGTGTGACCTTTTCATTTTCATGTTCATATTTTCTTATGTTCCTATTTATGTTTGCCCCTCCCTTAAATCTCGAAAGGTGAAACTCAAAATTAATTGCAACACATTTTGAAGGTGTATACTTTTGATACCTATAGTGAAAGTGCCCAAGTTAGACCTTTTGTAGTGTGTTTGCATTCTACTTTTTGCCCTTTTACACAATTTGTCGATCTTGCCTTGTAAAACAAGTATATTGTGTTAAGAATCATTATACAATATAGCAGCTTCAAGGGATTTTGCTCCCTATCAACTAGGTGAGATGATTCATCCTAATTTGGTTGTAAAAAAATTCACATTCATGTTTTGACATTTAGTTTTCTTTGCCACCTTCTCAATTTAGCATCCAGTTCAACTAACTTTGTCACCAATCCATAACCACAAAACCAAATATGAAAATATTTTCTTCAAAAATGGTTATGGCACCCATTGTATGTAAAAATTCATATAATTCTTTCACAATGTGACAATGTGATTGAAAATCATTCAAAATACACATGTCATTACGAGTCTTTTTTTTTTGGTTTGAAATTTTGCACAAATGTGAAAAATAAATATGAAATAAAATATTGAACATTATTTTTTGAAAAAAAATATTAGATCTACAAAAAACTTAAAATCATGTTGTGGCATTTTCCTATTGGTTTTGATTTGGTAACAAAATTTTAAATGTTTAAATAGGTTCCTAGAACATGTCATCATCTAATGTGAAATCCCTTTTGGGTTCCTCGTAACTAATGTGATGTACAAAAATGAAAAAAAAACTCTTGAATTTTTTTCTTTTATAACAACATGATGTACATTAACATAGACTTATTTTTAATTTTTCCCCTAGTTATGACCAAATTATCATAAATATCAATTGTTGATATTAAATTAATGGTAGGGCCAATGCATATAATACATTTTTTTTTTGAGGTTTTATTGTTATTTAAAATTAATACCATTATACCCTAGTGGGCGGGCTTGTGAACATGCTTGAAAGTTGGAATAAAAGTGATCATCAATAGTTGTTATAAACCAAGTTAATATGAACTTTATTTTTACACATTTCTCAAAATTTTTGAATTATTCATTTAACCATAATTAGAGAATATTATCAATTTTTGGTTTCTTTTTCCTAATTTTCCTTTCACTTTAATTCTCTATTTTTTTTCTATCAACTTGTCCACATTTTTTATCTAAATATTCATTAGAAGTTACAACATGGGATTGTGAATAATTTATTAATACAACTAATGTGATTATACATGTGATTATACAAGGTGACAATTCACATCCCATCACCATACCATACTTGGTTAATTGAATGTTTGCATGTTTGCCTTCATCCATAGCCAAAAATAGATACAAAATTCATTTTTAGATTATTGGATGTTGAAAAAAATCAAAACATGATAATTTGAGACTAGACATTTAATCATGGGGTCATAGTTGATATCTTTTTGAATAGTGGCAAACACATGTGCATCCATTGACAAGCTAGGTTTTGTGATATTGAGGTGCTCCATTGTAAGTCGTTGTTTGGTGATGTGTGTGCCCACTAGTGTTGCACTATTGGTGTACAAGGTACACCCATAATATGTACATTGGTATGTATAAGGGTATGTTAGAACTTACTTGTTGGGTATGTCCTAAAATATATACTTAGATTGATTTTAAAACCAAGGGTTTTTTTGTGTGGACGTACCTAAGTTGAAACATACCAATCAAAGTTTTGAAATATTTCATATTGTGTTGAAACAATATTTAAGGTGAGAGATTGAAGTTGGGAGGGGTAGGTGTAATGGCAATTAGGGTATTCTTTTTTTTAGCTTAAAGAAATCTTGGAGAGAGTAGGTAGGAAAGTGGTTGATGGAGGTAGAACAAATTTGCAAGGTCAACATCAAACTGCAATGGGCTCCTTTAAGGTAAGCTTCTTTTTTTTATGGCTGGTTATAAGGCACTTATAAGTTTGTAGCACAATTTTTTGCTTTTGTTTTTGTTTTTATGTAAAGATGATCTCAAGACATGTCTACAAATGTTAAGTTAGAGGTACATTTCAACATTAGGTGATGCAGTTTTGAAACTTGGCATCTATTATTTGCTTAATTCAAGATTCCAATTTTGATTCATAAAAAATTATGCAAGTGTATTTTTTGAATTTTTTTGAAATTTTAACATTTTAATACCCTACCTTTCTATATACACCCCTAATATGTCAAGTTATTTTTTGATATATTCATGCTTAGGATCAAAGTATTTAAAAATTTAAAATATTCATACCATGAAAATACCCTTCCTTGGAAAAACATTTCCTACCTAGGACCTTACCCATTTAACTACATGCTGCCCCCGGACATATATATACTAATCCAATATGTGAAAAACAACATACAGTACTACACTAATATTTACCCTATATGTTTTATTTGTGTGTGTTAAATAAAAACCAAGTTTTGGTGTTTTTGATTGAGCATGGGAAAATTGTTTGAAAGCTTGAATGCAAGCCTAAAGGTCTATGATAATCTTAACAACCATATGAGGGATATTGTAGATGAGTTACATATGAGTTCAATGGAGTTTAATTCATGACATGAATCTATTTCGAGTATATCTTTTGATATTGAAGTGTATTTTTTTACATAACAAAATTTTTATTTTGTTTACCACATTGTTGTAGGAAACCCCAAAACATTGAGCATATTGATTGCCATAAATACAATTTTTAAAATGTTTTTTCTCAACAATCATTATGCATTTTTTATAATTTTTCTTATTGGGCTTGTTTAACCAACATTCAACGTTGTTCTTACCTTGACGAAATACATATTTGAATGATAATGTGTGGCTTGAAAATGATTTGAAGGATTTGAAACTTGGACTTGAAGTTCTTAGAGAGGGGTATTAGCCTTGGTTGAAAAATGTGACAAACATTTTTGGAAATAGAAATTTTATATAGTGAATGGGAAAGCTCAACATGCACTTAAGGAAATTTAGTGATTTTCTTTTGGGTTTTAGGGGGCTTATGATGGATTTTAATTTTTTTGTCCATTCCCAACGAGTTCACAAAAGGTTCCCCAAGAGGTTCCCCATAATAACTCAATTTTATCCCAAATTGTTTGGACATAGTTCAAGTTTTGTGTGTATAACTTGTAATGGGGGGGCAAAAGGAAACATGACTATGCTTTTATTTTGGGGAATGAGGGGCCAAAGGGGTGTTTCTATTGGGGAGTGTCCAATGTTCTAAAAAAATTAGTGATGAGGGAATCAATGTGGTTTTTTCAACCAAAAAAAGAAAATTATGAAAACACTTATGAACAAATTAGTTAAAGGAACAATATACAACCAAAATATGGAAGTGACAGATTAATGTTTTGTTGTAACTAACATGTTTGTCATTGAATTGGAGAGGTGTTTCCTAGATTTTGAATTGATGAATGCCCTTGACACTGTGTATCCACAATTTTGGATGCAATTTTATGTTGATTTTTCTTGCATCATGTTGTCATTAAAAAAAAAATTCTAAAGCAAAAAGGTGAAAACCTTGCTTTCTATAATTTAAAAAACCTTTGAATGTCAACATGCAATTTTGCATGTTAAAGTTCATCATAAAGACATAGGCATTGAGGGCCATGGTTGAGTAATTTGAAAATAATCTAGTCACCAAGTGGTGGGTTACAATATAACAATGGCTTGTTAATTTAACAACTTTAAGTGAGTACACTTTAACTTGGTTGATATTGTCATTGTGTTAATGCTCGAACATGCAAAAAACAAATAATTTTTTTTCAGGCTTGCATTCATGAAAAATAAATTGTTCAATTTGTTAGGGCAATGTTTAGACACAATTGTTTACATGTTGTCACAAAATATTTAAATATTGAATTGAATTTCTTTTATAAAAAGGCCATTACAACTTGCAAAATTTATGAAATGCAAATTGGGTGTTGCCATTTAACAAATTGTAATATTTTATTAACATTTGAGTGTAGTGATAGGACTTTGAATTGCATTTGGGTAAAATTTGATAAATGATAGAGGTTCAATTCCCTTTCAAAATATTAATGTTTAGTTTTTAAATTTGAACTTTGTATGCATCAATGTTACTTTTTATGTTTAAGTGTCGCTAAATTAATTTCCTTCCTTTTGAGCAATGGAACTACATTCTACATCGGTTTTTAAAGTGGGCGCCAATTGAACTTTCTTCTTTAAAAAAAGAATTGCCGCACGGGACCTATTTTGAAATAGTCACATTTTCCAAAAATTGATTCAACAAGTGATCAAAAAGCCATTTGTTCATATGTCAAGACTCAAAATCACATAAAAAATCATTTAAGTGTGAAGGAAAATATCATATGATGATGTTAGTTTTGTCACCCAAGTGTTGAAACTATTAATTTTTTGATTTTCAAGTCCATTTAGTAGCCCTATTTTTAATCTTCTAAGATTCCAACCTTAAAAATGTTAAAAAAATTCAATAATTTCCTTCTACATCTACACTTTGCACTCATTAAAATCTAGAAACATGGAACACAATCTAAACTTTTATCTTTAAAGCTAAAAGGAAAAAAATAATATATATTTTTCAAATATTCAAAAGCCCCCATTGAAAGAATGAATATAATTTTATGTTAAGTTTAAATCCCAAATTAATGCTAGTGATGCAAGCCTTTTTGAGGTCCTATCCAATGGCTCTTAGCATACAACGTGATTAATAATTTTTTGCTTGGGCTCTAGATTCATATGCACTACCAACAAGGATCATGTTTTTTTTCCTTTTTTTATGTTCCAATATTTTTTCAAGAGTTTATCATTATTTATGTCAATGTCAAATTTAATTTGAATAATATAAATATCATGGACATGACAAGGCACATGTTAATTTGTCTTTTCATATCGACATTGATGCGTAAAAAAAAGGAGTGAAATAATCATTAAGATTGAAAATAATTATTAAATGAAAAATAAAATAATGAGTCTTGAAAATGAGATATTTGTTTCAAGAATTGTCTCTAAAATTATATAAGGATGATGACCATACAAAGAATAATGCATATCTCCCAGATACCAATTCCTCGAAAAAAATTCTCCTCACTGGAATTACTAATCAAAGTGTTTGTATAATTATTTAAATTTTCAAACATATGAAAATAAAATACTCAAAATATTCAACATTGTATATTTTAACTAATACCAGTCAAATTTAATATCACCATGGGACTAGTCTTGACTCAGCATCTCCACTGGTGCTCAGTATGTGACTCCAAACAGTAAAATTTATTGTGATAAAGTCAAAATCTGCCGGTTTAGCTCAGGAAATTGGTTTTTCTGCACCAAATTCGTGCAGCTGGTTGGTGAAAGGCGCAACACAGTTGTGCACCTCCAAAAAAGAGTGTAATAAATTGGACCTGACTGCGGCTCAGTATTTCTGATTGGTCGATCATAATGATTGGTCCAGGTGGTTTGTTATTAGTAGTTTCCACGTATATGCAGTTCCAGTTACAGTTTTATTGGTGGGGTTGCCAAAAAAAAACAGCTAAACTTAGATATTTAATTTTATTATCCAGAGTGACATACTCAGCACCGGTGGAGATGCTCTCGTATTGCCTCTCCTGCATAAATTAAATTTATAAAAGAAAACCCTCCCTAGCCCCTCCTCCCCCAGAAAGGAAACAATAAATTAGGGCTGATTAGGACTAGGGACAGCATCTGACTGTAGTTACTTTCTAAGCGTTATCAGGTTAGGTGGCTAACCCCTGGTTCGCTTTCGAGGATTCCGCTCCGGGCAAGCTTCTGATGCGCGCTTTCGGACTTCCTTTTCTCGCGCGCTCGCGCTCGCGCTCTCTCCTCTCTCTCCCTTTCTCACGAGTAATCTGCAGCCTTCGCAACAATATCTGTCAGCAGAGGATACCTTCTCATGTAATTCGGGCACCAGAACAGGTCGTTCATGTTTTTATTTTGATGTGAATCCATGGAGGGTTATCGGAGAAGCAAAGCCGGAATTCGCGTAAGTGGATATTCGAGCACGACGGAAGTTTAGGCATGCGCTTGAATTCCTGGAGCTTTTGAGGAGAACGAAGAAATCCTTGCACCGTTGCTAGATGCCGGTAAGCAGCTAGTCAGGAAACCCTAGTTCTTTTTGTTTCTTCGTGATTTTTTTCTTATTTTGTAATGACGCTCTATCTTGTGAAGTCGAAGAATTTTGTTGCAACCTAGATTCTAGGATTTGGCGTTCAAGTTCGCAAAGTTATAGTACTTCTGCAAATTTACGGCGGCCTTACTATCTCGAGATTCTGAGTACGTCGTTAATGTAAGTGTCTATCACTTTGCCGTGGTTGGCAAATCCATGCAAGCCATTATGAAGATAAACAGAGCAGCTTTTGAACAGCTTCTGTTTTGTTTAAAACATCATCTTCATCGTCATAAACATCATCTGAAGCCATCATGAAGATGAACAGAGCAGTTTCTGAAACAGGGTTTAAGATAGAGGCGTGCTGCATATCATGGTATTCTACAGTTCCTCTTTTGTCTGCACCGAGAATTCAATTTTATGAGTCAGAGAAGGAGTGCTTGGCCTCTGTTTTCAAGTGTAGTCCTTTGATTTGGTTTGGTGATTTACTTAGTGTCCTGAACTCGTGGGGACTCTTCTTAGTGTAGTGCAGCTTGGGAATGCTCGAGTGTAATAACACCTTTGATTGCAGTCTTCTCATGTTTTTAGTTCTCAGTTTGCTCAGACATGCACAGTGTTGTATGCAGGTTTTGCATTTTATCTGCTTCAAGATGCAGGGCTTCTGTATACTGCTGGAAATGCTCACTGTTGGATAACAGTTGTCAATTTGAAGAGATAAAATGGATCACTCTGTAAGAATTCCTGCAGCTATGTTGGTTCTTCTTTTTTCAAGCTTTTTAATTCTGGGCACAGTAAGCAGGGTAAGCACATCATCAGGAACAGGTACAGCATCAAAGAATCATGGTCATGGACTGCTTGAGCTTCATGAAGCAGTAAAGGAACATGCAGAATTCAGGGTTTCAGATAAAGCACCACAAAGCCATTTATTAAGGGGTTTAGGTCGGCAAGTCAGAAATGAGCATTCTAGGGTTTCAAGAATGCTATTGCAAGCTGAGGAGACACTAGAAGCTGCTGAAAAACACCAAGAGGTACACCTCAAATGCTTTCTATCTACAGTTTCAACTTTTGTGTCTTTGATTGAGTTTTTGGATTTGTTTCCTTGATTTGGATTCTGTTGCACCCAGACTGCATCAGTGATGGTTTGCATACCAAAGGTGTGTTATATAATGAGGTCTTACCATCCACATTGTCATTTGCTTAGCAAATGGTGGAGGTCCTACCTCCACTTTCTTTCTTCTGGCCTTGATTTCTGTTTTGTGACACTGTGAAAAATGGTAGTTATGGAGGACCCATGCAGATTTGAAGCTGGACCAAGTTTTGGAGCATAGGTCTTATGATACACTGACCAACAACAGTGAGGGAGCAGGAATTTTGGGAACCCTTTCTGAGGCAGGGATTGCTTACGTGAAAGAAGTTCTGGTGAATCAGATACTGAAAGAAATTACCCCACTTTTGTTGCCTGATATGCATTCACAAGCGAAGTCCCCAATTGGTCAAGTTGACGCTGCAATTACTCATTTTCAGTTATCGGGTGCAAATGTTTCTCACTCTGATGTTGAGTTGGGAAAGGCTGGAATCACTGTGTTTGCTGGGGATATCACAGCACAGATTCGCCTGCATTGGGCATATCAATATACATCTAGTTACATCCCATTTCCTTTAGGTGATGGAGGATGGGCAGATATAGAGGTCAGATTTGGTTCCTTTCTATTTCCTTAAACCAAGTTATGCCATGGCTACCTTGTTCCATATCTGCCATCAAAGGCAATGAGAGACCAAATTACAGTTGCATTCAGATATTCCTGTAGCTGCTTGCTGATGCACTCTAAGTTCTGAGTAGGGCAACTAAGGAATTGTCTGTTCCTTGCCGCAAGAAAAGAATTAAGTGTGTTACGAAGCAATGTTTTTACACCAAAAACAAGCCTGGAGCTAATCAAAGGAGCGAATCATGTTTTATGGTTCTCAACCTGCTAAGTCATAATGGATTGAGGCTTACCAATTTAAGCAAGCACATCCAGAGTTTCAGCAGGTTCTTAATTAACAGCACTAGCATGTTTGATTACTTTCAGGTTTCTGAGCTTGCTTGGTCACCTTAGTGATCCTGTTTCATGAAAAGCCTGAATCTCATGAGCCTTGAATAAATAGTTGTGAGGATTACTCTTCTAGTCCATGAAGAGATTGAAATGTTCAATAGATAAGATAAGGCCTTCTAACTGACTAACCACGCTAGGGATTGCAAGTACAAGGAAGAAATCAGATACAAGAAGTTTGTATTACTTCTGTGCCTCTAGCCAGAGAAAATTTGACACATCTACTCACACAAAATCACACTACAGGATTATGTCCAACAGCCCTAACTTGGTCATGTAGTAAGTGCATGTTTAATGACTCGATTTCTATATCAGCAAAGAAAATTATCAAGCTACAGGATAACTTGCAACATCCTAACTTGGTCATTTAGTTCCTCTCACAGAGTTAAATTGCTTGGTTTCATCTAACTGCAGAGAGAACTCAGGGCATAGAGGGTTGTGGTGAATTTTCAGGTGAAGGGCATGCAGGCAGGTGTCACCTCCACATTGCAAGCATGTAATGGAACTCTGCGGTTTATTGTTGTGGAATGTGGGACTTATATTGAGGATCTGGACATCCGGTTGCATGGTGGTGCTTCATGGCTTTACCAATGGTAACCAGTTGTTTTCTTAGCCTATGTTGCCTTAATTTCCACTGTTTCCTATAAGTCTACATGGTACTAGTTCTAAGAAGACTTTCTAGGTTCTGAATCACAGGATTTACCCTTTTCTGTTTTTCTATTCAAGGATCATTGTTCACTCAATTGGGATTGTTGATCGAAAAGTGCCATGTGTTGCAAGTGATTGATGTCAGGTATGTGCAACCCTATGAGAGTGTTGGAATTGTCATATTTTTTCTCAGCTGTGGCCTCTGGCAACCTGGGCCAGGTTTGTCTATGCATTTGATGATGAAATCCGGGGAGCAATTGAGTCAGCCATCTCAAAAGCAATTATCTCGGGGGCTGGAAAGCTTGACACTTTCCTCTTGGAACTTCCACGTATTCTTCCAATTGATGACACATCTGCCATTGATGTCACAGTTGTGGATGACCCCTTTGTGGGTCCCACCTTTTTGAGTGTGGCTGCAAAGGGTGAGTTTGTTTCTTTGAAGAAATCCACTGTTCCCCCACAGCCTGATCATTCCTTGTCACCAGGGATTTTCTGTAAAGACTCAGCAAAGATGGTCACCATTGCTCTATGTGATTATGTCATCAATTCGGCTGCTGAAGTCTATTATGAGGTACATTCCTCAATTTTGGGAACTGATAATGTTTTCACCTTTGGCTTTCTGCTTTCTCCCTTGCCCTTCAGCCCCTGGGGTTCCCACTGGCCCTTCTCTGGTATTATCTTTGTTCTGCCTGTCCTACTGCATGCATCTTTTCAATCTCTTCTTTCTGTTATTCTCCTCCATCCCTTACACTCTTGGGGTTCCCCAGAAATTTTTCAAATTGGCATTGGTCACACAATCCCTTGGGAGGAACTAAAGGTAAAGGGTGTTTTCAAAATTCCGTTGAATGCAAAAGTTTCTATTTTTCTCCACCCTGTTCTTTTTCCTGGTTTTGATTTTGCAGTGTTGGCTTTTGGCAGGCAGGGGTATTGGACTGGTTTGTGGACAAGTTGCCCCAACAGTCACTATTGAACACAGCTTTCTGGAAATGGGTTATACCACAGCTCTACAAAAAGTATCCAAACGAGGACATGGCACTGGATTTCTCCGTTTCTGGTGCACCTCAAGTTGATTTTACTAAAGATGGAGCAAATGCACTGGCAGCTGCTGACTTGACAATTCTTGTCAAGACTGACAATGGTTCTGTGCCTGTAGCGTGCTTATCCATGGTGGGTGTTCCTGTCATTTTGTTGGTTCCCTAAGATATACGAATTGTGTTCATGATTTCTAGTGACATTCACTTGATATTAGTGAGAAAACAATTGCTCCATTGCTGTGAGTAAGTTTGAACATCTACCAGTACTGTGATGGATGTATAGCTTAATGGGTTATGTAAGCAGCAGGTCCAATATTGCAAGTAATGTTCAACTCTGCAGAATGTCTGTGGCTACTGGTTACTAGTGATGGGGAAACCATTGCTGGGTGTGATGTGTGATGTTTTATATTTTGGACCTTTGTAGTTCCAGAAAAATGAGAGACCCTTATGGGAATTGTAAGACTAAGGGAACACTTTCATTATTTGGACTGTTTCTTCCAGTAATGTCTGCTGTACTGGCTGCAGAATGTAATTATAGTAATCAGTACTCTAGTGCATAATGTAGGGTACTGTTTTTTTTAAAAGCGTTGGTAATTGATCATTGAGTGCAAACAACCTTGTTCATTACATTGTAGTGATTTGACTGTTCAGAACTGAGGTGTCTACCATATCATATAGGTTTTGTAGGTGCTGAAATAATGTGAGGGCTTTGTGACAGACTTTGTCAATGGATGCCATAGCTGGCCTTGTTGGGAACAACATCACAGCAGAAGTCACACTGAAGGATCTCAACCTCCAGCTCAAATGGAGTGAGATTGGGAATTTCCCTGTCAAACTTATGCAGGTATGAATGGCATTCTAAATGCTCTCTTTTGGTTTTTGTTGTGCTTTTTGTACTGTTGGCCTGATTTTTTATCCTGTCAGTCTTCCTCAACATTTAGATACATGCCCAGAATTGTGTGATGACATGTTTTCTGTTTCTGTGTGCATTGAGTTTGACATAAGGTATGATAGCTCTCATCTGCTCAAAGACAGGAGTTCTAAATTTGCAAATCATGGAACTTTTGAATGTATGGGATTGTGTTTACAGTTTTTAGATAGGCAAGTGTGAGACTACCAGATCACTTGACTCATTGCTTATAGGTGATTGCCAGTTCTTTGTGTGTGTTGTGAATGGAATGACTTGTCAGCAATGTCGTAAGAAATGTTACATGAACTAGCCAGGAGGTTTAAAGAGGGAAAGACCTTGAATTCAAGGTTCTACACTTGGTATTGTCTTTTGTGCAGTCAACAGTGCGCATGATAGTGGCAAAGGTGATTATACCAATATTAAATCTCAATCTGAAGAGGGGGTTTCCACTGCCTGTTTTTCCAGCAATTGACCTCCAGAATGCAGATGTCAGATATGATGATGGCTACATCCTTATTTGCAGTGATGTGTACTACAAAGGTGGAAGCATCAAACCGTCTGTTGAACCTTTGCAGGAACTATCTTCTACTGCACTTTTGTAGAATGGGTTTTCTGAGTGAAGTATAAATGCTGTGAAGAAATGTGTTGGAAATGTGTTTATTTCTTGCTGGAAGAAGCAAAGAAAGCACAGGGGCATGGGATGGATAAAACACCAAATTCTAGAAGATCAGGAAGGATCTTTTATGTTCCAAAATGTGTTGAAAGTATGCTTGGAAATTTCCTAGAAAAGCATGATATTAATCTTCCCATCCATTTAAAGCTTTTGTAGTTTATTAGTATTCTATTCCCTTGTTGGATTCCACAGCCAGTTATCCTATCCTTGATCAATTCAGGGTGTATGTAAATGTGGCAACCTCAATTAATGAGGGGAATCTGATGAGGAGAATGATTAAATGGGCTATTTGATCCAGCATAAGCAGTGCTAGCTAGTGTGGACATGGGTGTAATGTTGAAGCAGCAAATGAAGGGAATGTGTAGTGAATGATTTTGAGGCGAGGCTTGTGAGGTTTCTAAATATGATTGGGAGAGTACCCCTCGAAACAAGGTTAATCATGCAGGCTTCAAAGTCTGTAAATCTGCATGGTATCTTTGCAGAGTTCAAAGTAAGTCTATACTGAGTTGATTTAAGGATTAAGGACTATAATTATCTTTGTGATGAAATTTTTGTAAATTTGATTTTGAATATGTGGTTTCTAAATCCACAAATTAGGAGATTAGTCTTTTTTTGTAAGAAGCTGAAATTTGCCCAAACACTCTCATGACAAGGTGTAAGTGACAATTTTGCATATCTTTCCATTGTCTTCATTCTTCAATAGTCATATTTCTGAGTAAATTCATAATTTATTTGTCACCTTTTTCTTCATATGCGCGTTTACATATTGTGTTATTAAGGACATTCTTCATCCCAATAACACCAACTTCATACATCATTCAAGACAATTGTCAATAGTATACATATTCAAGAATTATGCAACCATGTGTAGTATTATGTCTTGCATTATTGTCTTCAAACAAGCATCTTCTAGGTCTACACGTGTACACAAGGAACCAAAGGCCCTTTGGTTGTGATTTGCCACAGTATCATCCAAAATGCCATTGTTTCCATGGGCGATGGCTCAAGCATTCAAAAGTTTAAATTCTGCCCTTTGAACTCTTCACCTTAAACTTTACACCTCCAATGTTGTGCTTAACAATTTATTTTTACAAAGGAAGATATTTTACTGTCCTTGGGCCTGTTTTCACTCCCTATCCCCTCTTTTAATGGTATCCTCAAAGTAATGAATTTTTACTAAATCTCAGCATGAAATGTTGAAACTTGGTATCTAATGCACAAGGGTGGAGAGTAACTATAATAGATGTACGGGTAGGAGCAGTGGAAATATATGCTGTAGTGTGGAGGCGTTCAAGAAAAAGGAAAGACATGACAACACTCAGTTTACCACCAAAATTGGTTGAAAATTTAATTTGAGACCCAGTTATTTCGTTTTGTAAAATTTCCATTCCCAGTTACACGTTTAATGCCCTATTATGCCAAAACTGGCCATTCTACCCCCTAATCATGTGACTTCAGGTATAACTACATTATTTGTCAAAGTACTTACATTTAAAATTTTTATTAAGCTATCATACCCTCGACATTATTTCAACAAGTCATAAATGTGTTACTCATTTCAAAGTGATTTGTTGTAAGTTTCAATGCACAGGCATTGCAGACCCCCCAAGTAAATTGATGTCAAAACATGTCATGTTTTGACAACAATTCGACATCGATTTCAACCCTTGGAAACATCATGCCTTGAAACATGTCACCTGAAACCTGAAACTCAAAGCCTACCATCCACCGAAACATGTCAAATTTTGGTGAGTAGCCTAACACAAGTTTTGATGCTTGAGCAACAGATAACTTAAACATATTGCCCATCAAAACATGTAAAGCTTGGGAACTATGTTTCGGTGCCATGCACACATGTTTCACGTGCCCTCATGCAAAATTCATCCATGCCCCATCCATGATGCATCATTCATTTTTGATATTCGCATTATCGTCATGTATTTTTCTCCTACATTTGAATATGCCTTTATCGTTTTCATCACCACTCCCTTGCCATAAATGTTAACTTAAGGTTTTGATAACAAAACGTGATCATGGTAAACACCAAAGAACCTTTGTCTTTTCACTCCTATTAGATCTCTCATCATTATCTTATTTGCAATTTCTTTCATTCTCAATTTTCCTTTCAAAGCACAACATTGTTGTGCATAAGTAGTTTTAGGAATTCATAACATGTCTTGTTTTACCCTATTGAAGTTTCTTGTTGTTTACAAGTTCATAATGATTTTTATACTATTTTCTGGTGATTGACACATGTTGTGCTGAAGGTTGAAAAGTTGCACACCAAATATTTACTTGTAAAGAAGAGGGGTTGACTCTTTTTATCATGTTCATTCCTTGCATAATTCGTTTAGGTTTACATTGTCTTGTTATTTGTAGAAAAACTTCTTCAAGCCCTGTAATGGGTTCCTATAAAAACTAGATTTCTTATACATTATAATTTGTTTCACTTTTAACTACAACTAGTTTTTAGAAACAAATGTAGACATTATTACTTGTCGTGTTTTTGACTCAAGCTTCCTAAGTCAAAGTCCCATATGAATTCACAACTTACCATTTTAAAGGTTTTGATGTAAAGTTCCAACATAATAGTTTACAAAAGTGGACAATATAGCATGAATCATCTCTCTATCCTCCTCACATTGTGGCATAATAGTCTCCTTTCCTTTGTTTGTGATAGTAATTATAATCAACCAAATAGGTGCTTGTCCTAAATCAAATTCATGTGCCAATGATTAGCCACTTAATTAGAGGTTGGAAAATGATTGATAAACATTACTTATTTTGAAAAAAAGTGAACATGTTTGGAAATACTTGTAATCCAATAAATAAGGTGTTAGTCTTGAATAAAATAGGGGGTGCCAATGGCGAGCCATTTTTCAAGAAGTCAATAATGAATAATAAACATCTATTACTTTGCAAAAACAATTTAACATGTTTAAAAGGAAACATGGGATGAAACAAAAGGAATTAGTCCTACACAATGCACTTTGTAAACCATCAATCACTTAATGAAAAAAATTCAAAAAACACTTATTTGATAGAAGCAGTTTGACACCTTTGTCAAATACTTGGGATCAATTCCAAGGTGTTAGTTGTAAAGGATATTACTTTGTGAATAACACACTACTAAACCTAGGGGTTCAAAAAGCTTTTATAACACAATTTATTTTCCAAAACAACAAGGAAGGATTGAAAGTACCAAATGGTTGAAGGTTTGTTGTTAGTCATGCAACAAAGTGTTGAATGGAGTTTCAGTATCATTTTATCCATGAATAATGTTTAGACACCTAAAAAAAATGTTCTTGATTAGGACAAAACAAAGTTATTAGTAGAAAAGTAGAACCAATTGTTTAAACAATCAATTAGATATGAAACAATGGCTATATAGGCCTTTCAAAGGACATCTTCATCTAAAAAAATGGACAAATTACCTTGTCTCAATAGCACTAGACAACTTGGAATTGATGAAAATTGAAAATTGAAGGTCATAAAAGTTTAAAAGGGCAATTGTCCATCCCTTAATTCAATTGCATAGAGGTGGATTTGGATGGCTTCGATGCATTATGTTTTCGGCCATTTTTTCCAATGTGGGGTAAAACATGGATCCTTTCTTGACTACCATTAGAGTTAAGGCCTATAGGTTGGGGTTTTGTACTCTTAATTTTGATGATTTCACTACATTTCCACTCGCATTTTGATTTGAAATGCTTCGACATACATGAATCTGAGCCTCCAAAAATGTCTATATTTGTTAGTTGTTTAACAATATAAACATGCACAACACCAATCATAGTTTGCAAATGAATCAATTATTACCTTTCCAAATATTAAACTACCACATCATAGAAAATCAAAGCACTTGAACATGTACAAAAAACATTTTATTTATGGTCATTTACTTCATGAAATGCGATCTCAACAATTGTATGTTGTCTTTAGTTGAAACCCATCAATCCCATGTTGATAACCTATAAATTGTCATAGGAAACCTAGAATCATAAAAACTACAAGAAGAACAAAATTATTATGAATAGTCCCAAAACCCAAAAAATGTTATGTAAACCTATTTTGAATTATCAAATTTCTATGTAGAACATGAAGATCTCAAACTTTAATTGCTATGAAATCTTGTTAAAAGTGATATACATGTTGTAGACCCTAATGACCAAGGTTATAAAATTCAAGCTTCTACATCAATAATTGCATCATTAGCTTCCACATTAGCAACTACATTAACAACTTCTACATTAATAATGAAAGGTAAAAAAAACCATCATCAACAACTTTTGCCCCATCAACTTTTGCAATTACTTTTGCACCACCAACTTTTACATTTTTACCTGGTGCATCATGTACAAGTAGCTTTGCATTGAAGGTAAAAAACTTTAAAAGACCATCACATTAGTAGCTTACTAGTCCCTCAACTAAACAAAAAAAATCACAACTCAAAGGTGGACATAACTCGCAAAATATATCTAGCCGACTAGTTGAAATTATTTTGCAGTGCAAACAATAATATAAAATTTAGCTTAGCTGATAGAAAAGGAAAAAATGAAATCTAGATTGACCTTGAGGTGTCTACACTACAAACTTGCATCAGGCAAACTTGTTCAAATTTGAGCTTGGGGCAAAGATGTGCATAAAAATGGAAGTTGCCCTACTCCTTTTGAAGGCGTAAGCCAAAAATACAATTTGTTCAAAATGTAAGTCGACAAAGTTGCTCAAGTTGATGAACCTTAAAGTGTAGAAAAGAGCCCGAAGAAAGCTAGGGAAAAGCTTGGACTTGAACATAGGTGTGTGAAAAATGAAGAAGGTCGAGATGTAACAAGCTCATAGAGTGAAAAAAGGGAGAGTGACGAGAAGAGAAGTCTGTGTAAATGTCATGAATGTGACAACGAAACAAGCTAGGTTCCACCAATAGGCTGATAGGCTAGGCATGCGAGGGAAACTATTTTTGAAAAGTGACAACTTTATCATCCCATATTAATTTCCACTTTCACCACATACTTCACTACCATCTGTTTCCTGTAAGTATTCTCATTCCTTGGTAAGGACTCAAAAAAGGACACCCCTAGCTCATTTTAGTGCGCTTTCTAGCTAACATGAAATAAAAAGTGACATTAAATTGAGAACAACATGTGAAGCACATGTGAATTATGGGAACAAAAGAATGAAAAATTTATGAAACAAAATTAACAATACACCTAAATACACATTAGGAATCAGGATCCCTCCAAATGTGAAAAACCAATCTGAAGCCAAAAAAAAAAAAAAATTCATAAAAATCGTATAGTTGTAGTGCAAAATGTTGGTATGTGTAAAGCATACCCTACTTTTGGAAAAACAAGCTCCATATTTCACATATTCATTGAGCGCTTCTTGCATTTCTTCAAAATTGACATTTTTGGGACAAAATTCAAATTGCTATTTGGGTGCAAATGTGGTAAGAGGAGCCACACATGCCCACAACCATGATGCAGTCATGATCACTGACATTCCCTCTCTTCGGTGAGCTCTTCAGTTTTCCTCCTCTTGAAAACGTGAAGATGTGAAGTATATGTATATATATACTATATAACCTTCTTTCTGGATTTGGGTGACCGATCTGTGGTGCTGCAGATCAATGTTGTTAAGCAACTTTGTGGGTTTAGTGATACTAGCTCGAGAGCTTGGTAATCTCTCGCAGTGGGCCGGATCTGTAACAAATTTGCTTTCCAACAGTTGCATCAATGTTTCATTTTGTTTCCTCCATCATGTTTGTATAAGTACATAATATGATTTGAGCCAGGCTTTGGAGGTATGAACTTGATGAGGAAAACCTTAACCTAGACATCAATAAAGGTCTACATTGACCCTTGAAGTTGGGTAAGAGCGATAGATATCCACTCACTTCCTCAACAAACCTGTCACCTCTCTCACCATACTCTCAACCTTCCTCTGTTCAGCCTGAGAATACTAGAACTGCAAGCTTTCAGCAGGAAGAGTCACAAGTAATCAATCTCTTTGAGGTGTACTGTAAGTGTAAAAGAGCGCTCATCTTCAGTTGAACTACAGCAGGCTCCAGCAGGTTAGCTCCACCGGGAGATTCAATTCCAGCAAAAATCCAACCCCATTAATCCTTTGGTGCCCTCAAGTCCGACTCTACAGCAAGTGTTTCATTTACATAATTCTTCACCCAACAACGCAAGGAAAGAATGTGAGTGCATCCTTGTAGTTGAAATGCTCTGCTGCCATTTGTTTTGCTACTTTTATTCACTAACCTCTGCAATACTTTCTTTTGCTGCAAGACAAAGCAAGTTTTCAGCTTATTGGTGGAATGATAACAGAAAATATATTTCATCACCCACAGTTGCTCCAAAACTCAGAGCTACTTGCCTCAATGTACTGCTCTTGCCTTACAGGAAAATCCGTCTCCAGAAATATAAAACTCATAAGGCCTCGTATTTCTGCTTGGTATTAGACCAGGTTTTCTTCCAAGCCTTGTGAATTAATATGCGTAAGAGCAACTCCACTGGTGCGGCAAAATGGTTTCGGTCCAGCATTTTTGCTCCGTTTGCTGAGGCTGGTGGATGGCACAGCAAAGACTAACACCTGCCAAAGAAAAATCACCCACAAGTGGTAGAAGAAGAAGTTAGGTAGTTTTTGTGGGTTCATTAAACTCTGCCATCTTCAACCTGAAGAATTTCAACCACAACAAAAGTGACAAGAACAAAGCGAAAAATAGATACCTCATTTGGAATATTGGGCATGAGCACGTCCGGAAGAAGAAGAAGCAGCTACAGAATTTGCTAGTGAGGATGTGTGTGTGTGATTTTCGTGATCAGTAACGAAGAGGAGGAGGAGGCAGAAGTGAGAGAGATGGTGAAAGAAAAACAGTAGTGTGGAGTCTGGACAGGCGGAGAAGCAAAGACTGTGTTGCATGGAATCAAATCACTGCGTTCCAAATATGTATGTCATGATGATGTGATTCTTTATTTGTTTCTTGTTGTCATCAGCTAGGTAGCGAGCCCTACAAAAAGTGCCGAGTCTGTCGGAATCCACAGCTCCCACAACGAGAGCAAGCTTCCACTCCTACCTTACACAAGCTGCTGCTTTTTCTTTTTCTTCTGTGAAAGGGGATTTTGGGAGCTAGCGTGTAACTGTGATCACAGCAGCCTAAGGAAACTGCAAATGGGTGATGATGGGGTGCACTGGGATTACAGTAAAAACAGCAATAACATGTTTGCTGGTGGTTCCATGCTGATGTCAAGCAAAGTGGGTTTGGCAGTGGGGATTCTTACAGTAGTAGTGGCAACTGTCTGTGGTGGAGGTGGCACTATGTTTTGTTGAGGGAGTCAAAGGCAAGAACATCATCCAACAAGAGGGCACCTCTACCTCCGGGGAGCTTGGGGCTTCCTCTTTTGGGAGAGACTTTGGAGTTCCTACGTCTGACACAAGCCGACAAATCTGCGGGATTTCTCAATCCTCGTGTGGCCAAATATGGACAAGTTCGAGCCCAAAACCCTAATTAATCCCTTCCTTGTTCCTCCTCCTCTCAACCCTAGCTTCTTGCCCCCCATTCAATTCAGATTTCTGTCTGAAGTCTCAAGAAACCCCATGCCTGGCATTCAATTCAAGGTCTCAAGATTTGA
>Ga0116227_10007369_pt1 | contig 21539 bp, 15 predicted proteins | sample S1TSphgellanicum_FD_89693 | JGI IMG/M metagenome (GOLD analysis project Ga0116227, IMG submission 89693) | Host-associated microbial communities from peat moss isolated from Minnesota, USA - S1T2_Fb - Sphagnum magellanicum MG | ecosystem: Host-associated > Plants > Peat moss > Unclassified...
GCACTAACCAACTTGTTGTTTTGTTTGTGCAAGTTTGTGTGAGTAATTGACTTGCTTATCACTCTTCCTAGTCCCCATTTCGAAGCTCCAACATGCCCTTCTACCCCCAAAGTGTTACGAGTTAGGCAATGTGCCCCAACTCCTTATCCTTTCGTTGTTTTCACCCTTTGGATTCATAGTTAAGTCCATCAAGGAGTTTGGAGGTGCGTCACATGGTATCAAAAATCTGGTAGAACTCAATCCACCTATTGGGGAGTTCTGATGACACCGAGAAGGACCCATAAGTTAGTGCAGGAGACCATGGTAGAAGAACCCACCCATGACCTAAATGTTCCATTCGAAACCATTAGGGAGGAGGAATAAGAGGATTTTAAAGAACAAGAAAACCGTGAGAACTGCGATGATCATGAAAATGAAAAGGAGTAACCAACCACAATCCTTTTCACTCCAGAAAAATTGGAGGTTTTATTTTAAATGAATAGGCTTAATTTCACTGAATTGGTTGCGGCCCTCAAAGGAGGATTATTGAAAGGTGTAGGAATCAAGTCCACTAAACCTAGGAATTTTGACGGGGTTTGAGATCAGAAGGTGGTAGATGTTTGGTTTGTGGAAATGGAGGACTACTTTCATGCCGCCAAAGTTGGGTGACATTCAGTTGTGGAATTTGCCCAATCCTATTTAAAGGGCTCTGCTTCCACATAGTGGACGATAATGAGGCAAAAGGAAGGGAAAACCCATGGCTACACATGGGAATTATTCAAAGGACGCATTGAATTAAAATTCATTCCAAAAAATTCCGACTACATTTCAAGATGCAAACTCCATGACCTTGTGAATGCAACAAAATGACAACTTGCGCCAATATGTGAAGGCATATTCTGAACTCATGCTTAAGATCCGGCATATGCATGAATTAGATTGTGTGTGCCATTTTGTGATGGGGTTCTTGATTGGGCCAAACGCAAGCTTAAGGAAAATTGGCCCACCTCATTATTTGAGGCCATCATGAAAGTGGAAGGCTTTTCGGATGTGGGATGGGGTGAAAAGTCCGGGTTCAAAAAGGAGAACAAATTCTTTCATAAGAAGGCATGCCATGAAGGGGAATGGAACCGAGGATAAGACACTTCAAAAGGGGAAAAACCCAAACAATTTCAAGGCTCGGGTTTCAAACCCAAAGGAACTTTCATCAAGAAGGGGGCTCCTTTAAAAGGGAGCCAACCGAAAGGAGATGTTAATGGGAAGCCCAAAGGAATGTGTTTCAATTGCAATGAAGTGGGACATTATTTCAAAGGTTACCCCAAACCCAAACTCGGGAATGAGGGCTTTAAGGTAATTGCCCTTACCATCAACCTAACCCAAAGTGAACATAATCACCTTATCTTCTTAAATGGGAAGGTTTTTAAGTAGGAGGGGTTATGTCTTTTGGACAAAAGGGCTTCCCACAATTTCATAATTTGAGAAAGTGCCAAAAGAATGGAGCTCCAATTGGAGGAGCTCAAGGCACCCATTGAAGTGCACTTTGCGGATGGAATTCCCCATCCCACCACATTACAAACAATAGACGTGCCTCTTAAGTTAGGGAATTGGAGAGGAAATGTGGATTTGTTGGTTTCCACCTTAGGGGGAATGGAATGCATTTTGGGAATGGAATTCATCACCCATAACAATGTGCTCAAAGAAGGGCACAATAGGCTAGTTAGAATCCCATCCAAAAATGGGATTGTTCAAGTGAAGGCACATGAAATGCCTAGTGTGGGTGGATTGACCATCCACTTGATGTTGGGAAAAACTTTAGAAAAAAAATGCATGGGAGGTTATGGCATGTTGTGTGTGATGTGTGTGTTGGAAGAGTTTGAGCCAAAAGAAGTTACCAACTTGGTGAGTCTTCCCAAATGCATTAAGCGAGTCTTCAATCAATTCCCGAATGTGATGTTTAAAGAGTTGACCTCGAAAATACGAATGCACCATGCAATTGAGGTGATGCCAAGAGTGGCACCTCCTGCCAAGGCCCCATATCGAATGAATCATGAAGAGTTGAAGGAACTTAAAGTTCAATTTGAGGAACTCCTCGCAAAGGGATACATCAAACCTAGCAAGTCACCATATGGGGCACTCGTCCTCTTTGTTCACAAGAAGGATGGACTTTGAGGATGTGTGTGGATTATAAAGCCCTCAACAAGGTTTAGTGAAAAATCGCTACCCATTACCTCGAATTGATGATTTGTTTGATTAATAATTGGGAGCTAAAATGTTTAGTAGGATTGACCTACGTTCAGGGTATTACCAAATTCAAATTACAGAAGGGGACAAAGAAAAAACCACTTGTTGCACAAGGTATGGTTCATACAAGTTTTTGGTGATGCCTTTTGGACTCACTAATGCACCCACCACATTTTTCACATTCATGAATGACATTTTTTGAGAATGACTTGATGATTTTGTGGTTGTATACATAGACAACATTTTGGTCTATAACAACTTTATGGAGGAGCATGTGGAGCATCTCCAAAAGGTGTTCCAAAGGTTGAGGGAAAACGAGTTATATGCTAAATTCGAGAAATGCAAATTCGAGATGACGGAAGTGGATTTCCTTGGACATAGGATCACCCAAAAAACTTTAAAGATGGTTGACCACAAGGTGAAAGCAAATTTGGATTGGGAACCACCTAGGTTGGTTCTGGCCTTAAGATCATTTTTAGGATTGGCCTCCTATTATCACAAATTCATCAAGAACTTTGCGAAGATAGCCATGCCTTTAACAAACCTTGTAAATAAATCATTTGAAACTTATGAATGGGATGAAACATGCAATGAAACCTTTGAAACCTTGAAAGGCATTTTGGTGAAAGTGCCTATGTTGAAGTTGCCCAACTTCGACAAAAATTTTAAGATCCACTCCGATGCCTCTGACTTTGCGATTGGAGGAGTCTTAATGTAAGATGGAAAGCCAATGGCATTTGAAAGTAAAAAGTTGAATGAGATGGAACGAAGGTGGCCAACACATGAAAAGGAAATGTGAGTCATGATACATTGTTTCAAGACTTGGGCCATTACATAGGCTCCAAAGATGTGGTGGTGTGGACCGACAATGTCACCTTGAAATACTTTGCCACTCAACCAAACTTGTCATCAAAATAAGTGAGATGGCAAGACACGTTTGCCTTATTCAATGTGGACATTCGATATAAACTTCAAAAGGAAAACGTGGTGCCCGATGCGTTAAGTCAAAAACACCAACTTAAATTGGTGTATGTGGGGGAAACAAAATTTCAGAAGGAAATTTAATTAGCGAGCCGCCATGATGGGTTGGCCAAGGAAATAAAATAAAACATTCAAAAAGGAATCAAGTCACATTTCCACTTGCGAAATGGACTATTGTGGTATAAACAGAATTGGTTTTATGTTCCGAAAAGGAGGTTTAGGGATATGTTTTTGAAGGAGTGCCATGATGGGCCACTTGCAAGCCATGGTGGTGCAAAACGCACCATAACATTCCTCAAGAAGTCTTATTGTTGGCTTAATTTGAAAGACAATGCAGAGGAATACGTGAAGATTTGTTTGACTTGCCAATAAAATCGAACACTTAATAATAAACAAACAAGATTATTATGATTGTTATCGATTCCTAAAGGGTCGTGGGAAAGTGTTTCCATGGATTTCATGGTGAGTTTGCCACCATCAAGGGGTTTTTATGCGATCGTGGTGGTGGTTGATCGATTTAACAAGATGGCACACTTCATTCCCACCAAAGAAAGTGCCACGACCCAAGAAATGAGAAGGTTGTCCTTCACACATGTGTTCATGCATCATGGCCTCCCCAAGGATATTGTGTTAGATTGAAACCCAAAGTTCACAAACAAGTTTTTGTGAGCCTTGTATAAGCGCGTGGGGTTAGAGCTCAAAATGAGCACTTCATTCTGACCCCAAATGGATAGACAAACCGAGAGAATGAACTTGGTTATCCAACAATTCCTAAAGAATTATGTGGTGACGGATCAACAAGATTCGGTGGACCATTTAAAGTTGGCCGAGTTTTGCTACAACAATTTAGAACATTCAGCAACAAGGACTAGCCCCTTTCAAATGGTGATGGGCAAGTCACCAATTGTGCCTACAACTTGGGTTACACATGGGCAACCCCCAAGTGATGCAAATGAGGAAATGCCAATGGTCACACAACTTGATGAAGAGAGGTGGTGCTTATGGGAGATGACAAAAACCAATTTGGAAAAGGCATATAAATGGTACAAGGATTTTGTGAACAAGTTCCAATAAGAGGTGAATTTTGAGGAAAGAAATGAAATGTGATTGAACATCAATAAAATTTGGTTATTAGAAGGTTTGAGCCACAAGTTCATGGGCCCATATGCGGGTCCATTCAAAATGTTGGAAATTTTTTTTGTTGACATTTACAAATTGAAACTATCTAAAAATCTTAAAGTTCATCCCATCTTTCATGTTTTTTTTTAAGTCGGTCACCCATGATTCGTCAAGGCCTAGTCGAGATCACAACTCAAGGCCTCCACTTGACCTCATTGTAACGAACCAAAATTTGAAGTGGAGGCCATGCTTAAATCAAGGCAACTAAGGGGGCGAGAATGGGAGTACTTGGTCAAGTGGAAAGGATACCATCCAATAGAAGCATCTTGGGTGAATGAATCGAATATGTAACATGCCCAAGAAGCCATAGAAGAATTCCACGATAGACTGACAAAGAAACAAAAGAAACATAGAATGTGATGAGGACATCACCTTTCTTTTAGTGGGGCAAGAAATTATACAAATGTACCACATCAAGTTGCAAGTGAAATAAAGGTTAAGGACTTTCAAGAGATTGCATCATAAACATAATGAGTATTATTAAAAAATTCATCAAGTGGCATGGACAAATGGAATTTTCTTGCGTAAGCCCAAATCAAAATCGAACTCCCACATTGGGGCTAAAAAAAACCTTCGACCTAAAAGAGGAGGTAAGTAAGGTGAGCTTGCAGGGACACACACATGCTTAAAGTGCATCCCAAAGGGCTAATTGGTAATGGCGGCCAACACAGGAAATCATGACCCCATTCACGTATTATAGTTACGTAGTTTGGGATTTAGGTTTTCGCAAAAACTAAATGTCACTTTTCGTACCTTGATAGGCATACCTTTAGTTAGGCTTGATTATTGTGATCAAGGCGCAAGGTTTCGAAAGGAGTCATGTCAAATAACTTAAGTCAATATTAGACTTGACTTGAGTTCCTCATGAGGGGAAGGTTGGAATAATTGCCTCCCAAATGAGGGCTTCATCAATTAAACTAGTTTAGGTTTTTTGACGAAATAAAGGTTAAGGGTTTTTCATGAGACCCCTTTGGACTTGCCAAGAAAATGTTGGAAACTTGGGGACACTTAAGTTAGCTTAAAGTAAGGTCCTATCGTAGAAGTCAACAATTGATGGCCAAGGATCTAAATGAAAATAATTTCATTGAGGAAATAACTTATAAATGTCAATGAGGGCATTGACTTTTTTTTCTAATGGGGGAAAGTGTCACAACCTTAGCCTTGGGCTCACGACCAAGGCAAGGGCTCGTAAAGGTACGGGCCAAGAATGAAGCTCGGGAGTCACATTTCATGTTCCCAAGAGTGTAGGAAAGTGTGAGGGAATGAACCCCCACATTCCCAAGTGACCTCCCACTTTGAGAGTTGGAGTCCCGATAGATCAAAAAATTTCATGGGTGTTTGCAAGCTAGAGTGTCATCCACTACACAAAATTGATCCACTTTAATTTATAAATACCCTTATTTTAGTTGTAGCATATGACTTAATAAAGCTTAATGACAAGTGGGTGCTGTTTTTTTTTTTTCTTGAATTTTATGGACAATATGTTCAATTTATGGATATGTATATATAGTGCTAGCAAATATAATGACCTTTTCGGTGAAGAACATTATAATTGCATTTTGTTTGGGAACCAACAACTTGTGACCAATTTTTCAAGTGTTTTTGTGATCCTTGTTTCTAATCATGTTAGCCTTGAAAAATTGATTGAAGTACATAGCTCAAGGACTTAAGGTTAGGATCCGCCATCAACTTTGACATATGCTTGATTTAATTTTTGTTTTTGGTTTTTGTTATTTTTTATTTGTGGTTAACCTTTTGCATAGAGTTTATTAATTATTTTTGTCGTTACAAGTTGTTGGGAAGTTAATTATACTAGTTGGTGCCTTGTGCTTTGAGAATATTTGTTCCAAATGTCACCTTTTGTCTATAACGAACAAGGACTTGGTGGTTCTTATTGTTACAATTATTAGTACAAAATTTCAATTGAGATTCAAGCTTTGATTTCTTGCAAAATTAAGCAAGATGGCAATGTTGAGCATGATTGTGTTCATTGTGGTTCTTGGGTCAAATCATTACTTAACTACGATTTGCTCAAATCCAATAGCTTTATAAGGAAGTTCAATATTTTTTTATGTGACTTTTTCAAGGCTAAGAACTTGAAGGTAGATTTGTCTTAAGTTTTGTTGTAGAAATAGTTGGTTTTCATCTTTAAAAAATCCACACCTAGAATTTTTTTGATTAATGTTTAGTTTTAGGCTTCTAAAATTGTATTGAAATTCAAGGTTGTTTCTAGGACTTTTTTTTTCAACTTGTAGATATCATGTATACACATCCTATACCAGAGGATAATTTCTTGAAGTTCAAGCTTTTAGGACATGTTTTAAGTAGAAGTTTAAAGTATAATTTCAAACTTTGCTTTGGTTTTGAGCATCATTTTGGTATTTAAAAAAAACATACTTAATTTTTCTTATACATATTTTGTACGTGCATGCTATAATGTGGGAGACATTTTGGTATTGAGAACTTGTAGATTTGGTATCTTGAAATTTTGACTTCTATAATAACGTATTTAAAAGTTGTTTTTGGGAAAGTTGAATTTGGTATGTCGGTATGTTTTGGGAAAGTTGAACTCACTAGAACATATTGTTTGGGTATTTGAACTTGGACTTTGAACTTGAATAATGGGATTTCTTCTTGACCAAGGTTTAAGAATATATCTATTGGGATATGATTTTGAAAGTATTTTTCACCTTTAACTTGAAGTCGTTATTTGTAAAGTTGAACTTATAACTTATACTTGGTATTTGGGCAATTGTAATTTTAAATGAATTTGAATTCTAAAGTTGAAGTTGAAAGTTGAATATAATGTTGGGATTTGATTTTGAAAGTATGTCTCACATGTAACTTGAAAGTTGAAGTTGGTTATTTGGAAAGTTGAAGTTGCAACTTTCCATTTTAGTATTTGGGCAATTGTACCTGTAGTTAAATTTGAACTTTGAAAACAATTTCATGAAGACAATTTATGTGTTAATCTACAAAAAATTTAATAAAATTTTATTATGATTATTAAATAAAAAATAAAAAGGTAAATAAATATTAAAATTTGAAATGATCTATATTAATAATAGTTTGCTTCAATATTGTAGGTTTTTAATTAAAAACGTAAATGTAAATTTAATTTTAACTAATATAAAAAATTAATTAAAATTTGAAAAAAAATTAAAATTATTACTAAATAAAAAATAGGTTAAAGATGTATATTAAGATGAACTTGGAAGTTGTACTTAAATAACTCCTAATTAGCCCATTCAAAGTCCATAAGTATAATTCTAGAATTCAATTAAATTTTTAAAAAACCCTTAGCTTCTTTAATATGATATATTATTAATTTCAAATCCCTAACATACACCCCATCAATCAATGGACTATATCATAATCCACAAAGAAATGGTAGTTAGAGGTACAATCCATGAGTTTTGAGTTCAGAAGTCTATGGCTTTTGCGATTTAAAAAAAATAAATAAATGATTTTGTGCATTATGTAAATATTCAAGTTAATATTTTAAACCAAGTTCATTTTAATAAATTTCAAGATCTATAAAATAACATGGGCACTGCAATGGCAATCATAAGGCATAATTGGCTTATGTGACACCCAAATTGGTCCACCCATTTGTGCATGCACCCAAAAATGCCAAAAAGAACTCTTGAATGAATCTTCCATAAAATTGCATTATCATTCATTTAAGAATACATGCAAGTATAAATTTTAACACATCATAAATTGAATGACATTTAAAACATGTTCAATTAAAAAAACACAAAGATAAGATTATAAAATTGATATGTAATTTTTATTATTCATTTATGGTGTTAATCAACATTTTGATTATACCATTATGGTGTGTTCCAAAGACAAAAAAACAAAAACGATGAATTCAAATGTTGGTTAACCTTGTTGTTTGATTTTTTATCACAAATTCAAAGCCATGTGCACACACCCCAACCATCAAGTTAAAAATTTAGATTATGATATGTAAAAATAAAAATAATTTTTTTGGTTCATGAATGCACCATATTGTTGTAAATGAAACTTTAACATAAAGAATAGGTTTGATTACATCATAGGTATTATTTGAATATTTGATCCATCACCCTAGTTTTCACTGTATTTATATATGAAAAGTCAAAATTGATTTGGCATTATACCAAGTAAATCAATAAGTAGTTCATCCAAAACTAGGATGTAGATTAAAGTTCATGATTTACAATGACATCCTTAAGGATGTTAAAATTAAACCAAGAAATAATTTAATTATGTTTTCATTTAGTACATGGAATAAATTCTTGTTCCACTAACATCAAAGTGCAATTGATAAATTGGAGGTGGAAGAAATTAATGATAAAATCCATGGAAATTGAAATCCAAGGTAATGTCAACTTTCAAGTTTAGTAAAAATTTGAGAAATCCATGTGTGCAATTTTCAAGATATTTTTTTCATGCATAAATATTACATCATCAAACAAAAATTTCATGTGTTGCATCACTAATTAATAAGCTCAAAAATTTAGTTCCATGGCTTAATTGAAAGTTGATGTTGATGTTTTCTTTGTTTGTTGAAATTATTAACTTTTGAATATTCTAGTACTACAAGCCATGCTATGTCCATGTGGCTATTACACATAAAAAACACAAAGGAGCTATGCAAAGTATACTACTTGACTACATACCTAGTTCATAATCTAGATCTTAAAAAATGGCAACAACTTAATGTTTGAATATGGTCCTATAAATTAGCCTACATAATTGTCTAACTAAGTTTGAAAACAATAATTGAATTTGGTAATGCAAACTAGGTGTGTTTACATAAACATGTTTATGGCAACATGATTACATTAACACCCTCCTTCACACCCAACATCGTTTGATCTCATGCTTGGAAATCCCTCCCTAGGTGTTTCAATCTTGAAAGACTTGAATTAAAGAATGAAAAAACATGTGCACATGGTGTTTATGTTGCATGCAACAAAATAGTAACTGCACTAATACAAGCGCCACTACCAGTTATTTGGTCAATGAACATCAACTTGTAGTGTCAATATGTGGGTTAATAACTAAAATAATGTTTCAACTTCAAGATCATCATCATAAACACATTGTCATGAATTTTAACATATCAGTCCTACTCTTCAAGGATTGTGCTTCATTTTAATACATCAATCAATGTTTAATCTAGTGAATTTTTTTCAACCTAAGGTACTTGTCAAGATGTCTGTTAGTTTCAACTGATGAATGTTTAATTGTGAACCTAATATAGGCCTACCACGATGAAGGCAAACAATTCTTAGGTAGGAAAATGAGTAAATTCCAAGGTAGGAAGGCAAATGGTTCATGGGCTACCCTTTGGAGGGTAGATTTGTTTTCTATCCAAAAAAACTAAACTATTCCAAAAACATTAGAAAAACATAAAAATGAAAAAGGGGGGTTGGAAGGTACCTACCTTCCAAACCTTAGACTATACCTTCCTATGGTTAAAATCTACATTCTGACACTATGTTGGCTTGGATAAAATTGTTTCCATCCTCTAAATCACTTGAAGGTTTATTGCTACCATCCTACATTAGCTATTGTCATGTTCAAAAAACTTGTCCAAATAACAAAGATGAAATAAAAAATAAAGAAATGAAAAAATATTAAACTATCATGAAAATTATAGTTTTCTACATCAAATTAACTAAACCTACTATCAACATTAATAAGTAGTGAAAGTAAAAATTAAACAAAAGAAAAACCTATTTTAAGGTCCATGACCTTCACATAAATGCACATTCTTCTTCACATTAGAATACTTGTTCTTCATTATTTCAAAACAACACAAAGATACATTATTAAAAATCAACCAAGATAATACGAAAATTCTCAATGAAGGACTAATTTACCCGAGTGATAAGAAGAAACCAAAAGTGGTTCCCCACCACATAAGGGTTTCCTTTACCCTAATAGATTTCCCCACCTTATTCTAATTTATTCCATAAGACCAAACAAAGTTGACATCCACCCAAATGTTATCCGAATCTTCCCCAAATTTCTTCTATGTGATTAATCAACAAACCAAACACAAATCTATTTAACTACCCAAATAGTTTCACCCCCTGAGTAAATAGAAAATGGTATGTGAAAGCCTACCACTAGTAACTAGGAAATTATTAAATACTAGGCTAGCTAGGCTAAGAGATTAACAAACTAACAAGTTAACCTTTTATTCCAATCCAAAATTACTTTTTAATTATTTTGCTTTAGGACTCTAACTACTATCTTGTGATGGGACTATTAGGCCTTATGATGTCAATTACCTAGTGGCAAGTCCATAGGAGTCCAAGTTTGATTGTTGGAAATGGATTCCTTGCCTATTCTATAATATGCATTTAACTTCCTTGTTGTGTAACTTCTTGAAAGTTTTAAGTTCCTTGGGTAGTTCAATAGCTTTTACCACAAAGACATTAATGTATTTGGGCAAAGTTTTTCAAACTTTATTGGACTTGTGATGTTGGGGTAGTGTTTGAATAACAAGTAATGTAATTGGTTGCATGAGTTTTGAAGAATTTTGATTTAATTCTTCCATGTCAATACTAAGGAATCTTCTAGGGACAAAAGGTTGAACATCATCTTTAATACATGTTGAAGATATTTCTTATTCATTGGAACTAATGACATCTTCCCTTGAATCTCCTATTTGCGTTGGTGCAGCTTCATGAACTTCATCAACTCTTGAAGTGAAGTTGTTGATAGATAAAAAGGTTCTTAAAAAAATTAGACATCTTTCCTAATTATTATTATTTTTGTTGATGGGTTATAACATTGGAATCCTTTTGACTATTCATCATAACCTACAAAATGCAACAACATGTTTTTGAGTCCAATTTTTTCTTCTTCGCAAGGAACACGAACAAATATTTCACATCCAACAATTTATGGCCTAGGTTGGGTTTATTTCCAAAAAATAGTAATTTTGGTGTGTTGTTTGCCATTTGCCATTGTGGGCAACTAGTTGGTGAGGTAGTTTGCAATGTTATTTGCTTCTAACTACAAGCACTTTGGGACTTGGTTGTCATGTAAAAGACTTTGTGCTTTTTTGATTAATGTTAAGTTTTTTTGCTTCAAAATTCTATTCTATTGTGGGGTCCTTGCCATAAACTACCTTTGTATGCCATGGTTTTCACAAAATTGTGTGGATGACCATGACATAACTCACCACCATGATCATTCTTGAATGCTTTGATTGCTTTTTTATAAGTCTTGTTTTTCACAACAACCTTGAACATCTTAATTGTGTTTAATGTTTTAGACCTCTTTTTCAGAAATAACATCCAATTATTTTTATTGAAATCATTAGTGAAAGTGAAAAAATACTTGGAACCAAAATTGAAAGCAATGCACAAAAGTCTAAATGCATTAATTATAATACCTTTATTGCCTTGTTCATACTAACTTTGGGAAATCACTCCCTATTATATTGTCCACCCATGAGGCACCTTCTACAAAACTTTTTGGTGAATGGTAGCTTTGGAATTCCTTCTACAACTCCACAATTTGTTGTGAAGTGTAGGCTATGGAAGTTGAAATGCCTGATCTTTTTGTGCTAAAGATGCACATTTGTAGATTTGACTCCAAAAAATTAAACTAGACTACTATTATGTAGGCTTGTAGTTTAATATACAACCCATTTCTTATATTGCTTGTTCCTACAACTACTATCTAATCTTGGTTTTGGATAATTTAAGGTTTTTTAATTTCACAACTTAACAACTATTAGCATTAAAAATTAAATTTACTATGTTAGCAATTTCTCCTATAGAAAGGAGATTTTTGGTGAGACTTGGCACATACAAAACATTTGTCACATTTTTTTATTTCTCCTCGTCGTAGTTCAAGAAGGATTCAAATGAAGTATGGAGCTATGCTCACATACGTCTCTCAAACAAATATTTTCTAAGCTTTATATTAGGTTGGGTTCAACATATAAGTCACTAAAACCTCCATGCACTTTGATATCATATTAACTTTTGAATATTGTAGTACTAAAAGCCATCTTATGTCTACATGACTATTACACAAAACAAATGTAAAGGAGCCAAACAAAATATATTACTTGGCTACATACCCATTTCATAATCTAGATTTAAAAAAAGTGGCAACAAACTAATGTTCTAAATATGTTCCTATAAATTAGTATACACAACTAGTTAAACTCGAGAACAATTGGTAATGCAAACTAGGTGTGTTTACATACGCATGTTTATATCAACATGATTACATCAACATACATTACTAGGTAGAGAACTAAAACTTCATAAACTTGCAAATAATTAAGGCTTATAAATTTGTGTAAGATTTTAAAGTTTTGACATAGGGACATTCAAACGTTGTGGGACACAACTATGTGATCTTAAAGGATGCAAGTTCTCATTTGTGTACTTTCATGATACTCTCACATGTTATGTATGCATAATTTGGTAAAATCAATGTTTCAAATTGCTCTTCCATGTGAGAGCATTGGCATTGATGTTATAATTGTTGTCATACATTCTTTTTTGATTCAACGAATAACATTTCAAGTTTTTTTTTAAAGATACACATAATTGGAGATATATAGCTATGGGATTGAACCTATATGTTCATGTATGCACTTCGCTTTTGTTTTTTCATGTTACAGTTCACCTTCCTTTAAAGAGGCTAACCCTTTACGGCCATAAATTTGTACAATAAAAATAATTTAATTTGATTGGATGATTTTTTAAAAAATTTGATGGGATGAAACAATCAATTTAATGTGATGGAATGAAATAATAATTTGAATGTAAGTTGTACCAATTCTTTTTTTTTTCCCTCAAATTCTTGAGGTAGGAGGTGGGTTCACAACCATCCAAAAGAAGGCTTAGCCAAATTTGGCTAGAGGTTAGAAAGGAAAGTAGAAAAGTGTAGGAATCCTACATGTTGGCAACATTCTAGAACCTAGTATTGACATGGGCTCATTTTTCCCCCAAAAATACCCTTTATACCATTTGCAATCGCCATTATGTTTTGTTCATGATGCAAAAATTGGCCCAAAAAAAAAATAAATTGGATCTAACAACAATTTAGTGGCTTGAGCTTTGTTTTTTTAAAAAAGTCGGCCTTGACTAAAATAGTGTAAAAAGGCCTTGGGACTAATTATAGTGATTTTCACCAATAAAATTGCTCCATGTAGATTCAACCTTGGCCTTGACTCCAAGTGTAAATGGGGCGTTGTTAGTAGAGCTTTGATAATATCCCTATTCACACATCATCTAAGTAGTTCCGTTTCCTTCCCTTCATCCTACCCCTTGGTCCAGAGCTCGCTCAAAGAACTCGTGTTTTCAGCGAACTAGGGTTTCGCAAAGAAGACGAGATCCGAAGCTTTTCTGGTTTGCGATCTTAGAGTGCCTGCGGAGAAGAAGAAGAAGGAGGATTTCTCGGGGGGAAAAGCAAGCAAGCAAGCAAGCAAGCACAGCAAGCGGCGACATGGCAAAGGCACTGGAGAAGGCCTTTGAGCCCATATGGAACTGGGCATCTCGCCGTTACCAGGCAGCGGTGGCCAAGGAGCTGAAGAAGTACGGTGTGTAGTACTACTCCTCCTCTCCGAAACTCTAACCAGTCTTGCCGGAAGATTCAATGGAGATTATGAAGATAAAATGAAGACAAAGATGATGATGTTGATGGAAGTTGATGATGATGATGATGATGTGGTACAAGTCTCTTTGTTGGCCGTAGTTTTTGGCTTGGAAATTTTTCTTTTAGAATGATGGATTTCAGGCGGTGCTGGAGATTTCCTTTTTTTGTTGTTTTTATTGTTTACGGTGATTTTTTGTTTTGGATCAGTTGTTTTTGTTATCTGATTTGCGAAGGAGTAGGACGAAGGAGGAGCTTTCTTCTTCTTCTTTCATTATGTGGAATCTTCTTTATTATGGTGTTTTGTGTGTTGGATCAGTCGTTTGGTTTTCTGAATCTAGGAGAAGGAATAGGACGAGGAGGAGTTTGGAATCGATAATTGATCTGTGGTTTCAGGTTTTTAGGGTTTTTCTGCAATCTGATTAACTTAAATGAGCCAGTCAAATTGATATCTAAGAGACAGATAAATCCTTGCTTTAGCTGAACAGATGTTCATTAGCATGATGCCTTCTTTTTTCTTCTTGAACTAGATCAACAATGTGGCATAAGATTGAGAATTAGGTGAATGGAAGCACTTTAGCCATTTTCTTTTCCCACACAAAGGATGTTGTCAAAACATCCTTATGGAAACTGTGGTATCTGTGCATGTGAGTTATGTGTTGAACCAAGATTGTGACATATACATGATGCTTGTGATGTCGCAGACCCTGTCGTCAAAAGGTCTGTCTTTACTTCTGCTAATTCTGAAAGTGGCTTTGTGTTTTGTTTTGGAAGGTCTCCGGTACGATGACCTCCTCGATGATATGTACGATTTGGACATTAAGGAGGCCTTGTCACGGTTACCTCAGCAAGAGGTGGACCTTCGCAACCAACGCCTGAAGCGTGCAATGGATTACTCTGGCAAGCATACCTATATGCCAAAGGCTTTACAGGTATGGTGTCTTTGTCTTTCAGCAACATCTATGTGTGTTCTGGAGGGAATGTGGTGTTGGAGGAAATAAGCATTGATGAGCATTGCAGCTTCACCTTCTTGTGTAACTCTGATCATGCAGTTGATATGTTGGAACTGCTCAAGGATGCAGACAGGAAAGAGAGGACTATGGTGCATAGGTTTGGATACAATTGTGGGCTAGTCCCTACTTTCTTCAGTGTTTTGTTATTGGCTGAGAGCAGGCCTTGTGGCAAGTATCAAGGACTATCAACTTCTTTCTCTTGTAGGGAGTTGTGAGGCACAGCCAAATGTGGTTTCCTCTTCTTCCTTTCCATGTTCTGTTGTCTTTTGCTGGGTTCCTTCTAAATCTGCTATTGGTGCTTTTTTGGATGTTATGCAGGCAAAGCAAACTCCGTACTTATCATACCTGCAGGATACATTGCAGCTGGTTAGTCTTTCTGTTGCCATAATTGTCACAAACCAGGTTTTATGAGGGCCATGGAGATCAGGATGTAAATGTTGACATTGTTTACCAGATGAGCCACACTTTGCACTGTGGCACATAGGTGGGGTACCTAAGAGAGTGACCACCTGCTAAATAGGCAGATCTGAGGATCAAGTTCTCGATAAAATAGGAATCTTTCTCAGTTTCACTCTCCTCTGTAAGCTTCCAGCTTTTCCATGTTCAGCTTGCTTTGCTTGAGTTAACGCACTAGCAGTAAAGAGAGTATCTGTTCACATAGCTTGTGTATCCACAGAGTTTGTTTGACCACTGATGTGTGCTTGCTTGTTTTGCTTAAGATCAACCTTGCATGATTCTACATGCTGGGGTTGTGGGGGTGGAGGACTGTGATTGTCTTGTCTACATATGTGCTTAATTTGTGCAATGATTTTTGTTTGTTTGCCTGTTTTGGACACAGGTCAAAGAAGAAAGGAAGGAGCATGCTGAATTGGGATCTGATATGCCTTACAACCGCGCCATACCATGATTTGCTTGGAGCCAGATTTGGGCAGTGGTTTTTTATTGTTGCACTGGTGGTTGTTAGAGTTGTGGTCGGAGTTCATGTGTTGCGGTTGCATTCATATCAATGTTCACAAGGAAAGAGTAACTGTTGAGGCTGAGTATCAGGAGCTCTATGAACCTCTCTACTGAAAGGTTGGATGCTACAAATTTGGGTAGTCATGCCTTTTTTTCTTTTGAAGTTGATAGAATGTAACCTCTCTGATGAGCTTCTTAGTTGTTCTTCAACTCAGGAAAGAAGTTCTGTTTCAGTGATTGAATTTGTCTTAGAATACATATCCATTTAGCCTGCCCAAGATAAATTTCAACATTATTATGGATGCATAGCAAAATGTTGTGGATAAAAATAACATGAATCTTAAGAAAATCATCAAGCAAAAAGATGTTTGTCTCTTCATTCAGCACAAGCAGGTTGTACTCATAGGATCTTAAGCATGTAGTTCTGATTAAGCCATATATTTTGCTTCAAAGAAGTCACAGTTCTCAACTGTCCAGTAGTGCGATGATGATTGGTGTTCTTATTCAAGGGGAGATGAGGGGTTCTCATCTTTTGGGATTTGTATGTCCTGATCTCAAGGTTTGCCTCAATGTGTCAGAACTGGAATAATGAGGGGAAAGGAGTAGTTATGGCATTTATTCTCATCTGTAAGGCTGTTAAAGAAAAGAGTGCTCAAGCAGGTAATGTTTCCTGCTGGCAAGTACTTTGTACCCTGTTGTTGAGGTTGTCGGTTTCCTTGTATGGTGTGATTCATAAGAAGCATTGATGCAGAGACTCCAGGAATCTTGAAGCCAATGGGCTTTAGATTTGTATGTAACAAGATTCTCCAAGTCTCATCTTTGATTGTCTTCTATCAAGATATTCACCTTTTCTGAACTTCTCAACTACTGAATACCTTTTTAGCTGTGTGAAATTCTGTTCTGAACTTTCTTTAGTCTGTGTAGGCTTCCATTTTGTTGGAAGATTCTATGAGGAATCTTGGGCTCAATGGTGTGGCAACAGATGTTGGTGAGATAAGAGAGTTGACACAGATTCCATGTTGGCTAAACTCTTGGTGTTGGATGATCTCAAAATTACAAGGATTTTGTACTATAGCTCACTAGAGAGAGTAGTGTTCACTGGGCTATGAAATGTGACTGATTGACGCTTCTGGAGTTTGTAAAGTTCTCTTGGAGAATTTGGCTATCAATTGGAGAAGCAGCTCGATCAAGCTTCTGGAGTTCATCAAGTTCTCTTGGAGAATTTGAGTATCAATTGGAGAAGCCACTGGAAGAAACACACTGGCTAGCTGTTGTCAAGAGGTATGTATCAGTACCTTGCGATCCTTTGAAGTTGGTCACGAGCTGTAGAGAATCTTGAGTGTTTCAGGATTGCAAAATTTCTGCAACAGCTGAAATCTACTGCAATTTGCAACTCCTTGTCATACTCCAGTCTGGGTATGTTCACCTTTCCACCTGAGCGATCCGCCTGCAGTATGACCACATTCTCTGGGGACAATTGAGAGTTCCATTCTTTTATTCAGGGCATCATTTGCAGAGAACACAGGACAAGTGTGAAAACGAAACTCATGTTGTTGGGTCTCATATCACTTTCTTGTGGAGCTATCTGAGTGCAACCAACAGAGAAGACAAAAATGCAAGATATGATAAACAGGGGGAATGATGAATCATAGGAGATTGTTACCAGGTGACAATACCATTGCTGAATATGTAAGATCACAAAACCTACTTACCGACCTTTTACAGAGGCTATATTTCTTTGACACCGCAAAGCAATCTGCATTTCAAATCCTGTAAAATTTTTATTCATACCTTGTGTCAGATTGTTCCAGGTGTTGTGGGACCATACTACTCTACAAATTTGCAGGACATGAAATTTTCTAGTGAGGCGTGCCTTGCTTTTGTAGAAGAGAATTTGATAGGCAAGGTGAATTCCTGCTAAGAAAAACGATTGTGATTGTTACAAGGTAACTGCATGGGTTCACTATTGAGGTTCCATTGTCTCTAAGGGCATTTCCAACCACACCCCCCATTTGGGCGTCTATTAGTGTTGACCGCATCCAACTTATGCCACTAATTATGTTCCCATCCCCATCCATAAACACAAAAGAATTGGAACATCATAAAGTAGGAGACTACTTAAGTGCCACCTCTAGGGCCAATCAACATGGCTGGCCAATTAAAAGCAATGATCTCCTTTTAGTGGCCCTTTTAAAACCAAATCCTTGACATATTTATGTGTCCAAGAGGAGTTTTACACTACTCAACTCAATGGCTGCACTTCATCCAAAATAGTTTGTAAGTGTGCCATTTTATTGCTGGTGGTGGAAATGTTCTAATGGCATCAATCAACAAAGAAAACTTTGATTATAAAACTTGGGTCATGGAATTAACAACGAACCTCCACACTACTTGACTCCACATGAATTTTATTTGAGAAACTCTACTGCACGGTCACACCAGATTTTTTGGTTGAAATACTCCATCAAATTCCACTATGTGAGTGACTATGCCGAGGTTTTATTGAGAGTCTCCATCAAATTACTAGGCTTTATGCAAAGCTTTGTGAAAATGCTGTTGTTGGTGTCAATAGAGGCTCCACATTGAAGCTGTTGAGAATCAATGTGCGCATGCAAGTGCACATGTGCGTGTTCTCAATTTTGTGACTTACATAGCCAAAGTTGTGGCCATTGGTAGTAGCTTAATGAATTTCGGCCCCTAGGTAGTAGGTCTATTTTCATACGAGGATTTCTGAAAGATGATATATTTTGGCTTGTGTTGAAACTTGAGACTAATTTCAGAGTTATGATATCTTGAAGGATTTTGGTTTCTTTTAGAGGATTCTTTTGAAGATTATATCCCTACCCACCCTCCCTACCAAAAAAAAAGCTTTGATTGAAACTACCAGAAGTCATAGGAAACAAAATATGCACTAAAATTGAAACCAACCCACCCCACCAAAAGTCACACAAATGCACAAAAGATGAGACTCCAAAAATCAGTGCTTGGGAAGAACCTCAAAAGAGCTGAAACCTTCTTCACATTTGAGTGAACTTTAAGTTGCTGATTTTTCAGAAGAAGAAATTGCTCTAAACTACAAAATTATTGTACAATAAATACTTGACACTTTTTAGTCTTGTGAAACTTTAAAGGTGCATTCACACCTAATGTTAAGTCAGTGTTAAGTGAAAATCTAGGTGGCATCTTAGGTGGTACCCAACGTTAAATGGGTGATTGTTTAATATTAAGTGAATGTTTAACTTAACATAAAATCTTAGTGGTAAATAAGTTTAGGTTCTAAATGACTAGCTTGGTGTTAGGGGACTTAATACTAGAGTCATTAACACCAAGTGTGAATGCACCTTAAATACTAGAGTCCTTAACACCAAGTGTGAATGCATTATAAATATAATGTCCCACATTCATGCAAATATCCAAGTCCAAATTTAGTAGTCAATGAGTTAAATATAGCCACTAAGAACATCTCCATCCTATAATTATTAACTAGACCTAAACAAAAATAATGATTTAATATTCAATGTTCAATTTTCTCATCCATAAACATTTTTTAAAAAATTAATTAAAAAAATATAAAGACCATTTATGTCCTTAAATCTGAGTCAATCATTATCACTAATCAAAACCATACTAAGAAACTCTTTTTACATGTGTTCAGGCATTAGGGTTTTCCATAAAGTCACCCTGTCTTTGGGCCCTAGTTAGACCTTGTAGTCCCCTGTTTTGTTTGACCTTATATAGCCCCTCTTTTGTTTGACCTTGTAGCCTCTTGTAAGACACTCAAAAAGTGTGTAGTCTAAAAGTGAGGGAAACTAGCTACCATTTATTGAAATTGGGTATCATCACTTCACAAGATTTACTATTTTGGTCTCACAAGATTTCATTTGAGGAGGAATAGGGAGCAAAACTGGGGATGAAACTCCTGTACAGACCAATGTAGGTGTAAAACTACTTTGGTCCCCTCTTTTTTCACATCTGTACTGTTTTTCATGCTGACTTTTGATTTTGGTCCCTAGTTTTGGAGAAAAAAACATGTGCCTAATTATCCCCAGGTTTGTTTATACTCCTTGTAGGTTTTCCAATTTGTGTTGACAAAGGAAGAAGCCAACAAAATAAATAAATAAATTAAAAAAAAAAAAACCCCATCTGACTTTTTATTGTTAAGTTAGTCTCTAGTTCCACTATGCATTTGACTTTGGGATCTTACAAATTTGCCCTATTGAAAAATTGTGGCAACTCTCTTATAAATTGTACCATAATAATATGCAACTCCAACAAGCTAAGAGAAGCGACACACAAAAGTTTTTATATATTCATGCTTTTTTTTATAATATTAGTCAACTAGTGTTATTATTATGAAAATTATGAATAAGAGTTTTGATGATCCAAAAAGCAAACAAAGGCAATAGACCTAAAAGGGTGAATTGCATATAATAATATTACTATGAGTCGTCCCTTGTTTGCACATGTTTGTTTGTTTGTTGGGCCCTGGGACTATCACGCATTGGATCCACCTTTTGGAAGTTTTACCTTATTAGAACTGGTTTCTTTGGTGAAAGTGTTTAGATTGGAATGGAAATTGTTTTTGGTGTTCAGAGTGTGGGGTCAGTAGGTCCATGAACGACATCTTGTCTATTGTGAGGGCCAGCGTGTTTGTGATGTCTTGTTTGTTTGTGTGTTTATATGTAAGGATTTTTTTTTATCATGACTTGAACATGCTTTGCTACAACTTTGATCAAACATTTGGAATTTTTTGACATCATGGTCCACGACTTGACCTGTGGTCTTCAAGTCTTTTTGTTGTTGAAAATCGCAAGTCATCCTCTCTTGGTATTTACCTATTTGTGTAGGGACAAATCTGACTTTCCCTTTCTCGTCATCATTCAAGTTTGCACCATAGAAATAATAACACTATATAACTAACTAACACAAACATTCGTTATCAACCCGTCCATGCATGCATGCACACATACACAACACAATCTTTGAACAAATCATTTTGATACATACACAAAATTGAAAGCTTCATGGGGGAATACCCTTTATATAGGGTAGGGTTATAGGCAAAATATTTGCCTTTTATCCAACATTTGCTTTGTGGAAATGAAGGGGTAAATGTAAAAGAAAAAGAAAGGGTAGTTTTTTAATACATGAACATGTATAACACATTAGCAAGTGGGGAAAAGACAATTAATTGTGCAATCAACATTGCACATATTAACATATGACATTAAAAGTGTCCTAAAGGAAATGTTAACAAAGATGAAAATAAATTTGAAAAACCCTTTTTATTACGAGATTCTTATAATAATAGCAAATGGTAGCACAATTTAAAAGGTTCCAAGGATATATATATATATATATATATATATATATATATATATATATATATATATATATATATATATATATATTTTATATTTAAATTTATATAAGAGAGATAAAAAAAAAGATAAAAATTTCCAGGTCCATATATTTGGTTTTCATTGTGTAGCCAATTTTTTTTTTAACGAATAAGGACTTGTACTTTATTTATGAAAATCAAATTTGGCTAGATTTGGCTAA
>Ga0116227_10007370_pt1 | contig 21538 bp, 18 predicted proteins | sample S1TSphgellanicum_FD_89693 | JGI IMG/M metagenome (GOLD analysis project Ga0116227, IMG submission 89693) | Host-associated microbial communities from peat moss isolated from Minnesota, USA - S1T2_Fb - Sphagnum magellanicum MG | ecosystem: Host-associated > Plants > Peat moss > Unclassified...
AACTGTGCAAGTGTTTTTGGGCATATTTACGTCACATCAACCTCACAGCCTTGCACATATTTGGTGAAAAACCGTTGTAACCTCTTGTCAGATAAGGGTTGTATAGTTCTTCAGCAAGCCCTAGGTAGGGTGCTTTTAAGCTTGTATGCGAGTGACATTGAGCTAGGATATCGTTTGCGAAAAGCTTCTTGGGGAAAAGGTTACGCCACTGAAGGATCTAAAGCACTGATTTTAAAAGGCTTCTCTCAATTAGGAACACAGCGTGTTGTGGCGGTGGCTTTAGCTGCAAACGTGGCTTCTGTTCGAGTGATGGAAAAAATAGGCTTGAAACTTAAGAAAAGACTTTTTCATGAAAGATCATTAGGTAAAAAGGCTGTGATATACGCCCTTAGTAAAGATGAGTTCATGCTAGAGGTTCGCTGACTTAAAATTGCAGGGGAGGTGGGGAGCAGGGGAGATGGGGCGCAAGAATTTATCGGCAATTAGTTCTTTTCCCCTCAGCCCCACTCCCCACTCCCTAATTAGAAATCAAAATAAATATAAGGCAAGCTGCCTTCGGGGGCTAGTAACCAAACACAGTAGAGGCACAGGGGCACGAACACAAGCTTCAAATGCCAGCTAAACTGTAGCTTCAGCATCTGGTTTAAAGCATAGAACACAGCCATGAAGCTAACTAAAGCGCCAAGTAGCATTGCCATTTGGGATTGACTGATATTTAGGGCTTCGACATAGACTTTTTGCACAAACTGGACATCAGCAGGATGACCCCAAAGGTGTCCAAGAACATTAGAGGAGTCTTGGAGGTCAGGTAAGCGGAACCAAATCCAAGATGTAAAAACCATAAGTTGCGTTAGTAGCCACGCGAAAACTATACCTAGAGGATTTTGCCAGAAGTTTTCCAGACCCTCAAAGCGATCGCTCACAGCATCAGTCAGCCGATGTACCGCCAAGGCTAAACCATGTAATGCGCCCCAGACTAAAAAACCTAATGCCGCCCCGTGCCAAATACCAGCAATCAGCATCACAATCATTAAATTAATGCAGGTGCGGGCTAAACCTTTACGAGAACCACCCAAAGGAAAGTATAAGTAATTACGCAGCCAATCCCCCAAAGTTATGTGCCAGCGTCGCCAAAAGTCAGCAATACTAGTACTAAAGTAGGGAAAATCAAAATTTTTTGGTAAAGTAATGCCGAAAAGCATTGCGCTGCCACGAGCAATGTCTACGTAACCATTGAAGTCCAAATACAACTGTAAGCCATAGGCTAATGTCGCTAACCATAGATCGACACTACCCGCTCGCTGTAGGTTACCAAAACATAAATCAACAAAAATTCCCAGATGGTCTGCCAAAACACCTTTTTTGACTGCACCGCGAGCAATCAACCATAATCCCTCTGCCACAATATCAGCTGTGGGCAAGCGCAAATTGTTAAATTGAGTTGCTAAGTTGTGGTAGCGAGTAATCGGACCTGAAATGAGTTTGGCAAAGAAAAACTTGTAAGCGGCAAATTTTAGGAGTTCCCGTGCGGCTGGCGCACCGCGATAGACATCAACTAAATAGGCAATGCACTCAAAGGAGAAAAATGAAATCCCCAATGGTGCAATCAATCTAAAAGAGTCAGTAGCTGAGTTTGTGGGGTTCGATTGAAAAATAAACCTTAATAGAGGTGAGAGATACTTGAAACCTAAAAGCAGCAAAACATTTAAAATGACACCCATCCACAACAGCTTCAATCGGCGACGGTTCCAATCAGCTTGAGCAAACTGCTGCTCTTGCTTAGAAGTCTGCCTGTCCAGAGAATGGTCTTCTAATGAGATGTTTTCCCCAATCTCCAGACCAAAACGAAAGTTGATAAAAATTAGTGCTAAAAGTAGCGGAATATACTGAAACTGCCAAGATGCATAAAATACTAAACTGGCAAATAGCAGTGTCCACAGCCGCAACTTCTGTTGTGCCATTGACCAGTAAATTCCTAACACACTCAGCAAGAACAGCCCGTATACAGGTGAGATAAATTCCATTTATTGGTTGTTAGTTGTTAGTTGTTAGTTGTTAGTACTAACAATTATCTATTTTGCTGGCCAAGGAATCATTGGATCATTAGCCAACTTTCTCGATACTTCGTATGCGCCGTAGCGGTTGAGGTGGCTAGGGTCAGAAAAGTAGTCATTGGCGTTGGGCCAGATCTGGCTCAGATCCCGATAAATAAAGTTTGGGCGATTAGCTAGATGCAACATATATTGCTGAAATTCTTGCTCATATTTTGAGCGTACTGGATCGAGATAGTCTGCAGTGAGGGGCATATTGACAAACACTAGAGAAATCTTCTGAGCCTGGGTGAACTGAATGACGGCTTGTAAGGCTGCGTCTTGCTCACCTCCGAGTTGAAAGAATTTGTAGTCGTTGTCGTAATCTCCAAAAACTTTAGGGTGTTTTTGGTAATATATTTTGGGTTCAAAGCGAATTGGCAAAGCTAGGAATCCATCAAAGTCAACGGCTTGCAGGGACGCTTCATCTTCTGTATTTGTTTGATTTACTTTTGTGCTATCTGCTATCCCACTTTCGCCAACTATAGGCAAAGATTTTACTTTTTGGGTAAATAGATTCTTGAGATTGTCACGCTTTTGATACGTAGAAGAAACAGTAGCCAGTGCTTGGTTTAACCAATGATTAAAACTTTGATAACTGTTTGTTGGCTTTTCCCCGACCACCGCCTCTGATGGACTTGAGACTTCAGCATGACTTGTAGTTGATAGTCCTTTTGGCGAAACCTGTTTGTAGCCTTGTGATGAAGCGATAGCTTTAAAGGTAGTATCTTCTCGGCCACTATTAAAGGCACGGGAACCATCTGCCCAGATAATGAGTTTTGGTAGTTCCGATGGCTTAAGAACCTGGCGAATAACAAAGTCTACAACTTGAGATGTCGCACCGTTAATCCCAAAGTTAAACACGTCAACATTTAAATAGCCCTGAGTCGCTAAAGCTTGAGAAAGCGCTACCGGATCTACTCCTCTCAGGGCGCGGGAGGAGCCAATAATCAATACATTTGGAGGTTTACCAGTTGTTAACAGCCGCTGTTTATATAGTGCCAGTTGCTCTTCTAACTGCCTTGTATTAAAACTTGGTATCTGCGATCGCGCTGCTAAAAGAATAGCAGTTGAGGTTGCCTTTTGCTTTAGGGGTGCGGCTGCCAAACTTCTTGAATGAGAATCATCTGTTTGTGTAAACCCAGAAGCATTGAAGACAAAGCTTGAATCGGGAGAGGATTTCGCTGGAGAATTTTTGGCAAGAAATGTTGTTCTCTCACCCGAATTTCCGCTGTTATTCAACAATGTTCCGTGTGCTGATGATGTGGGTGAGACCCCTACGAGTGCTTGTGTTGGTCGCGTAGTCCGAGCAATAATTTGACCCAAGATCCAATCGGTTTGTAAGGTGAGCAATAACCCCAGTGTTCCCCAGACTAATGCAACCCAACGACCTTGATGAGCAGGGGTTTGTTCTGGTGACTGGTCGCTGGCGACAAAGATCTGCGTTCCCAAAAGAAACTTTCTTGCTGTTGCAATCCAATCTTGGGCCACTTCTGTGACAAAACTATGAATTTCTTCAGTAGTTAAGTCGGAACGCAGCACAGGCTCGTCAGTTTCGGAGGAGAGAAGTTCACGAAGGTGGGCAGAGGTAGCAGCAAACTCCGGAGTTGCCTCTGGTACTAAACGTTGGCGATGCTCAAAATCGACACCATAGTGCCAAAAAGGCTCTTTATTACCAGCACGACGACCGTAGACACGCACTCCCATAATACCGACAATCTTTAATTCTCGCACAAAATGAGTAACTTTGGAGGAAACTTGTTTACGTCCTGGACAAATAGGAGCATCACACATAATGTGTAACAAATCCTCTTTGCGTAGTAGGAGTACACGAATACCTCCTGTAACCAGACGTGAATCTAAGTCCGGGTTGAGTAAGCGCTCAAGCAAAAAAACCAGCGCGGGTTCGTCACCAGATGCGGCTAACTCTAGTGGTGATGTAGCCAAAGCTTGATGATCTGTAGCAGGTAAAGACTGCCAGTCAATCCAATCTGGTTGCTCATCACCTGTTTTTTGTCCGTATATGGTGGCGCAAAGAATGCTTTGGGGGGCGATCGCTTGCAATTGGGGTACAATCGCCTCTAAGCAAAGTGCCTTGTCTGGCGCTGGAGCATTTCCTAATGGGTCAAAAGCAGGGGTACAAAATATATGTAGCGTTGATTCTTTGAGAGTTACCCCTACTGCCACTTTGGACTCTGACAATGCTTCCTTTAACAATCGGGCGATAGCTTGTATATCCCCCCAACGCGCCCATTCTTTGAGCATCACCTCTGGTGGTGTCAAATCAACCCGGAGTAGCCAGTCGGGTGTGCTTTCGCCACTAACTTGAGAAGCAATCACTGCATCTTGGTAACCAGAAAGCTTAAGGGAGCGCAACTTCTTGGCTACCGATTCCGCGACTAGTGATGGATCGGGGCTATAACTTGACTGACAGAAAATCCACAGGCGATTTTGAATATTGTAGCTGTTTAAAGTTGGTGGTTGCTTCCTGACCTTTACCTGTACCGACACACCCAAGGTACTTAGCGTTTCACTGAGATAGCGAGCGATCGCATCTGGCTGTCCCTGACGTGCCAAACTCTCATTAGAGACAATTATTGCTCCACCAGGCTGTCTTGATTTTGCAGCGTCTTCTATCAGGGCATTTTTCACCTGTTCCAGATGACGTTCCAGTTGATTCAAGTAAACCCGATGACACCATTTCGGTCGATTTTCACCTTTTTTCCGACCGTAGACAAATACTTGATATATTGAGATTTGCCCGCGGCTGGTCAGGATATCCAAGTTTGTTTGCTGTAGAGCTTGCAGCAAGTCAGACAGAATTAGCCATCGTTGAGGACATTCTGAACCTTCACAAAGAATATGTAGGTCGTTTCCCTTCAACCGGACTTTCACCCCGAAAGTGCTAATCCCTGTTGCTTGACTTACCCACTGCACTAAAGATTGCTGGCTATCTGGTAATACTGTTTTCATGGGAAGTTGACTTTACAGGAAACTGGGGCATGGGGGAGCCAGTGCGTTGGTGAGCCAGCGCGGTCTTGGGGGTTCTCCCCCAATCCCCACTCCGTGGGGGCCCCGAGTCCCCCATGAGCTACTGGCGAAAGGCTCTGCCGACTTGTTCGCGTAGCGTCTCCGACAGGAGAAGCATCTGGCGTCATGGGGCATAGGGCAAAGGGGATGGGGCATGGGGCATGGAGCATGGTTAAAAATAACTCAATATTCTATTTTCTCTTCCCAATACACAAAAGCCCATTGCCCAATTCCTAATAGCTTGTAAACTAGAACCATAGAGTCATCACACTAAAAGTTTTTTAACACTTTTGTCACCTTCTAAGCTTGCAAAATCAGCCAAGATAGTTTTGTAAAGGTGTAAGCTTCTTATTTTTTCTTGTGAGTGCGCTCTGTTCAATCATCCTTCAACAACCAAAAATTACTTATGCCCTCTGTTAGTGCCCAACCTTCATCCGCCGCCGGATTAAATTTGGTTTTATTCACTATTCCTCAATCTTTCCTCTTGCAAGTTGGTACAGCATCTATCGTACTGCTGTTGCTAGCAGAAAAAGTCACCGTTGAAACCCTACACGTCTTTGGGGAAGCAAGTGAAGAATTGTTTCGGGGTGAGCGTTTACCCATACTTGATTTTCCTGACAATGACGAATTACGCAGAAGTTAAAAAGTATACGTTTGACAAATTCAGTGGTGGTATCCATATCTAAGCTCCTAGACAGTAATCGGCTTTACTACAACGGATGATATGAGTTCTCTTTTATACTCTGATGCTCAGGCTGTAAACATCTACCCTGCCTCCGATCTATTTTTGCGCCATCGCCTACAGGTAATGGAGGAATTGTGGGAGTCGGTTCTCCGACAAGAATGTGGTCAACAGATGGTGGATCTCCTACGACAACTACGGGATCTGTGTTCACCAGAGGGTCAAGCAATTGATGACCAAGGCTCCTCTGTGTTCAAGTTAATTGAACAACTTAATATTAATGAAGCCATCAGGGCTGCTCGCGCTTTCGCTCTGTATTTCCAGTTGATTAACATCATAGAGCAGGACTACGAGCAACGGCAGCAATTAACTCGCTATGGAGCAGCAACAGAATCCGAGTCTGAGGAAACTTGGCCAACGATCATCAATTCATCATACCAAGAAGAAGCCGGAACCCCGATCAATAGCCGATTGGGAGCCGAACTGCTAGTAAAAAGTTGGCAGGCAACCTCAAACAAAAAACAACAAGGTACTTTTGCTGCGCTGTTTCCTCAGTTACACAAACTTAACGTACCACCCCAACAAATTCAACGCATAATTACACATTTAGATGTGCAGTTAGTGTTCACCGCTCACCCTACGGAAATAGTTCGCCACACCATTCGCGAGAAACAGCGACAAGTGGTTCAACTCTTACAACAGCTTGAGGTAGTAGAAAAGCGTGCGCCGGGTGGAAAATCCTGGGAAGCAGAAGAAATACGCGAGCAATTGCTAGAAGATATCCGTTTGTGGTGGCGCACTGACGAACTGCACCAGTTCAAACCCTCGGTGCTAGATGAAGTAGACTATGCTCTACACTATTTCCAAGAAGTCTTGTTTGATGGTATCCCCTATCTGTACAAACGTTTCAAGCATGCTTTAGCTGGCACATTTCCCTGGCTAGAACCACCAAGCAAAAACTTTTGTAAGTTTGGCTCCTGGGTAGGTGCAGACAGAGATGGGAACCCATCGGTAACACCAGAAATTACCTGGCAAACAGCCTGCTATCAACGCAATATGGTGTTGGAAAAGTATATCAAGTCGGTGAAACGGCTGATTAACTTGTTGAGTCTGTCGCTGCACTGGAGTGATATTCTGCCAGATTTGCTGGAATCTCTAGAACTAGAGCAGTCTCAGTTAAGTGAAGTTTACGATGAACTGGCTTTGCGTTATCGCCAAGAACCTTATCGGCTCAAGCTTTCTTATGTGCTCAGGCGACTGGAGAATACACGCGATCGCAATTTAGCTTTATATAAGCGGGAAATACTAAAAAACAACACCATCCCGATTTACCGTTCAGGGTCAGAGTTTTTGGCAGAACTGAAGCTGATAGAACGGAATTTGACAGAAACAGGTTTAAGTTGTAAAGAACTAGAAAATCTCATCTGCCAGGTAGAAATTTTTGGCTTTAACCTGACGCAACTAGATATTCGCCAAGAATCCTCCCGCCATTCAGACACTCTAAATGAGATTTTGGAATACTTGGGAATTTTACCCCAACCTTATAACGCATTATCAGAGTCTCAACGAGTCGCTTGGCTGGTGGGGGAACTACAAACCCGCCGTCCGTTAATTCCTACCCAACTGCCATTTTCAGATCGAACTAACGATGTCATTGAAACCTTACAGGTAGTGCGATCTCTACAACAAGAGTTTGGTCCAAATATCTGCCAAACTTACGTGATCAGTATGTGTCGTGAAGTTAGCGATGTCTTGGAAGTGTTGCTATTGGCAAAGGAAGCAGGACTTTATGACCCTGGTATCGCTGTTGGCACGATCCAAGTTGTTCCTCTGTTTGAAACGGTGGAAGATTTGCAACGCTCAAAAAGCGTCATGCAGCAGTTGTTTGAACTACCTCTATATCGCGCCCTTCTTGCTGGTGGCTATGAAGCAGAGGGAGTAGGGAAAGCAGAGGGAGTTTCTTCCCCCACTTCCCCATGCCCCTTAACCCCTAACTTACAAGAAGTCATGCTGGGGTACTCCGATAGCAACAAAGACTCTGGTTTTTTAAGCAGTAACTGGGAAATTCATAAAGCCCAAAAATCTCTCCAGGGAATAGCCGAAAAGTATGGCGTGACTCTGCGGATTTTCCACGGACGTGGTGGTTCTGTAGGGCGAGGTGGTGGACCATCTTATGAGGCTATTTTGGCTCAGCCCGGTCACAGTATTAATGGGCGGATTAAAATCACGGAACAAGGGGAAGTTTTGGCTTCCAAATACTCCTTGCGGGACTTAGCTTTGTTCAATCTGGAAACTATCACCTCTGCTGTCATTCAAGCTAGTTTGCTGCGGACTGGGTTTGATGATATCGAACCTTGGAATGAGATTATGGAAGAAATAGCAGCGCGATCGCGTGTTCATTACCGCCACCTGATCTATGAACAGCCCGATTTTATTGACTTCTTCCACCAAGTTACCCCAATAGAAGAAATTAGCCAGTTGCAAATTAGCTCCCGTCCTGCCCGTCGCCCTTCTGGCAAGAAAGATTTGAGCAGTCTGCGGGCAATTCCTTGGGTGTTTAGCTGGACACAAACCCGGTTTTTACTACCTTCTTGGTATGGTTTTGGCACAGCTTTGCAAGAATTTGTGAACCAAGAACCAGAAGAACACATGAAACTCCTGCGCTATTTCTATGTCAAGTGGCCTTTCTTCAAGATGGTGATTTCTAAGGCAGAAATGACCTTGGCAAAAGTAGACATGCAAATGGCACACCAATACGTTATGGAATTGTCAAATCCTGAAGACAAATCCCGCTTTGAGAAGGTTTTTGAACAAATTGCCAACGAATTTTACCTCATAAGGGGTTTAGTTCTACAAATCACCGATCACCAAAGACTTTTAGATGGCGATCCTGTCTTACAACGCTCGGTGCAGTTACGTAATGGCACAATTGTACCGCTAGGCTTCATCCAAATTGCTCTCCTCAAACGCCTGCGCCAGTCCCGAAATAATGTCACCACAGGCATTATCCACTCTCGCTACAGCAAAGGCGAGTTGCTGCGAGGAGCATTATTGACTATTAATGGTATTGCCGCTGGGATGAGAAATACAGGTTGAAAAGTTAGTGGTTAGTTTTTTTAACGAACAACAAACAACCAACACCTAACAACTATAGCAATCCTAAATGAATGATAAACACCTCTCCCTTGTCCTCCTTGTTCGGATATCAAATAGGATTGCTATAACACCTAACAACTAACACCTAATAAATGAATCGAGTTTTAACTTGCACCTTTTCATCTCTACTGGCAGGATTTTTTGGTGGTTATATTGGTGGTCAAATTACTTTAATTCTCCACAGCCAAAAGTGTCAAAATCAACCTTGGGGCGTCAAGGAGATGTGTAATGTTATGGTCACACCAGGGGCAATCTGGCAAGGTAGTACAACAGGAATATGGACAGGTACTGTGTTAGGCGCATTTGTCAGTGGTTTGGTAACAAAGCAAAATAGGGAGTAGTTGATTGTTAGTGGTTATTTGTTAGTGGTTAATGGTTCTTTTTGAAACTAACAACTAACAACTAACAACTAACAACTAACAACAACTAACTAATCAGTTGGAGAAATTGGCTTTTGCGGATGACTCAGGGTTTTCCAAGAGTTAGTACTGGTGTCGAAACAGCACCAAGCTCCCTTAGAAGGTTCTTGGTAGCAAAATAAAGAGCGATCGCTAGCGTTTAGATTATCTGTTAAATAGTATATAAGTCCGCGAAAAGGATAAGTTTTGCGACTCAACCGCTTGGCGACTGCTTGATTTGGACACTCCACGACAAACACAGGTTGTCCATCTAGGTGAGCCAACGAAAAGATACACATCCGCAAAATGGCTCGCAGCCAGCTTTCTGAGTTTTCAAAATAATCATCTATGATTTTGTTAGTCAGAGCCTTTTCCAGGGCACGTTCTTTTTTATGGGGAGTGTGAGGTTCAGACATAGCGCACCTATTGCTATACCGTTGGTTAGAGATTAAACCAAAAACTCTAATGGTGACAAGGGTGTACAAAAACATCCGAGGATACAACTCAGAGGAATTAAAAAATTTTACAATTGGGTAATTAAGTGTCTGCTTCAGTGGGAGTCCTAGGGCTTGATAATCAAACCCGAATGTGAGAGGATATAATTGCTTGAACTGCTTGTGGTCAAGCGCGGGTAGGGGCTTTACTAACGGTAACATTGTATTCTTATGACTGCTGAAACTAAACCAGAGACTCAAACTACTACAGGTGCTGATGCTGTTGATCAAGCGATCGCACAAGGAATTGATTTTGATGGTTCTCCTATTCCGCCTCATAAGCTAGAACTCTATCATCAAGTGATGGCGCTAGAGGGTAATAGACAGCGTAGCGGCGTCTCAAATACTATGCGATCGCGGATAGTGCGAATCGGGGCTAAACACGTTCCCCAAGCAGAACTCAACCAAATGCTAATAGCAGCTGAATTCGCGCCTCTGAAAGACAAAGAAATTGCTTTCTACTACAGCGGCAAATGAAAAGGAGTCAGGATAACCCACGCCTGAAGTGCGGGGTTCCAAGCTTTTAAAAATTTTTCACTTTTGCGTAAAGGCGCTATCAACGTACTCCGCAGATCAATTCCAGAAATCAGTGACCTCATACCCTAGTTCCGCTAGCATTTGCCGTAATAGAGGTAAGCTGAGTCCGATCACGTTGCTATGACAACCTTCTATTTTCTCCACGAATAGACCCCCACGACCCTCGAGAGCAAAGCAGCCCGCACATTTGAGCGGTTCATCACAAGAAACATAAGCGTTAATGGCGCGATCGCTCATTCGATCAAAATAGACTCTAGTCACCTGACACTTTACTAAAGTGCGGCTTTGGGAAAGGTCAATCAAGGCATGGCCAGTGTAAAGGTCGCCAAAACTGCCTTGCATTTTCCGCCAACGTTGGTAAGCTTCCTCGGTGTTTGCAGGTTTGCCATAAATCTCGCCCTTAACCGCTAACACTGAATCACAACCCATGATCAAAGCCGATTCAAACTGAGGGGCAACAGCTTCTGCTTTATGTTGTGCTAGAGTTTGCACTAGTTGTGCAGGATCACTGAATTGAACTTGCGACTCATCAAAGTCACTAGGGCAAACTATTGGTTCAATTCCAGCAGATTGTAACAAGCGGCGTCGCGCTGAAGAAGCTGAGGCAAGTATAAAGGATGGAATGCCCATAGGAAGTGGGGAGTGGGGAGTGAGGGAGTGGGAGTGGGGGGCAGAGGGGGGAATAACTAACAACTAACAACTAACTAATACACAAAGAATGAACTCACAGATTCTTCCATCATTTGTTTAACTTTGGGCCAACGTCTTTCGGGAATTGAGGCGTTGAAAGTAAAAAGTTTACCATGACTTGTCGCGACGCTGGCGAGGTTGTGACGTTCTTGCTTGTTAGGGAGTTTGACTAAATACTCCAGAAGATAATATATTTTACCGTTTCCTTCCCGCTCTTGAGCATTGACTAATTCGGCTTCGCGTCCTGAGCCCTGAGGAGCTAAAGCGACCTTTCCCAGCTTGTATCCTACTTCTGTTGGTGTCCCTAGCTGTGCCAAAGTTTTTCCTTCCGGAACTGGACTAATCACGACAGAGACATTTTCCGTAAACTCAATAAAATCATGGAACACGACATCGGGACCGTTCGCAACTTTAACTTGCACCCAGCCGTTAGGATATAAGAACTGATAGCCATCAGTAGTATCTACAAAGCTTTTGAGTCCAGCGGCTGCTGCTACACCAGAATTACTCAGGCTAAAGCTAAACATCAATAGTAGAATCAATACAATTCGTTTACACATTTCTCAAGTTTCCTGGTCGGTAAGCAACACAAGGCGAGCGTAATTTCTCGTTTTCATTGTCCCATCAAATTGAGGCACTCCCCCCAAATTCTATAATGCGCGACTTGGCTATAGTGCAACACGCTTGCTGTTAAGCAGCAAATCAGAAACTGGGTTTGTTTAACAAACCCGGTTCCTGTGCCTCAGCTACCCTTAACTAGGGAGTTCCTTTTTCAGAGCTTCCAAAGAAGCCCAACGGCGGTCAACTGGCTGATCTGAGATGCCTGCAGCGCTTGGTTGAATACCTTGACATTTAGAATCACACAGTTGTCTTTGGGGTATTTCCAAGCACATTTGCTCGTAAAGCCATTCGTTGGGATGAAAATATCCCTGAGGTGATAGGGTTTCGATTAAATCCTCCAGAGCTATTTCCCGCTCTAACGGTAGATCATCTGATTCATTAGCTGCTTCGTCTAACCAGATGACTTCCTTTGTCTCAACCATCACACGATGATTGTAGTTTTTCAAGCAACGGTTGCAGGTGCAAGTTATAATTGCTTCTGCCTGACCGGACACTTCCAGGTAATTGCTATGATGCTGCACGCGGATGCGACCACGGACAGGTGTTAATGTTTCCAAACCTGGTAGGAACTCTTCAACCGGAATCTCCTCTGTCCGCTCCGGGGCTTTAGTTAGCTGCGGAATATAAATCGCGTCCATAGGATTTTTGACACATTTTCATTAAAAATTTTATCCACCATCCATCAGCAATGCTGCCGACAATACATCTTTTAGTCTAGCTTTTCTACAAATTAGTTTTGTCACCACCATATATAAAAGAGTTATGAGTTATGAGTTATGAGTTATTTATTAACTCCCCACTCCTCACTCCTCACTCCTCACTCCTCACTCCTCACTCCTCACTCCTCACTCCTCACTTTTTACTCAAGCATGGCTGGGCGTACAACAAGATGACGATGAGGTTCTTTGCCTCGACTGAAGGTTTCCAAATCGCTAAACTCCTTCAAGAAGGTATGGACTTGACGGCGTTCAGCTGAGCTAAGGGATTTGATTTCTACTTCTTGACCAGAGGAGCGTACAAGCTTTGCAGCTGCTTCTGCCATGTCACGAATTTCCGCTTGCCTCTTGACGCGGTAGCCATTGAGTTCAACGGTGTAAGAGGCTTGATCCTCCTGTGATTGGTTCAAGTTGAGAATAGAATTAGCCAGATACTGAATAGCATCTAGCACTGAACCATCGGAACCAATGAAAACCTGAATTTGTTCTGGCGTCAGGTCAGTTTCATCAATCGTCAACCAGAAACTTTCCGGTTCTTGAGACTCCCTGTCTTGAGGAGCAGTTGTTTCCAACTCACCTTCTACATCAACAGATACCCCAGTTAGTTGCAGGAGTGTTGTCAACCACTGCTGACCACGTTGCATCCGACTGTCGGTCATCATCACCCTGTAGCCTTTTTCTTAGAACTTTTTGGTTCAAAAGGGAGTGCCTTTTGTTGTGTGCTTTCTGCTTCTTTCTCCTGAGTTTCTACAATTTTTTGCAGTTCCTCTGGTAGAGGTTCACGGGAGAGAATATAGGTTTGCAGAGTTTGGAAAATATTACCAATCACCATATACATCAGTACCCCTGCTGGTAAGGGGAAGAACAAAAACATCCCAGAAAAGATGACTGGAGTGATTTTGTTGACTGTATCCTGCTGCGGGTTCGCATTAGTGGAATTTTGCCCAGAAAGTATTTGGCTAACGTATAGGGTAATCCCAAACATCACCACCATAGCGACGATATCCCAATGGATTGTGCCATCTGGGTCGATCGCGCCAACCCTACCTAAGGCATCAATGAATAAAAATCCTTTATCCGATGCCAGTCCAGGAATTGTTCCCTGAATGGTTACATCTCCCGGCTGCAAGGCTTCTACGTTACCTTCAGCATCTATTTTTACCCGTTCTTCCCCTTTGGTCACTTTCCATTCGGGGATTAATTTAGTCTCAGGGTGAGAAGCCAAGAGCGCTTGAAAGGGTTTGCCTTCCAGAGTCTGATATTCAATCTTGGTATGTTCCCCTACTGCTAATTTGTTACCTCCAGGAAGGATAGCAGTCACCTTAGTGTGATCCCCTTCAGCAATGTAGATGTTTTGGGGGGGAGTGGCAAAGGCTTGCGGTTGAATTTGTTCGACTTGGCCTGTGGGAAGGATTTGTAAATTTAAGCTGTAGTTAACTGAAGAAAAAGGTGAACCCCTTAAGGTAGCAAATAGAGCTAATAAAACTGGCATTTGCACTACTAAGGGCAAACAACCAGCCAGTGGGTTACCAAATTCTTTTTGGACATTCATCATCTCCTCTTGCTGCTTTTGCGGATCGTCCTTATGGCGCTCTTTGACTTCCTGCATCCGTTTTTGCATCAGAGGTTGTACAATCCGCATTTTCCTCATATTGCGGATGGAGCCAGCACTCAGGGGATAGAGCGCGAAGCGAACTATCAATGTCAATGCCACGATCGCCAATCCATAGCTAGGTACAATGCTATAGAACACGTCTATGATTGGCAGCATCACGGTGTTCGAGAGAAACCCTATACCAAAATCCATTATTCTGAATTTAACCTGAGCAACTGTAAATTAACTGAATCTAATTTATCTAAGATCATGATTTCTATGCGACTAGCTTCGCACTACGGATAGCCGCACATTACGAGAGGGGGGGGGTCACTTATCAGCCGCACCGCTATAGTTGGGGTTTTTGGCTGCAACCTTTTCGTTGATGTAGTCATAGACTTCGCGAAACTTAGGAATAGCCCGCATTTCCAGACGACTACCATTTCTGAGAGTTAGTACCATATCTCCCCATAAACCAATGCCACGGGGAACTTTAGCGATTTTGACAATTTCTGAATAAATGACGTCAGTGCGATCGCCTCCCTTCCAACCTCCGATCACTGAGATCCGGCGATCAGTGATGCGGAAGCGTAACCACAATGCCCTAACAATCGCGCCAACCGTTAATGGTAGCCCAACAATGGTTAGCCCAATCAGTATATTTATGATTAAATCCCCAATATGGGGACCGCCTTCAAAATAAACCTCTTCACGAATGCCCATTGATCACCTCGACTTTTGCCAACAACTGCTCTAATTCTTGCAGAAATTGTTGGGTTACGCACTCTTGTTCTGCTACTGTTGGTTTCACAACAACCACTAGTCGCCATCCATGTGATAATTTTGGCAACAACTGATGCAACGCTGCCGTAATTTGTCGCTTAAGGCGATTGCGAACTACTGCCCTCTTACTAACTTTTGTGCTAATGGAAATGCCAATTTGGGCTGGAGGCAGATGAGATTCATCTGTTTGTTGTGGAGTGTTGGCGGCAGTATTCTGATGTCGTAAGGCTCTCAATGTGAAATGGGAACTGTGACGACGAACTCCTTCCCGGAAAACTGCCTGGAAATCTTTTCTCGATTTTAACCGATTTGCTTTGGGCAAGGCCACAGCCGTTTATGATTGCTCTAAACGCTCAAGCGATAACGTCCCCTTTTTCTCCTAGCCCTGATCACGTTTCTTCCGGTTGGTGTCCGCATCCGAGCACGAAAACCAGAGGTTCTTTTTCTCTTTCGGCAAGTGCCGCCTAGCGTTCTTTGCATACTTTTTGCTTTCCTCCCAGACTATTTTTATAAAAAAAAGCCACAATTGTCTATTCTATCGCTTTAAACGCAATACTGCAAGAGACAGTTTTTTTAGAGTGAGGAGTCATAAATTATTTTTTAACTCCCATCAGGGCGGGGTTACCCCACCCTTATACCCTTACTACCCTTGATTATCGATACTAATAATCCAAGTCCCAATGTAACGCGATAGAGGCACATCTCCTGGAGATTGAATCGAGCAGTTGAAATAGTATACACCGCCAAAAGCTGGATTTTTCACGTTAGAGAGAACCACCTCAACGTCGCTACCTGCTGGAATTGGCTCTTGGGGATAAATTTCAATCACATGATTTTCTTTGTCCCACTTCGCCTCTGACACCGGAACTTTTTTGCCTTTAACGTTTATCTCTATTTGCTTGGGGTCAAAGCTTCCTTTGTAGTACTCAGGATAATTGATGACAAAATGCGCCACCGCTATTTTCAACTTTTTGTGGGAAATCCTTAGTCGATAACGATCCCAGCCGCTGGGTTGCCCACCATAGTCTAAGCGGTAGGACATCTGCTCATCGTGTTTGACACCGCTAAACAGTGTCAGCCCTGGATTCGGGTCCGCTTGGCTGGTGGTTGGTAGCCCAGCCAGCAAACAGCTAGTTACGGCTAAAGCAGAGAGAAGTCTAAGTGGTGGAAGTCGCCGCTTAGAACTCTGGAAAAGTAAACTTTGCATGGTTAAGCTCATTTGGCAGAAATGGATTTAATCGCTGGGAGTGAACGTTTTTAACCTAAACTTTACTACTGAACTTTACGAGAATGGACGTAAAATCCCTAAAAAAAGTGTCCTTACACAGTAAATCTTTAAGTAACAAATTCAGCTATTTTGGTAAATTATACTACTTGAATACACGTGAATCGCATGGTCGTCTCCGTTCATTTGAACCAGCAGTAAAACACCGTTGGGATTTGATATAGGAATCCGGTTTGATTTTTGAAAAAATTCCGTACACTTTAAAGCTTAAGTGTAGGGTGGGCAGTGCCCACCCTACGTGTATTTCAAAAATCAAATACTAGTCCTATAGTGTTTCAGAATATGTACAAGTGTATCTAGATTTAAGTTCTTTGTTATAAAACTTCAGCTACTTTCAAGCTATCATCGGTTAACTTGGACTAGATTGACGAAAATAGGCTGTACTTAAACCAAGAATAATTGAAATTTTTTGAGGAGAAGTTGGTGAAATTTTAACTAATATTGCAATGTGTAAAAAATTAAGAAGAAAAATTTTCAATATCTAAAAGAAGTTGAAGACAAAGATTTAAGTAGGTGTGAAAGTAAAAGTTCAATTTATTAGGTAAAACTTACCAGCTTACAAGAATAAGTATTTATCTCTAAGGAGATTTCATGAGAATAGCAGTTCCCAAAGAAATAGAAGTTTGTGAGCGTCGTGTAGCATTAATTCCTGACACCGTTGCCCGATTGGTAAAACAAGGTTTGGAAGTGTGGATGGAGAAAGGTGCAGGTGATCGGGCTTTCTTTACTGATGCTGCTTATGAGACAGCAGGAGCAAAAATTATCGTTGATACCGCTACATTATGGGGCGAAGCAGATATCCTTCTCAAGGTCAGCCCACCCCAAGAGCGAGAAGATGGACGCTTAGAAATTGATTTGCTACGGGAGGGGGCTGTGCTAATCGGGTTTCTCAATCCTTTGGGAAATCCGCCTGTTGCACAGCAACTAGCAGAACGCAAGGTAACTGCTATCAGTATGGAGATGATTCCCCGTTCTACTAGGGCACAGAGTATGGATGCTTTGTCGTCGCAAGCGTCAATAGCGGGTTACAAAGCGGTACTGATTGGCGCAGCAGCATTACCAAAATACTTCCCAATGTTAACAACAGCCGCAGGCACCATCGCCCCCGCAAAAGTGTTTATTATGGGTGCGGGCGTTGCGGGCTTGCAGGCGATCGCCACAGCCAGACGCTTGGGAGCAGTGGTAGAAGCTTTTGATATCCGTCCCGCCGTTAAAGAAGAAGTACAAAGCTTGGGGGCAAAATTTGTCGAAGTCAAACTAGAGGAAGAGACAACATCTGCCGGAGGCTATGCCAAAGAAATTTCTGAGGCTAGCAAACAGCGTACACAGGAAGTGGTAGCCGAACACGTCAAGAATGCTGATTTAGTGATTACTACCGCCCAAGTTCCTGGCAAAAAAGCACCTATTTTAGTCACCGAACAGATGGTGGCACAGATGAAAATAGGTTCAGTCATTGTGGATATTGCTGCCGAACAGGGTGGTAACTGCGCCTGCACCGATCCTGGCAAAGACATTGTGTGGAACGGCGTCACCATCATTGGTCCAATCAATCTGCCATCATCAATGCCAGTCCACGCCAGCCAATTGTATTCTAAGAACGTAACATCGTTGATGCAACTTCTCATTAAAGACAAAGCTTTGGATCTGAACTTTGCTGACGACATCATCAATGAGGCCTGCTTTACCCATGCTGGTGAAATTCGCAACTCACGGGTAAGCGATGCTCTACAGGCTTTGGCAGTTAGCTAATGAATGGGAAGTGGGGAGTGGTTCCCCACTCCCCTATTTATTAAGGAGTCTTTCACGAATGACAGAAGCATTAATTGCAGCTTGGTTTGTATTTGTCTTGGCATCTTTTACCGGATTTGAAGTCATTAATAAAGTGCCACCAACCCTCCACACACCTTTGATGTCTGGTTCAAACGCGATTTCTGGTATTGCTGTACTGGGGGCGATCGTGGCGAGTGGTGCCAGAGAGTGGAATCTCTCAGTAATTCTCGGTTTAATTGCTGTTATTCTCGCTACCATCAACGTAGTAGGCGGGTTCCTAGTCACAGATCGGATGTTACAAATGTTCAAGAAAAAGGCAAATGGGTAATTGTTAGTGGTTAAGCTGATGCGCAGCTAGATTGTATAAGACAAAAACGTAAAATTATTGTAGTGTGGGCATCTTGCCCGCGTCCCATATACAAATTAAGTGCGCAACAGCTTAGTGGTTAGTGGGAAGGCAACTAAACACCCAACAACCAACAACCAACACCCAACAACCAACAACCAACAACTAACAACCAACAACTAACTATGATCGACTTTCTGCCAACTGGGATTCAACTAACATACTTAGTCGCTGCATCCTTATTTATTCTGGGTTTGAAGAAGCTAGGTTCACCTGCCACAGCGAGGCAAGGTAATGTAGTAGCTGCCGTGGGGATGCTGTTGGCAATTGTGGCAACACTGCTAGATCAGCAGGTGTTGAACTACGAGATGATTTTTGTGGGGTTGGCAATTGGATCTTTGTTGGGAGCGATCATTGCTTATAAAGTCCAAATGACCGAAATGCCCCAAATGGTGGGTTTGCTCAATGGACTGGGAGGTGCAGCTTCGGCACTCGTCGCCGTTGCTGAATTCTGGCGGCTGTTGGGGAACTCTCAGGCTGTACCCCTTGATGTCAACATCTCTATATTGCTGGATGTGTTAATCGGCGGTGTTACCTTCACGGGTAGCATGGTTGCATTTGCGAAATTACAAGGAATCATGAGTGGTTCCCCAATTACATTTCCTTTACAGCAACTGTTTAACGCCTCACTCCTCATGACATATGTGGTAGGTAGTGCCTATCTATTAATTGCACCACATAACCTATCCGTATTCTTAGCAGTCGTTGCTGTTTCTCTAGTACTAGGTGTGATGTTCGTCATCCCCATTGGTGGCGGCGATATGCCTGTGGTGATTTCGTTGCTGAACTCATTTTCTGGTTTAGCTGCTGCTGCTGCGGGGTTTGTGGTGATGAACAATATGTTAATCATAGCTGGGGCTTTGGTGGGAGCATCTGGCATCATCCTCTCCGAGATTATGTGTAAAGCAATGAACCGCTCCCTGATTAGTGTGCTGTTCGGTGCTTTTGGCTCAGGTGGTGGTCAGAGTGTTGCGGGTGCAGCCACGGGCACGACTGATAAATCTGTCCGCAGCATCGATCCTGAAGAAGGCGCCATGATGTTGGGTTATGCTCGCTCTGTGGTCATTGTTCCTGGTTATGGGATGGCAGTTGCGCAGGCGCAGCATAGCATACGCGAGTTGGCAGATCAACTTGAACGCATGGGTGTTGACGTGAAGTATGCCATTCACCCCGTTGCTGGGAGAATGCCAGGACATATGAATGTGTTGCTGGCAGAGGCGAATGTGCCTTATGAGCAGCTGCACGACATGGATGATATTAATCCCCAGTTTGAGCAGACGGATGTAGCGCTGGTGATTGGGGCAAATGATGTAGTAAACCCAGCAGCGCGAAGTGATGCCAATAGTCCAATTTATGGAATGCCTATCCTAGAGGTGGATAAGGCTAAGCAGACGATTGTGATCAAGCGCGGGATGAGTACTGGTTTTGCGGGTGTGGATAATGACCTGTTCTACAAGGCGAAAACGACAATGCTCTTTGGCAGCGCCAAGGATATGGTAGCGAAGCTAGTTTCTGAGGTGAAGCAGTTGTAATGGCACTTCCCAATTAAGAACTGTCTACTCCAAACAAGTCCTGTCATACCTTGATAACCAAATATCGAAAGCCCTTTATAGATGGGTTAAGAGATGACATCGAGAGCGAAAAATTTCGGGGGACATGGGGGGATTTACCCCTCAGTAGCAGAGTGGTTACAGAATTTCCGTCTACTTCTCCCCCGAAATTTTTCGTTCTCCTGCTACCGTTCCTCTGTTAAGCGTAATTCTAACGAACTTGCTACTTTTCTGAGTTCTGACGCTACTTCACTATCATTTTTTGAATTGGATTTTTCTAATTTTTTAATGACATTCTTAATTTCATTGATATCTTCTTTAAGAAAACTCGTAACCGTTCAGGTGGTTAACGAAAAAATAGGGGTCACAAGCAATATGGGGAGAATATTTGAGAAGGGGTGAAAACACGAAAAGCTACCCCAATGAACTCAGAAAACTAAACAGCGTTAGGGAGCAAAGAAGGAGGACACTGACTCTGACGATGAGCCAATACGGCTTGAGTAATAAATTCCAGGACGTTGCGACGCTGAGATTTCAGCGTAGTCACTACGGTAAGTATCCGTGCCATTTTCTGCATAACTCCATCTTCTGGCTTTTTGCCTGCTTCAGCAATAGCTTTCAATTGCTCTAAGACTTCAGCTTTATCCTCATCACTTAAGCTATAGCAATCCTATTTGAGATCCAAACAAGGGGGACAAGGAAGACAGGGGGGACAAGGAGGACAAGGGAGAGGTGTTTGTAATTCATTTAGGATTGCTATAGTATCAGCTTCAATGGCAGCTTGCAATTCTGTTAGTAGCTTCTTAATAACGTAAGTTGCTAGTTATTGCCCCAGAATGGTATCATAATGATACAAAAACTCTATTTCTCAGTATTGCTCGATACGGGTAGAAATTAGTGCAGGTATTGCATCTTTGCCAATGTTTACCAAAGCTTTAGCCGCACTGTCTCTAATAATCTCATCTCTATTTTTGAGCGCAGCAATTAATGAAGGTACAGCATCCTTACCTCTGTCGAGTACCAAATTAAATGGGTTCTTGTCCAATTTTGGTGATCAGCACAGAAAAGGGTTTTAAGGCAGAAGGCAGGAGGCAGAAGTTTTGAAACCCTTGTCCCATAAGAATTTCGGGAATTTTCCCTCTTTCTTCCCTTCTGCCTTACCCCAACCAGGATCACCAAAAGTTGCCAAGAACCCAAAAACTGGCTTTAGTTCGACGTTTGTACTCGATGGGGTTTTCGCGGGAGGATGTTCTCAACTTGTTGGCTTTTATCGATTGGATGCTAACCCCGCATTTCTCACAAGCGATCGCTACGCTATTACCAAAACCTAAGTCCCGCTTATAGTTTGAGCGTTTTAGACGCAGTGTAAATCATGACAGTCCGTTGAGGGGATATTTTATCTCAAGTCTAAGTGACATAAGCATTTTGGGTAAGTCGTTTAAATCCTTGTGAGAAATCCGGGTAACGCTACCATTGGATTTGGAAATAGAATTTAAGCGGAAAGTTGAACAATTGGAGGCTGAAAGAGAGATGCGGTAAGTTACGAGCTTTGAGCGAATTGCCTGAAGGGAAGAATTATTGAAAAGCATACCCGTATGTTTGAGACTTAAATTCAATACCCGTGAATGAATTTCGCTTCTATCTCTCAAACGCTCTCGGTGATTGGATGTTGGGCATTTTTACCGAATTGTAGGCGATCGCCAAAGCCTTGACGGGGCGATTGTATTTTTGGTTGG
>Ga0116227_10007371_pt1 | contig 21536 bp, 16 predicted proteins | sample S1TSphgellanicum_FD_89693 | JGI IMG/M metagenome (GOLD analysis project Ga0116227, IMG submission 89693) | Host-associated microbial communities from peat moss isolated from Minnesota, USA - S1T2_Fb - Sphagnum magellanicum MG | ecosystem: Host-associated > Plants > Peat moss > Unclassified...
TATAAAGTTTAGAGATATTGTTTTTTTTTTCCAATGGTTGTTTAAGAAAAAAATAATTTCGGGGGGGGGGGAGGAGGGGGGGGGGGGGGGCAGAAGCTAAAACTTCTGCTTCATGTTCTTCAAGGTTGGGCAATCGCAAGTGGATTTTTTTTGGAACTAGGTTAAAATTTCTCAAATTTAAGTCATGTTGTTATATATACAATTGAAGCTCAGCCTTTAACTTCATTTTATTCATAAACAAGTACCTTTACATTATCTTCTTTAAAATCCTCCAACAGCTCTAAAACCCATGAGTATAATGGTTCCTGGTGTGACCCAGAACAAACCAACGTACCATGCAGGATGGATCTTGTGTGGACAGCAACACTTTTTCATTGTATTTCCATGGAGCCCATAATTAACCGCTGTGGTTAGCTATGTATTAGCAATCCACATGCATCTAGCTACCTAGTAGCCACCTAGAGATGCCTTCTTCACTTAAAGATACCTAAATAATAACCGCCTACGTTCCCTAACTTATTACATATCATACTTATGGGCACTTACAGAGGGGTTACCTTGGTAGAGAAATGGGGAAGTAGAAGGGTCTGCAAGATAGGTTACCAATGTGCTGGAACCTTGGTAACTTGGATGTAGTTCATCTACAACCGAGTCCTAACATGGATATAGAATGGATGGTGCACACTGATAGGCGCTGGGTCACACACCTAATTCCCTGTAATACCACCAAGCTGCTGCACATAATTTGGGAATAATTGCCATGGGATGAAATTATAATTTTTGTAAAATCCTACCTCATTTTTTTCTACTGACGTACTTGGAGAAAGCCCATGGAGGTGGGCTTAAAATGCTGGTGGGTTTTATGAATTTAGCATAATGCTTGTGGAATCGTGGGCTTGAAAGTTTACACTTTTGGTAAAGCCTATTGGTTTTTCTTTTCCTTGTGATACTCGACTGGTACCCACTAGGTATCGTGGGATTTTTTAAAATTAAAAGACAATGGTTTTCTATGCTGTGTTTTGAAGCCCTTAGGGATGGGCTTTAGCTAGGTTTTACCCTACACATTAGTTATATGTTCCTTGAGATTTTTCTTGAGCCCATGAACACCTAATATTTAAACCCCAAAAAGAGTTCAACCAAGTTTCTAGTTTCTATGCAAGCATTCATGACTAACTGAACAAGGAGGACTAAACTGTTATCAAAACGTTGTACTCCCTCCTGAATGAATGCATGTTTTATATATGTACATGAGGTTAACATATGAATATGTAAAAAAAAATGTTGGTTCAAAAAATGCTAATGGGAGTCAGTGAGATTATTTTATAAATTTCATAACTTTTAAATTGTAAGTGTATATTTTAATGTCAATGGTAGGTTACTATCATTTAAATTATTTTTTTATCATCAAATGTTTTTCATTAAATGAATCCTTCACCTTAGTCCTTTGAAAATTTGATTGTTTGTAACACTTTTTTTTTTAAAATTTCAAAAGTCTTTTATTAAAATTTAAAATAAAAATTAGAAATTTAATTTAATCAATTTTTAATTTAATTTCAACAGTCATATTAATGATTTAGCACAAGTTGGAATGGTTATCATAAGTTTAAAATATTAGAATAAAAAAATTTATTAATGCAGTTTGAAATTTAACATGTTTTGACTTTGTTGTGGAATTCTAAAGCTGAAAAAAGTCTTACAAATTAGCTGCCTGTAATTGAATGTACATTGTCAATAGACTCATCAAATGTGATGTGTCAATCCTCAAACATGCCAAATGTCATTTTAGAGTATTTAAGAATTTCAAATTATTTTCATTTGATAAATAAAAATCACATACTCCTTAGTTTTTTTTACGAGGCCTTGAAGACATTGAGCCTTATTCTCAACATTTTAAAAAGTACTGTCATATCCCATATTTGGTAACATTCTGTGCTAGAACCTTGATACTCGGATGCCATTCGTCCACATCTCAGTCATAACATGGACATAGAATGGATCATGGTGCAGTGATAGGTGCTGGGTCACATATGCAATGCCCTGTAATGCCACCAAACTGTTCTGGAAATAATTTGGGAATAATTGCTACCCTTGGATGAATTATAATTTTCATTAGAATTTATCATCTAGATCCCATGAGAAACCCTAGATTCTTCTTCAACCCATGAACATCTAGAACTCTAGGTCCAAAAAGAGCACCAAGTTTCTACACAACAATTCATGGGTAACTTTTAGGTGGACATCCTCCACTGCAAGCTTTTCCCAAACTCATTTGTTTTCTAAATAATTAGTGTGGTGAAGCTTTGAAGAACACATGCATAAGCACAGACTTAAGACTCATACTTGGTACCTCTATATTTGTGCATTATACAAGTCAATGCCATGAAGTAACTGCCATGAATGGAGCTCCATCTTGTATATGATATGAGGTTTATGTCACCACATATAAACTATCCCCCCACACAATTGTACATCTGCCAGGAACACATGTGGACACTTCTTTACACATCTAAAATATGTGCTGTGCAAGAATATTATCATAATGTAGTTTTGCAGATACAAGAAAATGTATGTAAGTTGCTTCCAAGTCCCAAACTAATTCCATGTGTCCACAAAAATCTAAATGAAGATCTCCATTCATTCAACAATTGTCATTTTGTCAATCCTTTGAACCTCTTTCAATTGGCAATACCTTTAATTGCAGTAGATTAATTAAATACTTGCAGGAGGGTGCAAAGACTGGGCATTTGGTGTGGAACTTCGTTCTGTTGTACCTAAGTAGATCTCATGATCCAACAACCCGCACATGACATATAGAGGTGTATAGTCCCGATAAAATTCCTCCTCAGAAGTAGGCAATTGGTTAATTGCACCAAGAGACATGAGGACACCACATTGCCTGGCTAACCTTCCGAACTCTGGCAGAAGAACATAGAAGTCTTGGGCTTCCACATGATGCACATAATTCCAGCGGAGATTCGAACCAGTGTGCCGATCATGCTTCTTCAGTATCTTAACTGAAGCTGCACAACAATATATCCAAGAGAGAAATTTTTTTAAAAATGTTCAGTCCAAATGTACAGAAGCAGCACTGGCTGAGGCCTTTGAAACTGTATTTTTCCTTAGTTTACAATATTCCTGCTGCTGAAAGAACCATGAGTTTTCTTTGCAGGCTAGCTAAATGCATCAGGCCCCATGAGCAAGGTTAACAGAAAACTTTGGACATCACATGTCTTGTCATTCTACAAACACAGGTCAGCAGCTGCTGAAGACATCATGGGAATTGAATGCAAAAGTGCAATAGTTTCTACCTTCATAGTTGATCTTACTGGAATACTCCAGTGTGCGAAAATCCACGAACAGATTGGCCATCCACCACCGAATTCTTTTGAGCATGCCCACGTCCCAAGAAAGAAAGGAAGAGTGAAGATAGTTTTGCTTAGCTTCCTCCTCTCTCCTCATCAGATCCAGTTGCTGCACAAGCATTAAAACTAGAGAAAGATCAACAGCTGCTTCTCATGTGCTGCTACCTTGCAGTGCTACAGTTTGTTATATGACCATCATGACAACATATCGCTCTCTAGATCTAAACAGACAAATGAATTATGCATGAGCCATGCGTTCTCTACATCCAAACGGTTTCAAGACCTTCGTGGCAGACCTGCAAGAAATGAAGATGCCATCATCCACATGTGGTGGCTTACCATCATGAGTGCAGTGTTATGCTGGAGGCGAGCGATGAAAAGCTTGTTGATCTTTTGGAACTCTGCATCGAGCATGCGCTTGAATATCGTCACTTGATAACGGAGATGGACATCAGTGTTGTCGCCTGTAGAACGAAAGAGCTCGTGCAGGAAGACCTCATCCTCCTCATCTATACCTGAATTGCAATTCACAGGCCGCTCAAGACGGGCCTCTACACCCTCGCGTGGTGCCGTCAACATGGGCTGCGAATTTCCTTGGTTAGCATAAGCCATAGCTGTGCTTGGCCAACCCATCAACATACCGTTGGACCATGCCACCAGCATGGGCTGCGAATTGCCCCAAATGATACCTGGTTTTAGCCAACCCAACTGTACACCGTTGGACCATGTCTGGGGCTGAAAAAGCAAGGGCTGAAAAATACCACAAACCATAGCTGTGCTTGGCCAAGTACCCAGCTGCACTATACTGTTGGACCATGTCCGGGGCTGAGAAAGAAATGCATCATCGAAATCCAAATCCTCGATGTCTTCTAGTCCACAACTCGTAGTCGCTGTGCTACGGTGGTACTCACTGCGACTACCCAGTTCGACCCAACCGTGGTCATGGGCGAGGCCGGAAACAGGCAAAGCAGCCGGCTCATCTCCGCCGGAGGCGGATATGCTCGATTGCACAAAAAGCTTGATATGCTCCTTAAGCATCTTATAATCCAAAAACAGCTGCTCTCTGTAGTTCAGAGGCATGATCATCATGGTTCGCGACAGTTTCCGTCCGAACTTCATCTTGCCCAGACCTCGAATAACTGTATCACCTCTCGCGCTTGATCGCCTCAATCAGAGCACTGCCAGCACTCACCTTATAATGCACAAAAATGGGGAAAAAAAAAACAACACCACATATCTATGAACTTGGCTGCATTTAAAACTCGACAACTATCTATAAAAGGACTTGAAGGGACCTGCAATGAAGCATGCGGAGGTTTGCAATCACCTTGGCAATGTGCGTCTACAACCGGGAACTTGGAAGAAAAGAGCACTGAGGAAGATCGCCTCAGGCGCCACTCTTTGCACGTGTCAACCAGGAATGATCTGCAAGCTGCTTCAGATCGGGACAGCTGAGCGTGGATTGCACATTCCTATGCCACAGTCAAAGAAACCAGAGTAGTTCCCAGACCACGAGAGTGAACCTTCAATGTGGTAGCGTGAATAAGGTCTGATCTCTTCTTCACCTCTGATCTCTCCGTCGTCTTCTCCGTGCTGCTGTTTTTTACTTACCGTTCAAAGTAGAAAGTATGAATCCCTTATACGTCCTTATATCTGCAGTACAATATGTACTTGGGTCATAAAAGAAGAGGAAACCAAATGTACACAGAGACGTGTAGCAGGCGGGTATCTATCCAGTCGGTCTGGCGATCTTGCACCTCTGTTGAACATTTCTCCTTAGGTCGGCAGCTTGTGATCTCGACCCTGTCGAACGCCCCTTAGCCGTTACAACAAGTCACTACTCAACCCCAAAACGATGGAGAATTGGGACGTTGGTGGGCACCACCATAGTTGGTCCGCGGCCATTTAGCCATATGTATTGAGGTGGTTCTTCACACCGGCTGCTTGTGTTTGACAACTCCAGCAACATACGTACTGTCCAAACAGGGTTACCAAAAGCATTCCTATTGGTCTTTGCTGTAAGGTAAAGGCCCCCCCTCACGTTCCTACTGGTCTTTAGTGCAGGGTAAAGCCCCAGGGGCAGGGCTTTATCAGAATAAGGAGCTCAGGGCAGGCATGAATCTGGGGAAACTAGCTCCCAAAGGGTGTTACATTGCCAAAAAAAGCCTACAGTTTCCTTTTTTTTTTTAAATTCTATGATACCCAATGGGTATCTGCAGGGGGTATCATAAGAAAAATAAAGAAACAAAAGATGGCTGGGCTTTCTGAAAAATGTAATGCTCGCCTCTCCAGGCATAACACTTTTAGAAAAACCTGCCAGGACATTGCACCTGATAATGCCGTGTCCAAAACACTACAAAAAACCAGTCAGGTGTTTACAAACATGTATTTTGTACAATTTCAAGAAGTCTAGTGTATAAGAGTTTTTTGAGAACCAGTAAGAAAAACTGTTGATATTTCATCCCTATGACGAAAGCCCCTAAACTGGATGGAAATGGATGAAAATCTACACACTTCCATCAACCATCCTCCTAGCTGGTGGGTGGGAAAAGAATCCATCCAAGTCCCCCCTGGAATTCATGGAATTCATGGATGCATCCACACAAGACATGTGTCTACTTTCTCTTGATGCAATGCATCCTCAGAAGGTATTTTTATACCATTCTTTTGGAGTATGTTTGTTTTTCCAATTTCCCAGTTCCCAGTAAAACTGTCATGTACCCCACTTTTGGCAACCTTAGTCCAAATTGTACCACCATTATAAACTCCCCTTGCAAATAGATAGATAGAGGTGTCCCACCTTTGTCCATCAAATTATCTATTGGACAATGACTTAGAGTTCTTTTTTTTGAACCTTGTCTTTGCTTTTCTGAATGGACACATCTATCCAACTTCATCACTTTGTTTCCATTACACACGGACCTGAGTTTTCAGAATGATACACTTGTTGGCTTGGCTTCTCCCATAGCGAAGAGACTGCAAATTGGCACTTAGGATCTGGGCATAAAAGTTTTGCTCAAACTTAACCCAATGTGTGACTGACATCTGGAATACTACAAGTGTTTATATGATGGATGGGCATGTTCCCAAAAAGTGAATGCATCTAGATGAGAAGTTCTGGATGCAGTAAGGGAAGTTTTAGTTTGAAGTTTGCATGATTTAAGGGCAGAGTCATTCTGCTATCCATCGCTTGTTTTGCTCTCTTTTGCTCATTTCACTGCTGGCCCATTTTGCATGTGGAAATGTCAATTTTATGGGTGAATATTTTGGTAGATTTTAAGGTCTGAACTCTTGAATAAGACTATACATTTCTCCAAAAGTTACATGCAGTTCCATTTGTACACAATATCTGAGATTATTGGTAGCTATGCTGGGCTGAAGGGGGGAATGCCAAATAAAGTATAAGAGAAATTAAGTGGCATTGGTTGACAGTGACTACATGAACAGACTTGACTAGAGATATTGCCCATGATATGCGTTGGATTGTGTGGGCCAGCACTCACCAGTGCACCATCTGTTAGAACTTACCCATTGACTCAATTGTGGATGAACCCAATTTGGATCTATCCACTGTTGTAACCTATCCTGTATACCCTCCTTCCAGCTCACCGTAAGTCTAGATAAACTACCTACTTAATCTGTGGGTAAGTATTATAGATAAGTATGTAGGGAATGTAGAGTTGTTACTATGTAGGTGCTAATGTAGGTAAGGCACAGGAAGATACATGTGGATGGTTGGTACATAGCTAGCCACAAGCTTAGCTTTGGCACAGGACTACAACCAAAAAGTGTTTTCCATTCACATACCATCCATCTTTCATTGTGTGCTGGTGGGCACTATTTCACTAGATGATCTCATATAAATATCATACTTAAACATAGATATAGTACCAGTTCATGGGTTAAAATCCAGACCAAATGAGCTACGTGAGAATAATGATAACTAGACACAAGATGGGAATTACATCCTCAGGAGTCAGGTCATCAAGTGGTAGACCTTTTAGGTTTTGGGATGTTAAAGTTCACACTCCAGGAACATATTCTTTTACATCACGAACAGATTTTTCCTTAGATATACATTGTCTCCACGTCAACACTCCAACTTTTGATCAACTTTCTCAGCATTGTTTCTAATTTAGACATATGTTGTAGTTCTGTCTTTAATGCTATTTGAAATTGGCAAGTGGTAGAACTTTGGGAGGCAGTCCTATAGGATCCCAAATCCACTTCGAAGATTTTATTTTTAAATCTTTGGTGAGTTAGGTATTTTGTAGTTGTTTTATGTCCATGTAGTTTTTGAAGGATCCAATTCAAAAACCTACTCTTTAGGTTAGGCATTAAGATTAATTAGGCATGACGTGACATGTAATGTTGTGACATTCGGTGTCGTAAGGGTGGAAATCCATAGCAAATTCTACTGAACAAAAAGACTAAAACCAGTCAAAGGTAGAAATTAATCAACCAAAAAGATATGCATGCACATATATACATACAATGCACAATAGGAGGCTGACATGAAATTCTCATGTATCTGTCATGCATGTATGCAAGGCCTCATACATGACGACTGGTTACAGGCATACCAATCATGCCTTTTAGGGTTAATGTATGTTTTTAAGTTACTGTAAGCTATTAGGTGTTTTAGGGTTATGGTTTGTTTAGGGTTTCAACTTGTTGACGGTTGTATAAAAGGCCAAGCTCTTCTTTTCTCTTGTTAGTTTTTTTTAAATTCCTTTGTCAAGGAGAGTTTCCTCCATAGTTAGACTGGATTTCTACATGCTTACGACCACTATTGCATGGCCACTGTTTACATACACTATGTTTTATTTCCTTCTTTTCAATTTAATTCTAGAAAAACTGCTCTCTGTCACTTAATGTTGAAAGCGGCAGATTTTTCTTGGTTTTGAATTTCTTGGGTTTCTTTTGCTTGTTGGTTTCTTGTGTTCTTGAATTGTTGCTACTTCTTCTTCTTTTTCAACTCTTGTACTGCAACTACAACAAGAACAACAACAACCATAACTAGTAACAACATAAGCGAGGGAAAAGGGACACTAGAAACAAGCTACAAGTTGTGAAGTTCTTAATTCCGAAGCTTCACAAGGAAGAAGGAACAAACAGCTCCAAAACTTGTTTTACTACCAACTTTAGGTCTTGGGAGCACACATGCATACACACACATAAGGTGACTACAATACAAAATCTACATTAGGTGATGCAACCCCACATACACTTGCTTTCTTTGTACACAGGTTTTGAGGTTAGCATTTAGGTTGTGCACCCCTATGTGTTTTTGAGCTTGCAGTCATGTAATGAGTAGCCTTTGTAGCAGTTCTAGAAGAAGGAAAAAAAAAAATTAAAAAACATGAAGTAAAAGAAAAATAAAATCTCTCTTCTTTTCTACATGCCATTGCCATAGAGTTCACGGACGTGGGCCGCTTTGCAACGTCGCCGCTAATGCAATCCGTCATTTTGTTCAAATGTTTTGTTACGTTGTTTCATTCAATCGTTCTGTGACGCTGTTTCGTGTGACGTCCATCACCGTTTTGTTCAACGTCCATCCCCTTTCGGCTAACATCCGTTGCCATCCATCCGTTGTCATTCATCCCCGTCAACGCATCGTATTCTTCAAACCATACATTGTGTTATAACTTTGTACCTAATGCTCTATATTGTTACAAAATTTTGGGGCATGGGACAACACCATGTCTTCGGATGATGAAATCACTACCGCTCAACCAAAATTAAAGTATCAACCACAAAATAACACACAATCATTTGAACTAATGTCTTTAAGCTTATGATCTTCACGACAGTACCATCAAGCGTCTATAACGCCACTATCATCCAATACGATTCCTACTAGGAATTCAGGTTTAGGTTACACTACATCAACCGTACATTAGATCCATTTGGAGGGGTTAATAAATGGGGTACACTTGTTGTTACACTAGCTTTCACACCATCACCATATATTCCATTGCAAGCTGTCACCTCTACACCCATATACACCATGGAGGTCAACAATTCTTCTGAGAAAATTTAAAAGTTTAGTGGAAGGTTAAGTACCATTTCTTTGAGGGAATTCAAGGCAATTTTCTTAACTGTGGTTTATGAATTAGAACTCAAATATGACGCTAATTACACCGAGGCATTTGCATCCAAACAATTGGCCCTATGTGCATTATGAGACATTGGATGTCTACAAGTAACATTCTTCAAGGATTTTGGGCGTCACCTAGATCCCCAATCCAACTTATGCCACAACCATTGCCACCACCTCTCAAGCTGCACTATAAGTTGCCATTACACATCATGGGACTGTGCACAATAATCCAAATCCAATACCTACTTCAATAAACCTCTTTCCCCAACAACTCATCGTTGCTATAATGAACATTCCTCCCACCATTGATGTGTTAGCTTTTGCTAATCCAATGGGGAATTCTTTCGAGTTTTTGAGTTGGAATTTTTGATTAAAAGTTCTGAAAAAATTTACAACTCACCACCTTCTTTCGACAGAAAGATGAAACCCTCAAGATGCTATATGGGAAGCTTCTTAAGCTCAAAGAGGATACTTAAAGCATCATAGACCTAGAATCTACCCATCGGTATCTTCGTTCATTGAAAGGTATTTTGACATTCCATGTGCAAGTTTTACAACGAATTTTTGCATAATTTGGAGATTTGTACACTTTGCTGGATGTGTACAACATTTCTGAAAAGTTCAAACTAGTTCATGCACACTATGAGGCCAGTACTATGAGGCCTTCATCACGTTCAAGGCCTCAACCTCCACCAACAGCACCAACCAGATCATCATATTCTTTTTCAAAGGCTAAAGCAGTGCACTCGATTCCACCCATCCTACCTTTTTGCAACTCTTATGGCAATCTTGCGCATAAAGTTAATGAGTGCAACATTCCTTCCAAAGATCTCTTTTGTGATTATTGTGAGAAAGAGGGACATCAGGAAATTGTTTATTTTGCCAAGTTCTTAGAATAGAAGCAACTTTGATTATCACAGAAAAATCTACCAGCATTTTCCACTGCCCTTTAACTAGAAACCAAAGCACCTCAGCCTTCCACTCAAGCTTTCCCCACTAAGGGTAATTCCAATAAAAATGTTAAGAAGAAGGAGCATAATGCTGACAAGAGGGAGATACTTCAAACCCATGCCGCTCAAATTCAAACTCTGCAAAATGAATTCGAATCATTGAGGGCCCAACTTGTTAATCTAAAAAGCAAGTCTTCCCAACCATCTAATCATGCCTAATTTGTATAAGGTTCACAATTATAGGAAGGACCTCTTAGGTCATTCTATGGCCTCTCACATGATGCCATTATTGGGGAGTATGTTTTTTCCAATGCACACAATTTTAGTTTCACACCAGAATTTGCCAATTTTTTTTGCCCTTCCTATTTTGCGACATAAGAGGCTAGTGTGGCACTCAGAGTTTTTGCCACTAGGCAGGTAATTCAAATTGATGGATTCGCATCTGGTTCAAGTCCTATTACTAAGGCTAAAGGAACTCAAGCAGTCATGCCATAATCTTTTCATCTTCTTAACACGAGAAAAGAATGCACCTTGTTGATGAAGGGGGAGGAGACTATTACACCACAAGCTACTAAGGCATCAAATTCTCTTGTCCCAGGAGTACATGTACATTAGGAAAACACACAATTTTCCACTGATTAGCTTATGGAGTGCCAACTTTAAATGCGTGAAGTGGCGCAAAAGCTTGTGAATACATTGTTGTTTAATTTTCAAGATTTGAAACTATGCACCAAGGACATAATTGTAGTACTAAAAGATACCATGAACACTACATCAAGTCCTCTACCAATCCCTAATCCACATGCTATAAGGGTCCCATCCAACATCTTGGAGAGACACTCGATTGGTTCACGTGTTGCAAATGGTGTTCATAATCTGGTCATTAGTTCTAACATGGTTAAATTAGTGAACTTTCCTACCTCTGATTTTGCATTCACATATCAAAAAGGAGCTAAGAACACCTCACTTGTGGATTTGTTATTCAACAAAGGCGTTGTGGATAGCCATTCTTTGCACAAAGTCTTTCATTCATTTTCGAAAATGGTGCCTAGTGAAAAAACTTCCATCACCACTAGAGTTACCATTATCAACAATACTGAATCAACAATCCAAGTGGGAGGACATACATCCAGAGTGGTATTTCTTGATACAAGTACCTAACCGATGATTCTTAGAGTTCAATTTGCTAAGAAGATGGGCATGTTCAATTCCAAACTATGAAAATATATGTGGTAAATTCGCATTGCTAGTGGGAGTGTAGAGGAGGTACCTAGGGAAAGCTCGGATTTGATTGCACTTAACTTCAATGAAAATATAAATCAAGAGTTTTACCTATAGGTCAGATGTTTAGTCACCAATGCAACTAGTTACGATGTGCTCATTAGGCAAGAGGCCCTGTTTCCACCAAGTTTCCGAATTGACAATTCGTTCGAACATGCATACTATCGAATGGATTGGAGACTGATGGCCACACTTAGGATACATATCCCTTGATTTACATGGGAACAATAGTCCTATGGCTCACCATTGTTTACTCAAAGAAGCACACACCATTTCCTACATCCAACAAACCAGCCATGAATGGATAAGAAGAAATGAAGAAGATACAACTTACACCCAAGCTACTGAAAGTTTGAAAGTGGTTCCTATTGACATTCAACACAGACCAGAGGTTCAAAGCAGCCCACAAGCACTTGGTCAAAGCTCTGTTTAGTTTTGAGAACATGGAGAGCCATGGTGAAGCGATTAAGTTAATATTTCGTCAATTAATCACTTGGACACTACATAAGGAGGGGATTACATTCTTAGAGCTCTTTGGTGGTATTGTTACAAGTTTTGAAGCCCAATTATAGTTAGGGATGGTGGTTCGAAGGTATTTTTACGTAGACATTGATTCTATTGCAAGGCAAGTGGTGGCATCGAGAATGATGGAGCTCACGGCCAGTTTTCCACAACAATTTGCAACCACCGCATGGAAGGCCAATTTCACTTTCTAGCCCTCTAACATACAACTAATTCAAAAGAAGCATATGGAATTACTTGGCCCCATGGACCTCATCATTTCAAGTTGGGAATGTCAAGGATTTTCAATGACTAGATTTGGAAAAAACTTGAATGACACAAGATCTAGTCTTTTCACGAACATGGTACGATTGATCACTTAGGTTTAATCCATTTCTCCTATGTTTGGTTTTGTAATTGAAAGCACCCCTTCTCAGCTTGACCTAAGGGAGAAAGTCCAAAAGCATTACACATTGGTTAAGCATTACCTTGGAAAGTCGTTCTTACTCAATGCGGCACAATGCGGTTCCTATGCACACTAGCTACACAACTAGTGGACCAACCTTGCACCACTCTCAGTTTTATAGTTAACTCTGAAATACACCATTATAGACCCCAACTTGCCATTTTTCACATATTGGATGATCAGAACTCCTGTTAATTACAAAGCAAGAGAAATTTACTTGGTTTCTTGCGAACACAATAGGAAAACCAAGAGGTGTTTGGCCCACCTTTATTTCCTTCCCAGGAACACACGCCTTTCAAGGAGATGGACCAGGCTTGGTGTATTATCATGTTTCAGTCATTTGGGATGAACCAAGCCCAAAAGAAAGAGAAAGGGCTATGGGGTTCCAAACTAGCACTACAACTCACACCAAGGTGACTAGATTGGAACATAATGTTTTATTAAGGAGAGGCATGGACCTAAACTCCCTTACATGGTTGTTGGTAACTTGTGTATTCTTTTAAATGTACACAACACAAACACTGATTCAATCAGCTTGTAGTTCTGGCGATGCGACTACATGGCACCTTGACCAAGTAGATTTGCCTATCTTTAACACTCTACACTACACTTTTAGTGTTGGGGGGGAAGAGGTACCATGTAATTTGACTCAAGTTGTTTTTGATACACCTAGAGGTACATAAGCTTCTGGAGAAACAATACAACCCTCTATGAATCTTCATAATTGGATAGTGGGGAACCTAATACACCAGGTTCTTTAAACAGACTTTTCAATTCCATTCCATGTGTTTCCAACTAACTTTTCACCACAGGGAACCAGCTCACCAAAAAGGAGAGAAACCAAGTCATAGATTTGCTAATTAAGTATGAAAATGTGTTTGCATTCTCAATGAAAGACTTAGGTAGGTGTAAAACCATGTAGTTTTTTATAGACCTTACAAATGAAACACCCATCTATCAAAGGAGGCATAAGTTGAACAAGCATAAGTGGGAACTGGTAAATAAAATATGCAAAGAGCTCCATGAGGTTGGTCTTATTCAACCATTAAGTTTTGATTTCACAACTGTTAAAATAATGCCAACAAATAAAGATTCAGTTGGATTATGGACTAAGAAAAGGATGTGTGAGGATTATAAGCCGTTGAACCTAGTTACACCTCAAGACAGGTACCCCATGCCCATCCCTAAAGCACTATTTGATAGCATTGGAGACTTAAACATTTTCGCAACTGTGGATTTAATGCAAGGTTTTAACCAGATTATGCTCGTTACAAAGGATTGCAAGAAAACAACATTCCATGGAAGCAACAAGTTATGGGAATGGCTTGTGATGCCTTTTGGATTGAAAAATGCACCTATCTTCTTTCAGCGACTCATGGACCAAATTCTCGAAAAGGCAGATTTCCTGAAATGTTACATAGATGACATCCTAATGCATAGCAAGGGTCCCGTGCACTTGGTTCATCTTGAGGAGCTATTCAAGAGGCTCCACGAATTCAATATGAAGATCCATCCTAAAAAATGTGATTTTGTTGTCACCTCAATAGTCTACCTTGGACACAAAATTTTGCCAAATGGTATTATGGCTTATTGGGCCAAAATAGTAGCCATTTTGGAGATGCCCAATCCTATTGATGTTCACACTTTGAGGAGCTTCATTGGACTATGTAATTACTACAGGATTTATGTCCAAGATTTCAATACTATTATTCATTATTTTTGTGCATTATTAAAGAAGGATGTTGCTTGGACATGGAGTGAAGAGGTTTAGGAAGCTTTTAACACACTCAAGGAAAAGCTTTCAGATTTCCCCATTTTAAGAATACCTGATTTCAGCAAGGTCTTCATTATACACATTAATAGGAGTGTTCTTAATATTGGTGTTATTCTTAGCCAACTTGATGAGGAAAACAAGGAATATGTTATCACATATGCATCCCAAAATAACAAGGCTGAAAGCAACTACTCTTCATATGAGGGGGGTGTCTTGCTGTTGTGTGGGTTGTCATATATTTCAGGCCCTATCTTTATGGCACCAAGTTCACTTTATATACTGACCACTAGCCTATCAAATGGTTGATGACCAACGACAAGCTTACTGGTAAATTAGCTTGTTGGGTGCTTATATTTGAAAAATATGAATTCAAGGTTATTCATTGACCTAGTATTACACATTAGAATGCAAATACCATGTCACAGAAACCCCTCACTACCTTTAAAGATTTATTAGAAACATCTATTGCATCTAATTATCTTACACTATTATAATGTAACCTAGTTGAACATCCCATTATGGATATATGGAAGGACTTGGACATTTTAAGGTTACTTCAACATGGGGAATACCTTCCCCAAGTTACATCAAGTCATTAGGATCGTATACAACAACGATCCAAACGCTACTCATGGAAGGACAATCACCTTGTCCGATGCTTACCACAAGGCGACAGAGTGGTTCCTCCATGACATGAATAACCTAGTCTTATTCAGAATGTATAGTCGGAGCTTGAACACTTTGGAATTAAACGTATTTATAACCTTTTCACTCTTCATTACCATTGGAGAGGCATGTATGTTCAAGTTCGAGGCGTTATTGCTAGGTAAAAACAATGCAATAAAGTGAGAACTTCTTTTTCTTCTTGATAGTTCATGCTTTCTCCACTCCTTATTCAGGGCATGTTCTATTATTGGTCATGTGATTTAACTAAAGAGTTACCACAGACCTCCAGGGGTAATGTCTACATCATGATTATGATTGAACATTTTTCAAAATGGGTCAAGCTTGTTGCGTTGCTGGATAAGTCATCATATAGCACCAGTCATGTTTTCTTACAATAAATCCTAAGTAGGTTTGGGGCTTATGCTGAGTGCCTTATTGATCAAGGATCAGAATTCAAAAGAGAATTCCAAAACCTATTTGATCACGCTCTCATTGACCATTGTCGAACTTCAAGGGATCATCCCCAAGTTGATGGCCTTGCAAAGAGGATGGTTCAGACATGTAAGAAAGGACTTTAAAAGATTTGCGTCACTAGAACAAAAAGGATTGGGACCTGGCCCTACATTACATCACCATGGGTTACAAGATGTCCAAACACGCCTCTTTGTCTCATTTCTCTCTTTAGTTTCTACTTTTTGGGAAACATCCCATTCCACCTTCTTCCATTGTTGCTCAAATGGACCAAGTTGTGAACTTGCACTCCCCAACCACTTGGGCTAAGGTCATCGCAAAAAAGGTTACTTTATTGAGGAGGGTTATGCCCATAGCCATGGAAAACTTGTCCATTGCACAACATCAAGACACCTTATGGTATGCACACAAAGGAAGTGGTAGTTACAAACCTAAAGTGAGATAATTTGATGTTGGTGATTTTGTGTATCACTAGCGGCAACCTAATGATACTTTAGATACTTCTTACCGTCGCACTATCTTGAGGATTAAAGTAATCAGGCCTTTAGGTTTGTTGGAATTGTAAGGAGCTAACAAAGACACAATTCAGGATCACTCCAAAAATTGTGCACCCTACCACCTGTTGAATTTAAATCCTATCATCATCACGTCGACTTGGATTCCTCCATTTGCCTGTCCATGTCAGGTATGTCAAAGGACAGATGATACTAATCAGATGTTGCTTTGCGATAATTGTAATGGTGGATACCATCCATTCTACCTTAAGCCAAAACTCATTCAAGTTTTCGCTGGCATTTGGTACTATTCATCATGTTCTTTTGTAGCACTTTGATTTCTACTTAGACCATGCCATGTTTTTCCCCGTTCAAGTCTAGGGGGGGGGGGGGTACATGAAAATTTCATTTCAGCCTCCTCTTGTGCATTGTATATATATGTGCATAAATCTTTTTTTGGTTGATTAGTTTCTATCTTTGATTGGTTTTAGTCTTTTTGTTCAGTAGAGTTTGTTATGGATTTACACCCTTAACACCGAACATCACGACAATTGTCGTGCCCGTATGCATGGCCTCACACATGATGACCGATTACGAGCATGCTAATCATGCCTTTTAGGGTTAATATACATTCTTAGGTTACTGTACACTATTAGGTGTTTTAGGGTTATGGTTTGTTTAGGGTTTTAGCTTGTTGATGGCTGTATAAAAGGCCAAGCTCTTCCTTTCTATTATTAATTTTTCTAGAATTCCTTTGTTAGGGAGAGTTTCGTCCATAGTTAGACTAGATTTCTAAATGCTCATGATGGCTATTGCACGACCACTGTTTACATACACTACATTTTCTTTCCTTCTTTTCAATTAAATCTTTGGTGAATTAGGTATTTTGTAGTTGTTTTATGTCCACATAGTTTTTGAAGGATCCAATTGAAAAACCTACTCTTTAGGTTAAGCATTAAGAATAATTAGGCACATTTCCTCAAATGATTCTAAAATATACTCACACAATTGAATAGATCTGCCTATAGAACACATCATTTGTATATAACTATTTTAAGAGGATAATTTCAATCATGTAAAAAATGGAGTGGGTCACACTTAGAACCAATGTTTTCTTTTCAATGTTTTGTGATTTAGCGGAGGGGGCAATCATCATAAGCCAATATAGCTAAATTTGGCTATCAGAAAAATATGAAAAGAAAAAATTTAATATATTTTAGCTACCTACTTGAACCACATATAGAAAACTGGTGACTTTTTAAAAGATTTGTTTGGAGATGTTAATTGCCAATTTTGGCAGATTTGTTTTTCAAAAAACCATTGAATTTGCAACAAATTTCCGCATGAAACAGGAGGCTGCTTAGAACTGCCAGGGAATTCCAATGCACATATTACTTCACAATCGGCTCATGTTCAGTGCTCACCACATTGTTCTAGCAGCTCATTTGTTTTGGATCTATGGAATGTCTCTTGCAATCCCAGGTACGAAAGTACACTCATAAAGTTTGCAGCCTGAACCAAAATTAATTGAATCGTAGCCAAATAATCCAATTGCAACTTACAATTTTAGTGGTGCAAGTATGTTAGAGATCAATCATCCACCTGCACAGTTCATTTACTTGTTTTGGGGATTCCTGTTGGTGAGATTCCAGTTCCAACGTTTTGCTTTCAAGCTTCATACAAGTCCAAACTAGAGTGCAAGCCTCACAGATGAACTTGCTTAATTATGTGAATTACAAGTACTAATAAATTAGGCTGTAATTCGCTTGGCATGGTCCAAAATGATGTACAACAACTACTTGCTAGCCTGCTGCAAGAAAGTGCAATCTGCTCCTCCCAATGTAATTTCAACAAACTTGGTCAAGCAACCCTGCACTGTTTCAATTTGGACCACTGGTTTAAATTTTTTTGCATAATTGATGTACAGACATCAATGACAAGTGTGCGGTCCATTGTACTAGTTCACAAAAGACAAAACCACTGCACTGTTGCTATAGCTAACTTCATGGCCAGTAATATAACTGTACATATTGTATAGCGTATAAGTAATTACCAAGTAATCACCAGTGTCATCTCCATGGTTTTTTCTTTCTTTAAAATTGTGGTTTTGAAAGTTTATCAATTTTTCTCATTTAATACACAAATTTTTTTCGAATTTTCACCCAAAAAAATCAATTTTTTTTTTCCACCAAAGTGCCATAACACATTCTGTGGTATTTGAATTTTCAAAAAACTACAGGTTCAGGTTTTCAAAATATTTCAGAATCAGAGAACTGCCAATTCTGGTTTCTTGAAAAAATCAGAATGCCCAAATCTTCACCAATGCATACTAAGGGTTGCTTTACACTAGGGGTGGTTTCTTGAAAAAATCAGAATGCCCAAGTCTTCACCAATGCATACTAAGGCTTGCTTTACACTAGGGGAGTCAGGGCCTAAAAAACTTGGGGTCAACTTTGAACATTTTGGGCTTGTTGCTTGGCCCCAAGTTACTAATAAATGCTAGAACATTGATGTCAGGATATTATTAAATGCTGAAACATTGGCACCAAGGGTTGCAAATTGGCCTCCCAAATGCGATGGTATTGATGAAACCCTGCCAAACATTTTATAAAGAAAGCACCCAAGAAAGGGCGAGAAACCAAAACAAGGGGCAAGGACCAAAGTCCAGGCAAGCCAACAGCCCAACAAAGGCGGGCCACAAGGAGGAAAGGAATTCCATGGTATCCTTTTTCCTGCCTTGGGGCCAATACAAGGCCATAGCGTTCAGCATTTATTGACACTAACTTTGGGCAGATCGAAAAGAGTTTTTCTAGTTCAGCCTTGGCTCCTAGTGTAAAAGCCCTTGGGGCTGATTCCAACTTTTGCACCAAAAGGAATGCTTGATTTGGGTTGAACATTGGCCCTGACTCCTACTGCAAAGCGGGCCTAAGATTCTTCGCTATGGGCAGAGCCAATAGAGCACATGGCCAAGCTAAGAACTAGCTAGTTCTACACTGGTGGTAAGAGCACAAGAGCTGTTGGCAGGTGGACTTTGTTTGATTGGCATGTGAACATACACCCGCTGGGTGATCATTAATTGAACAGTGTGGCACACTTGGAGATTTAGGGATTTCTTTTTCAAAAAAATTGTGTTATATAATATTGCGAAAATATTCCAAAAAACCAGTTGAATTTAAACTAGAAAAACACACATTCAGAAATATTTCTCAATTTCTTTTGTCTAGAAATCAACAAAATTTGTGGGAAAAAAAATTACTGGAATCACCCTGAACATTTTGTGTGTGGGTGAAGCCCAAGGTGGGCAAATTTTCCAAAGTGTCTTTGGCCTATGATAAGGCAGTAGCAGGGCCAGCCCAAATACACAAAGAAATTTCTAAGTAATTTGTAAAATTACTATGGGCTTTGCACTAGAAGTTACATCGTGCAATGTAATTAATAAAAAAGTGTCATAAACTAAAATAATTGATAATGTTATAATATATGTTTTTGTATCTTTTACATGTCATAATTTATATTTTATAATTTGATCATTTGTGTCTATAGATATATATACACATGAATTTATCTGGCTTTACCTTATTAGAAATCCACTTTCAATTGCTCAAAATTTCTTCAAGTTTAAATGACCATTGGTATTTCTTATGCTAGAAATTGAAGTATGTTGCAGTTTTTGATAGCACTAGTGTGTTAGCACTTTTTGTTAGCTGCTAGAAAACTTGGACATAGACCTAGTTACCAAACACCCTAACACTAGACCCTAGCTATCTAGGTCCCTAGACCTCTAGCCTGAGAACTGAACTTGGGTACAAACTCTTTTACCCTACCCATGTATCAAAAAAATTAAAATCTCAAATGGAGCCCTGAGTTATATAAGGTCTATGTCCTAGTTTTCTAGGTGCTAGGGTTAGCAATGGTTTAAGGTTTAAGCTATACCTTAGCATCTAGGGTACCCGAAGCAAAGGTTTTTCATAACACCTAGTAACCTTGCAACAAGTTTGTCACACAGCTGCCACCTCCACAAGAATAAAAATGCCCAACTGAGAACTTGGGCCTCTCTTTGCTCAAGCTATATATGATTTTGGATTCATCTTAGAAGCTCTATTGCGTTTCTTTTCTTCTTTTGAATTATTTGTGTGTTTTGTCTTTGGAAGTTCGTTGATGCATGTGGTGGTATTAAGCTTCTTTGCTCCTTGCCCTCAGTCATGTTCTTTTGTTCTTCACTCCTACTCCTCATTTTTACTTTTGATTTTCTCTCCAAGTTTGCTCTTGCTCTTCACTCTTACTATGAGCTCCTCTACTAGAACAGTTCCTACTCTTTGTTTTCAGCGACTTTGTTCTTTGCTCCTAGCTCAAGTGCTTTTCAATTTTGGCTCCTAATTCTTTGCATTAGGCTCTGATAGTATCTACTCTTAACCCTACTCTTTGCTCTTGAATCCTTCACTATTACATTCCTCCTACATATTTACCAATTTTAATAAATATTTTCTCAAATATTTTGGATATAACACAAATAGTTGTCATTTTTTATTTAAAAAGAAAAAAAATACTTTGATAAATGGGCTTGTGAGAATTGCCTTAAATAACTAATTGTTCTTAAATTCATGAGAATCAACTTAATAGAGAAAAAAAAACGTACTATTCAAGTGGGGGCTCATTCACAATTGAGGTTGGGGTTCAAGAAAAGGAAAAAAGACTCCAAGATTGTTATAAGGCTAAGTCTATCTACAAATGACATCTACAAAGAAAAATTTTGAGCGAGAAAAATTGAATAGTCAAAAATAAGATTATTATGTAACAATTGTGATTTTCAAATGTGGACATAATTTGGCATCAATATTCTGATTTACAAATGTAAATGTGAAAAATGTTGTAATGAGCTTCTATGGACAACCAGACTTCTTTTTGCATTATTGTTTTATCCACATGTGACTTCACTTGGTGCTAGAATCCCAATTGTGAATGAGCCCAACTAGTTCTTTAAAAATCGATATATATATATATATATATAAAGAACTCAGCCAATTCTTAAAACCCTTCATAAAAATCAAAACTAGTGGAAATTGAACTCTTGACTTTTAACCCTGCAAACTGGATGACCCTCAGAACACTGGTATAAACCAGTCATAGGTGTTGAATGATCACCAATTTAGTTGAATGATTTAGTCAGATATGGCTAAAGAGGAGATTTGAATTTTTTTTATAACAAGTTCCTTCTATACTATGGCTTCTTGCTGGAGCCAATGATGCGAAACTGGTGATTTGAAGCCAAAAAATCAAAAAATCTGGCTAGTATAGGTCATTTTTTCTCAAAAAAATCCTTAAATTGATGTTGTTCAGCCCCCCCCCCCCCCCCCCCCCTTTTTTTTTTTTTTTTTTCCCAAAAATCTTATTTATTTCATCTCCAACCAAAAAAAAACCATGGCCCAAGTGAGATAAATAAAAAAAAAAAAAAACACATACACAAAAAA
>Ga0116227_10007372_pt1 | contig 21535 bp, 13 predicted proteins | sample S1TSphgellanicum_FD_89693 | JGI IMG/M metagenome (GOLD analysis project Ga0116227, IMG submission 89693) | Host-associated microbial communities from peat moss isolated from Minnesota, USA - S1T2_Fb - Sphagnum magellanicum MG | ecosystem: Host-associated > Plants > Peat moss > Unclassified...
ACCCCACAACAAAGACCAGACAAAGAAACAAAGAAAGACAGAAAGGGAAAAGAACAGGGAAAGACTAAGAACAAGTGGGCTTACAGGAAGCTCCCCACTTACATGACCCCAAGCAAAATCATTCTGAAAATGCCAAAAGCGGAAATTCCAAACGAACCAACCCTCGAGTTCTTTTCAGAAGAACTTTAAAATGGTAGCCTTCTGCCTTCAGAAAGACAATAAGACTGACCATCTGGAAGACAAAAAACTTCTTACAACTACAAAGTCTCAAGAATCTGTAAAATTGACTATTGATAACCCCCAGCTTCGCAGTCATTGAGAAATTGGAATGAACATGAGGCATTCTAATCATTTCAATACCGGTTGAGAACGTTTGTCAAAAATGTCACAGGATAAACCTTGAGGACTCTGGGTCACAGTTAGATCCAAGAAATTACAAGAGAAGCATTTAGATGTACAATTCAACTCGCAAGAGGATTTTGGGGTACAATTCAAAGTAGCACCTTCATGATTCTATACCTGATCCATTTTAGGAGGCTCAACAATCTCCAATTGCACATGGAATATAGTAGATTTCCTGTGAATTAACTTCTAGCTAAGTGTTTTGGTGTAGAGATACCTTTGCAACATCCAAAGGATTGACAATCACAGCAGAAATGAAAGCAGCTCCAGCAGCAGAGATGGCCCTCTCCCTCATATCAATAGATTTCGATCGAACTTCTTCCATTTCCATAGGGCCTGAATCCTTTCTGATTGAACCCAAAATGCTTCTCAATCTCTCCATGATGTCAATCTCGCCTGCTCCCCTCCAACATGATGTGTATTCAATGCTGTGAACGACAATCCCCCCGCTCCAAGTAAGTTGTACAGGGTAAGTTTGCGATCATTGTTTCCAACACATCTTTGATTATCCAATGTCTGCTTTGCAGCTTCTGTGCTTGCGTGCTCTCGAGTTTTTTGCAAAGACGGTTTGGCGATTGTGGTGTGTGCTGCTGCTGGGAGTTTGCAAGCGAGAAGGAGGAGGAGGACAAGGAGGAGGAGAGAAGAAGAGAGATACACACACACACACACACACACAAGGGCGAGCAAAGAAAGCGAAAGGGGTTTGCGTTGTTAGATGGCGAGTCTAAGGGCTGTTATTGCTCTTCACCAGACTGATACAGGGGCTAGTTTGGCGTGGTTTAAGCGGACCGAAGGCCTGGGAAGCTTGATCTCATCAGCGGTGGCACACAGAAATGTCTCGTGTTCGTTGGGTCCAGGAATAATGTCGGCGAGCGACAGAAGAAACCCTAACCCTAACACTAGAATTGCCAACCCTAACCCTAGAATTCAAGACCTGATGACTAAACACATTTAATTGTTTTGAATCAAAATCATCAGCGTTGGGCGGGTATTTGAGTTTGTTCGTCAGAATGTTGCCTTGACCACCTGACCGTTTGGAAGTCCAGTTTAACAAATCAATTTTCCTTCTCGCCAGCACAAGTAAAGCACCGAAACCTGAAAAAATTGTTGGCCATTGCAGAGAGTGGAAGATGATGAGGGAAATAGGAATGTTGCTTGATTTGTTCTTAGATGGTTCATTCTCTCATGCGAACTTAACATTGTGCTACCAAGATTACCCTGAGACAGACACAAGTGAACTCATGCGAGCTTGCCATCAATTATTCCCTGCAAGTACTGCAAAACTCTTACTCTGGCTTAGTTTCCTCAGTAAAAAACATGAGATTTATTGGCCCTGCCGGGGATATTGTGTTGAGAATCAGTATAGAGTATAGGTAGTAGCATCAAGGGATTTTGCCCCCTAGAAACTAGGTGAGATGATTCATCCTAATTTGTTTGTAAAAAGTTTCACATTCATCTTTCGACATTTTGTTTTCTCTACCCCGTCCTCAAATGTGCACCCAGCCCCAGATGACTAAACCCACAAAACTAAAGATGAAACTATTGTCTCAAAAAATGGTTATGGCACCTATCATACACAAAAGTTCATGATTCTTTCAAAATGTGACTGTCATGACAAGTTTTTTTTTTGGCTTTGAAATTTTTAACAAATGTGAAAAATGTATATGACAAGAGAATATTTGAACACTTTTTTTTTGAGAAAAAAATCATTAGATTTGAAAAAATTGAAAGTCATGTTGCACATTTCCCTATTGATTTTGGTTTAATATCAATTTTTTAATGTTTCAATAAGTTCTAGAACATGTCATCATTTAATGTCAGGTCCTTTTGGGTTTCTCATAACTAATGTGATATTAAAAATGAAAAAAAATCATGATAATTTTTTTTACAACAACATGATGATCTATCTATGAAGGAAGGGATGCTTCAAATCATGGTGTCTTTGGAAAGCTCTCGAGGAGGGGTGCATGGGCTTGGTTCCATGACATTTGGACTTGCAGTGCAAAAGTTCTTGAATATTGAATGATTTTTTCACTGAAAATTAAATTAAATCGTAGCTGAAAATTTTGAAGGAATTGGAATGTGCCTTTGGTGTTGTTGCAAAGATCTTGATGAGCAGGATTTAATGGAATTTATTTGGTAAGATTTGGATTCAGAATGTGAGAGATATTGGTTTTTAAGTGATTTCTGCTGCTGAAAATTCAAATAAATTTCAAAAAACCAGCTTTTGGAACAAAAAATCAGTAGAGAATGTGGTGACACTTGAAGGCTTACCATTCAATTCAAGCATGATTTCCTTTCATGTTTGGCAGTTCAAAAAACTGATACATGCTTGCAAAACAATGTTTACATGTTGAGTTTCCTTATTTTGTAATGGGTTCTTCACACAAGGGTCAACGGCAGAGGCCACAGTAGTGTACATTAAAACAAATTTATTGCATAATTTCCCCTACCGATGACCAATTTATCATACAATATCAGTTGTTGATATTAAGTTAATGGTAGGGCCATTGTGTATAATGCACCTTGTTTCTCAAGGACGTTGGGATTGGAAGCTATTGTGAGCACAATGTCAGATATTTATTGCAGGATACTTTTTTTTTTAGGATATATTTTACTTGGAACCCAATTCAATGCAAGATGCTAAATAGCCCCCCAACGAGCACTGTCCGGCGCCCTTTCTGGGCCTGACAGTGCAGCCCTGCGGAGAACCCTGTGATTCTTATCCAGGGTTTGACTTTTTGACTGTAGGAAATATTTAAATAGAAAAGAAACGAAACTGCCGCTAGTGCCCGAATCTACCCCAGATGTTACTACCATGTCCTGTGCGTGGGAGGTCTGGACTTCGAATCTGTTACTGTAATAGGTAGAAACACGAAATTAGTTACTTTATGCAGAACTGAAATACGAGGAACGGTGTCAACAAAGTTCACTTGCTGTTATTAAAAGAACATGTAGAACGGTGCTGCGTGGTTTTTGCGGAACCATGCAGGGCCAAAAAACATGTGCAGGAAGGCAAGAAAGAAATGCACCGGACAACAAAATTCTTTTGCTGAATAATAGAACATGTAGAACCATGCAGGGCCAAAAAACACGTGCAGGAAGACAAGAAAGAAATGCGCTGGACAACAAAATTCTTTTGCTGAATAAAAGAACATGTAAAACTGTGCTGCATGATTTTATGCAGAACCATGTAGGGCCAAAAAACAGGTTCAAGAAGACAAGAAAAACATGCGCTGGACATAGCTCAATTTGGGGGGGGGGGGGGCTTTAGTGTCTCACCAATTCAGTGCGTTCAGGGTTTCAGCTTTTTGGGGGAGAGGGATTGTCCAAAGGGAGTGGTTATGGTGTTCCAACTTTCATTTGTGTACATGTTATAACTTTTGTTGGCCCTGCCTTGTAAGGCAGGGATATTGTGTTGAGAATGTGATTGAAACCATTCAAATACACATGTCATGACAAGTCTTTTTTTTTTAATTTGAAATTTTGTAAAAATGTGAAAATATATATGAAAAGAGAGTTTTTTTTTTTTTTGGAGAATAAAATCATTAAATGTGCAAAAAATTGAAAATCATGTTGCGACATTTCTCCATCAGTTTTGATTTGGTAAGAATTTTTTAAATATTTAGATAGGTTTTTAGAACATGTCATCATTTATCATGAGATCCTTTTGGGTTTCTCACAACTAGTGTGAAGTTAAAAAATGGAAAACAGATCATGACAATTTTCTTTTACAACAACATGATGATATCGAGTTAAAAAAGAATTATTTTTTATTTTTCCCCTAGCTATGACCAATTTATCATACAATATCAATTGTTTATATTAAATTAACAGCAGGGCCATTGTGTATAACACACCTTGTTAGTTTTGGTATTACTAGGCACTGATCTATTAGAGCACAAAGACATACCTGTTTTGATGTTTATACAGAAGCAATTGGAGTTTGTTGATTGGGATTGGTGATCTTGATTACAACTATTTGCTCACATTTTTCATAACTATGGAAGAAATTGGAATGTTTTTGAGTTGTGAAGGAGAAGCATGCAACGGCACCTCCAAGGGTCTTATAGTTCGTATGGCAGCTGATGGGGCCTTGTTGTGGTTCATCTATGTAGTTGAACTCAGCATCTTGTAGCTGTTTGGGATGAAAACACTAGCATTCTCATCAGGCACAGACTTGTGGTATATTGACAATCATTTGTTTTGTTGTTTGAAAAGGTTGTAATACTTACCTTTGTTTTTATATTTTTGGGCAATATTACCATTTAACTATTTTGGTCAGAGGAAAATAGCATTACAATTTCTTTTGCCACATGTGAAGCATTTTAGCACATATTAATACATTTTTTAAGAATTAAAACATGGGTGGGTAAACAAATAATTAAGGTAGGAGGGAGCATTACACTCTGAATTTGGCATGCTATGGCCCTTGCTTAAAATTGTTTCCATAGAACCAGGTTTTTTTTTAAAAAATTTATTGGCATCCAATACAAAGTGATTCCTTGAATGCATTTTCTTTATCACCAAAGTTTATTAACTATTTTCCTATGATGCCTTATAGTTGATTTGTTGTTCTTTGTTGGGTGTTTGTATTTAGTGGTTTGCATGGTTTAGGGTTAATGTCTCAAATTGATTTGGTTTGCACATCTTCAAGCATTATGTTGTTCCAAGTTTCATCTACCTCAAGTTACCATCTATTAGGAGGAAAATGTAAGAAAAATACACAAGGATTTGCCTTGATAATCCCAGACTTCTTATGTGTCACAATGGATTTGCATCGTCCAAATCTCAAGATGTATAGTTTCTATGGGTTGTACACATCAACATATAAATATATGAGATTGGGTTGCCTTGCAAATGATAGCTTTACAGCAATACCAAACATGGCTTGCTGGAATAAGCGCTTCCGCCTGTTGGACATTCCCCTTGTTAGCACTGCCACCATATCTCTGTGCATCACTCGCAACTGAAACTCACCTAGATTCACTGACTTGTGGTTGAATGTCAATTCATTCTGATGATGGTTCCTCATTCAAGGCAATCAAAACTGGAGGTGGTTTGTTCACGAGAAACAACCTTTGGTGCTGAAAACAGTGACGGGTTGGAGTCATGGCTGGTCAAAATTGTGTACTGGGAGAGGTGCACTGTCATGTAAAGTCTGGGGTGGTAGATTCAACACCTTAAAAGAAAACTCATGTTCAACAACAAATTTGGTCAATGTTATGTGTAGGGTAAAGCCCATGGGTGGGGGGGCATCCTCAAAATAAGGGGCCTAGGACGAGGTGATAGCCAAGTCTGGCCCTGCATTTTGTGAATGTCTCCCACCCATGGGCTTTACCTATCATAAAGTATGAGGCAAAAATTATCATAAACCAAACCTATGTAGATCATGAAGCAATGAATGGGAGGGTTCTTATGCCTACTCCTCAATAGTGGGAGGGTTCTCACATCTACAAGTAGGCATAATTTTTCTCCCATCCTTGAGGAGCAGGCATAATATCCCTCCTAATTTCTATGAGGGAAATTGATGGACATAAGGTGCCCTCCACATACACTACAAATTTTCTCTAGTGCTTTATGAGAGTATAATCATTACTGTATATTCATCACAAGTTGGACAGAAAACAGAGAATGCATTTTCTTTTGATATTTGAAAATTAGCAAGACAAGAGTGGTCGCGGAGGGCACATCCTAGAACAAGGGAGCAGGGTTCTTTTAATAAAATTGTGATATAAAAAATTTTGGCGAATTTTTCCAAAAATTTAGCAAAATCATTCGAAATGAACAAGAGAAATTTTTTAACCAAAAAACATCTTAATTATCTTGTTTATAAAACGCCAAATTTTTTTGAGAAAAAAACACTGCATGGGAGTATGAAGAATTGAGTATTTCTATTTAGGAGAAAAAGGAGAGAAATTCAAGTCCGGGAATATAAGCATTACCTAATATTGATCAAGTGCATGTGAGCATCCAAGAAAAGCTCTGAATGCAGGGATGTGTTGGAACTGTTAGCAGAGTATGGTGACCCCCTATCTCCAATCGCCTCAGCATTTCAAGACTTGTGGATAAGAGCAATTTCAGTGATGCCAGAAGGGTGGAGCCTTCGGTTTGCAAAAGGACTGCAATGGGATGTCTTCGCCAACTTTTTGGAATCACTCAATCTACACCACAACATCTGTCCCTCGCTTTTCGCTATACACCCAAGAAAGGAGAGTCAATGGAATCGCGATACCAGCTCTTGTATGTAAACAAGTATCTAGACTCTGGGATGCTTTCGTGATTCATTTGTATCTATAATGATCAATCTAGAACTGGCATCAGGGTCTGAATTATAGGATATAGTTTACACGATGGGCCTGGACGGTATCTAGTCATTGAGATGGTTCAAAACTGGTTGATGCTCACAAAAAAGTTAAATAAATTATAAGAAAACCTAATACATATATACACATGCACACACATATAATAATTTAATTGAAAAACCGAATTTTGACACAGAGTTACATATCCAGTTATAGCTGATCATATAACTTTCAGTTTCATTCCAGGAACTAAATAATATTGATTGGTTTTTCATGGCAGGTTCTCCAAGAGTTTCTCCAAGATGTATTTCTGCCAGACTCTATATTATATAGTCTACCCATGCAGCGCCTCATTGACGCCACTGCAGACGTAGTTTGCTGGGACAATGATATTTGGTCATTTCCTAAGGTAAATAGTTCTGTTCACTCATCTTTTAATTGACAGTTAATATCCTACCTTCTCATATCTAATGGCTGATATTAAGTTTCATATGTAGAAACACATTGCCAAAAAAGGTTCCATTTCGATAAGCTAATTATTATTACAACACCATGAACTAGTACACTATGTATGGCAAGGTAGAGGACTTCAGGAATCCCTTAATTAGGGTAATGCCCTGATAGCAGGGCATTACACCTTGGGAACCGAAGGCCGACATAAGCTTCCAGGTGTTATACCCTGCTGCCAGGGCATTATGTGGTGTAACAAGCAAGGCAGCCCTGTTCTTGGGGGCCTCCTGTTGGTTCTGTGGGAATTTACAAAACTGTAATTCATACCATACCAGCAGTACGCCCTGCAGTACTAGCCTACCCTGTGTGGGAGCATTTTGCAAAATGGAATGCCTGCCCTTGAGGTTATTACTAGAACATTCTTGACATCTTTTTGTTAATACAATCTTATTTCAGATAATTCCAGCAGTAACAAATTCATGACCAGAATGTAGTTCAAGGTGTCAGACATGTATTTTCTTAATATTTCTGATACTAATGTGGAGAATGATCCAATCCACAACAGGAGTTGGCTGCTGGAGAAGTGGCCAATTTGGTGTTCTTAACAAGTAAAGAAGATGGGTGCTCCTACAATGAAGCTGCAGAAATTGTGACCCAAATGGTGATCAATAAGTGCAAAGAGATGCAACTTGCAATTATAAACTGAGGAAATATTGCAAAATCCAAGTATTAACAACTCCACAAAAGGCTGCCATTGAACATTATATGTCATGTTACAAGCATGGGGTTAGTGGATCACATAAATTTTATTCTCATTCTTCTCGATTTAGGCATAGTTCATCATACCATGCACACAAATACATGTGCCTAGACATAGGTGTATAACAAGTAATATAGTACCTTTATTTTCTCAAGAATTTTACAATTAAAGGAAAGTTGTAAAAACAGTGTGAAATCCATTCCTTGAGGGATATAAACAGTGTCTTTCTAGATTAATTCTTCCACGTTATTTTGTGTTATGTCAGATGTTTGTCTCTATTTTGTTTTGAGCATTGGCATATTTCAATGACAATGATTCTTTGAAGTTGGTTTAAATAGGACAATTTTAGGTTTCTCAAGTCGTCGTACATTAAACAATTCCAAATTGGAATTTGTTTGTTCATTCCCAAGTGAAGAGGCATGGAAAAGTGTCTTTTTAGATTTGTGTAATAATTTTTTTCCAACAACATATACACTATAACAAAATGTGTATTTGTACACCAAATGATTTCATTAGATTTTGAGTGAATTCACTAGTCTTAATAAATGGGGACTAGTTGAAAAGTAGTGAATTCAATGGTCTAATGAATGGGGGATAATGAACTACACCCACATTTTATAGTAGTTCACAAGATATTGAATATATTTTCCACAAATTTGCATACCAATTATCTTTAACTAAATTTGAATCCAATTGTTTAATTGGAATTGAATTAAAATTTAATCAAATTGAATTTAAATTTCTAAATTCAATTCAAATACATTGAATGGATTTCCATTTTATATATAGGAAAGAATTAGTCTTTCATTTCAATAACACTTAGAAATTTTTTCTTGCCCCACAATCATATTTGTTGTTCCCTTGTTTTTCAATGTTTTTATTGTTGGTGCAAATAAGGAAGATTTATTGCATGTTACACATTCCATCATATCATCATTACCCTTTAACTGAAATTCATCTTTCTCAAGGTTTTTTTGGCATTTCATGTCATTGATATATGAACATGAAATGAGTTTTCTAAGTTTGGGCATGAACATTTTTTTTTCCTTCATTGCAATTTGCACTTATTTAAGGTGTTAAACACCAAAATGATGTTCAACTCATTATGTGCATTATGTGAAAAGAAAGAATTGAAAAAATTAATGAACCAAAAAAGGAAAGATGTATTATTTTCCTCAAGGTTTTTCTTATGTTTTTAAAATTTTGGTTACAAAATTATTTTGATATGTGTTTTGAAATTTTAATTAAATGCATCACACCATTATTATATGGTGCATGTTCTATAATATCAACCCATTTATACCTTTACAAGAATCTTTTCAATGACATGAGTATTCATCTTTCAAAAGAAAAAAAAAAACCTAAGCATTTAAAACCTATATATCTGTGAAATTATTTAACCAATATGAAGCCAAAAACAAAATCATTTGAAAATGAAATAATAATAAAAAAATTGATCAAATAATGGGTGAAAAAGTATATTTCGGAATAATGTTATCTTTGAAATTCGCATTTGACATTCTTTATTTCCTAAAATCAATTTTCAGCAAAATTGAATAAGGATTTATGAATGTTTACAAGACAACTTCTACATGAAAAATGTTATTTTATTGTTGTTACATGATTGCATACATAATATGAATAAATAAACTAAAATATCTTTGTGCATGTCTTGTGACAAAATTAATGGTTATTAACAATCTATTGAAATAATGGTATGTCTCACTATCCAAATTTTCCAATCATAAATATATAAAGATTTTTGCATGAATTCTCTATTAAATAAAGAAGATCTTTCTATATATTCATGATCAAGGGTAGTTGCAAATTACATTGCTTGAAACAAATTGCCACCAAGGCAGGGTTTCCATTATTATTGCATAATTGTTTTACTTATTATTGGATGTCACAAAAAAGGATTCATTTATGTGAAAATAACACATGAAACATTTTACCAGTGAGAAAATCATGACAAATAATGTAAGGTCCATCCTATAAAGACTTTATATGGACTGTGCCAATCCTCCTAAAATTGAATATGGACTTTTATTTCACAACATTGTGTTTATCCAATGTTTTTAAAACTTTGGCATATAACACTTTGAAGGTTGATAACACTTAAAGTTAGAAAATCAAATTTAAACAATAATATTTGAGAAAATATTGAATCATATTCAATTTAATTTTTTTGTAAATGGCAACATTTTTATAAATTATTATTTATAAATTATTTTAATACTAATCTTTGATGAAAGTGTGTAAAAAGTAATTTAAAAGGGTGACCCAATTTTGACATCATTTGAATCAATTTGAAGGTTGAACTAGTTTATGAGGTTTAAAGTATAATCAAAATACAAAGGATAAGGACTTTCAAAAGGGACTTTGATTTGGTGTTTTTTTGGCTCACCCTAAAGTGTTTATACCCTCAATTAAGTTTACATTAATTAAATCGTCAAAAGTGATCCTTTCATTATTTTTTTTGAAAATTCATTAATTAAAAATTCTATTTGAATATCATTAATTATATGGGTTGATGATCAGCATTATCCTCATTACAAATGTCATTGCTTGATGACAAATCCTAAATAAACTTAGAATATAAAAATTAATGATATGTTATTATATGAATTTAGAATATCTTTGAAGTTAATAAAAGCCTTTTAAACTATTATTGACATTACAAAATAAGATAAAAGATTAAAATGTTGTTATAAAACAAGCATGATTTCATGTGATAAAATGGTTTATATGTTTTTTAAAATTCATTTGATGAACCTTGTCCCTTTTGCAAATATGACCTTTTCAAAAATAAAAAATTCATCTTGTTTATCAGATGGCCTTGCGTGACATATTTTTGCAAGTTATTGAATGGTGATTGAAAATTTTTAGTTGTTAGGTAACTAAGTTGGTCATCATGGCCTAGCACCTAAATTGAGCATTCAATGGTGACCAAAGGTGACCAAAATTGGCCTAGGCCTAGTCTTGGGCCTTTAGTGGTGTGTGGGTCCATTATAAGATACACACTTCTTTCATTTGTATACTTTCTTCTATGATGTGTGAAGACTTTATTTGCTTCAAATAATCAATGCCATGTGTGTGAATATGTGTCCACCAACTCCAATCAAATCTTGACACTTATGTGGGAACAAGTTGAGGTCATTTGTTTGGGGGGTGTTAAAAAAAGACATTGACTTTTAACAAAATTTGTAAATTCTTTTAAAGCTTGGGCATAAGCTATTGAAGTATTAGTTATTTTTGCAAAACTTTGTTTAACATTTTTTTTGTATTTGCATTATCATGTAAGCGAGTTTCACCCAATAAGTATGGATTGAGAAAGGCCTTTACATAAGGTAAGTTGGTTGTCAACATTTTCCACCTTTAATAAAATTGATCTTCAATCACATTTGCAAGGCTTGATAGTAATTCAAATAGTGGATCTTGTAATGATAACACATGTTTCAATGTTTTCATGAAATGCCACCCCCTCCCCATGCAAGGTTGTTTATTATTGAATGCCCTCAATGACATTAAAACTAGTTCCATCATGTGCATAAAGTTGACACAAATATCGCAAAACTTGTCCTTCCTAACGTTAGTTCAAATAACTCTCCCCTTGGAAAATGACTTTTGACAATGGGTGCCATGTAATGTGTTTTGTACTTATTCATTCAGGATAGGCAATAGTTTGCTTAATGGTAAAGTTTTGTCATCACAATACATATTATGGTAAACATAAGAGGTGTGTTAATGTGCGAAACATGCACCTACAAATCTAATATGCATTTCTATATATCCTAAACAAATTTACACTAGATTAAAATGTATGCCACTTGCACTCATTGTGGACAAATCATGACAATGTTGAATCCTTATACCAATACCATGATTTAGGTTTCAACCTCAAATGGAATTATCTATATTTCTGATTCATTGTCAAACATATAATAGTGAGCTGAATTGTGGAAGTGTACATTTACAAGTAGATATGGAGCAAGAGTTACAAGTAGACCAAACTATTATGTTGAGAGACTTGGTTTCAACAAATCTGAAGGAGGTGTGTTTTCAAATTTCATTTCTGAGTTGCTATAATGAAGTTGTCGTGCTTTTATAAAATGTTTTTGACTTCTATGGTCAACATCAACTATAAGGGAAACTTCAATTTTTCCTAGAAAAATTAGATATCCAGCTCTACTTGAACTATGTTTAACAACTATAGTTAGTTTCAACCATAACTAAAGAACATTTGGAAAATGCATATGAATACATTGATTTGAAGCTGATCTAGCTTTGAAACTACTTGCATTATGTCAATTTTTTGTCTTCCATCCCTATAGTCGGTGTTGATTATAAGGTTTTTAAAAAATAAAAATATTTGTTTGAAGTGTTTTTTGGCATTTTTTTAGTTGCAAAGTTCTTGTGGTTTGATTTCATAACCCCTTCACCCTATAATTGATGTTGAGTATAGAGGAAAATCCTTTTGAATCTTCAAAAGATATCATTTTTCTTCCTTGAGACGCTCTCTATCATCTTTCTATTTCCTATAACCCTCAAAATCCTTATAATTGGCATCAACTATAAAAAGTTATGTCACTAATATCACTATCAGAATAGAAAAGCTTTCTTTCAATGGTCGACATTGACTATTAAACCAAATGTTGAAAAACATTCCCCTCTTTATATAACCTTTTCGGATAGTATCTTTAGTTTTTTCATTTTCTTACATTGTCATTCTCTTTTTTCTATATGTAAGGGATAGATTTGTACTCTTGTAACTAGACAACTATCTCCCATTTGTGTAATCATAAGGGGAGTCTAGTTGCCAGAGGAATAACGTCAAAATAAGTTGAATACTTCGGAGGTTCTAGACAAGTACAAAACCCTTCCAATGAATAAAACAAGGATGAGTATCCCTCTATGTTGGCTCTTAACCATGTTGATTGTCATGTCAACTTTGAAAATCGACATGTTCAAGATGAAATAGGTTTTTTTCACGAGTTATTGGGAAGGTGAAAGCATGTTTTATGTTTCCTCAACAAATTAGCAAGGTGAGGAAAAATATGTGTGCAATCATGTTGATACTCGGAATTTTCTTTGGAAAGAGAAGAGTGCAAAGTTCGAAAAACTCTTGGCCAAAGATTCGCATCTTTGTTGGCTATCTGGAAGAATGTTTCACATTTGGGATAGAAATCATCGCCTTCAGGCATGGTGAACATACATTGATGTGAACCATCCCACCAAGTTCGATTGGCACATCAAGGTCGATTCATTTGGTCTAGACACAACAAATGGCCTAGTCGAACTACTTACAACTATGACCAACATTAACAAATGAGTTTTCATTGTTAATGTCTATCCTTTTTTCCATAGATGTCAAATGGTGTCTTGTTCCTGTTGAACATTTTTTTTATTTACAAGTCCATTGAAATGGACCACATGAAATTGTCACTTGTTCACGATTTTTTCCACATTTAATCCATTAGAATGATTCCACTCCACAAATTCAAAGAGGTAATTCTAGATGCCCAATACAAAAAATGTGAAAATAAAATCAAGAATACTTGGTATAACTTCATGCAAGAGGCATTTTTTGAGTTTATATATAAGGTAAAATTTCAAAATCTTTTCTCACATGAGCTCCATTTTCTAGAATAATTGCATTTGATTTTGAGCCAAATGTTTTTTTGTAGAAGGAACTTGTCGTTGTTGTCGACATCGCACATTGTTTGTATTATGCAGATGTTCCAACTCCCGCTTTTCGAGCACCACAGATGTTGGCTTCGTTAAGTAACAAGGCAATGGATAGTGTTTGAAGGGAACACACGACATCGTTCCATAAAAGATTGACCATTTTTGACCCTGCACTTGGCCTTGAATTTTTCCAACAAATATAGGTTCATTACAACATGAATTTTGATCTATAAATGATGACTTAGAAGTTGCAATTACTTATGTGTTTGCAAATGAGCAATGAACAAAAAACTTTTTGGTTTAACCAATGGAATTAGTCCTTAGTTCTTAGGGGGGCTTAAAAATTTCCCAAGTTCGAGTTGTTGGATGCCACTTTTGAAAAATGGTTTAACAAGGAAACATTTCAATTTTAAGTACCCTGTTGGTTCATCTTGATTGTACATTGAAATTGATACACCCCCAAATTCCTTGAAAAATTCAAATGTGAGTTTCAAAATGAAAACAACAGAAAAAGGAGTTGGGGTACGTTCTTTTGTTCGCAACACCTCGGGGGTAAAAAGGGTGTGCTAGAGTTCTGGGATAGGGACTAAGATGAGTGACAAGCAGGTTAATTATTCATATCGATCTACATAAACCAAATAACAAGCTGGTTATTACATAGTTGGAGCACTTTTGGTGCATAGATGAACCATGGGCATACACAGACTCACAGGACTCACCACGGCATGGAATTGGGGGGAAGCCACCACCTTCCCCCTTATAATATTCTTTGTTATTTACCACTGGGGCTACACCCAAATGGCATTTTTTTAGGGACTCCTAAGTCAAAAGTCCCACAATTCTTGAAATTGGGACTCCCGCCATTTTGGACGCCAAAAAATTCTTGTGATGACCTCCAATTGAGGCAAGGTTTAAAGTAAAGTTATAATTATTGTTGAAAGATTTCCAACGATCTGTGGCATGCCTCCTACACACACGTAATTTAGGGCGACTCCCAACTTTTAGTGGTCAGGAGTCAAATTGACACTTTAATTCCCAGCTTTTCTTTTGACCATAACTTGTGTTGTAGGTACTCAAATGAATAAGCAACTCCATTTTAGACATTTACGTTTTTAAAAAATTTCAATGGTATAAGGAAGTCTTCAAACCAATGAGTTTTGACCTCTCAAAACTTTCTTTGAAGATTTGGGAGTCCATTGGGACTCCAAACCCCAAAGTGGGAGTCCATTTGGGAGTGTGTGGGCTTATTCCCTCACACTTTCCTACATTCTCAGAAGTGTGAACATGACTCCTAGGCACCTTTCTATGCCCTTGTTTTGGTCACGAGCCCAAGGTTAAGGTCATGACATAAATTCTTTCTAAATTTTTTCATTAACGTTCATGTTGATGACTTTGCATTTGTGTTCTCATTGTAGTTGGAAGCGGAGGCTAATAAACTTTTTAATAACATAGTCATGGACCTTAGTGTGTTTATCTTCGAGAGTGTCGAGGTTCAGAGTCTTAAGGATTTCATAAATCACTCAAGGCTTGAATTATGGGAGTCTTTGTTTTATCATGAATTCAAGCTAAAGGGTGGAATCTTGAAAAATAAGAATTAGCAACAACAAACTAGTGGTGAGGAAGCTTTGAAGCAAATGATTTATAAGTAAAGGACATATCTTCATTTTATGTTCCAGCCTAATTCTGTAGTTAATTTCAAAAGAAAATTCCACAAATTTAACCCCATTTCCTTGAAGTAAGTATTCCTCCCATGTTCCATTTTTAATGGAGGTAATTTGTAGCTTGCCTCCCCTTTTTAGGATTTGGTGCAATCTTAAAGTAAAAAGCACCATGTACAAGAAGGGCCTTTTGAAGGAATGGTCAAATGGCCACCTGACATCCTATGGGTGGTACTTAAACTACCTAGTTAATAGTTCCCCATAGTCGGAGTACATGTTAAGGGAGAAGCTTCAGGACGCCCGTCTTGATAAGCCCGCATCAATTGATTCTAGTTTCAAAGGTGGGAAGAGGAGCCACAATGCTAAGAAATTAAGGAAGACCAAGGATTAATCTGCTAGAACTTAATGTGACAAATGGGATGAGGAGGATCTAAAGGAGGAAGAGTCGACTCTAAACCCAAAAGGTTTACAATTTTAGTTCATCCATTGAAGGAGGTGATTCTTGAATATTGACATAGATCCTAGTTCGGATCTTCTTCAAAATCCCATTGATCTCCTTAATAGCGACAATTCCCTCATGCAGTTAATCGTTATTGCTTGTAATCTTTTTTAGCCAAACATGGTGGCGACAAGGGTTTCTTTTGGCTCATGGCCCACTTAGTTTGACAAATTCAATAAGATGTTCTCAAAGGTACAAATAGGAAATTGCTTATGTGCATTTCACATGATTTGCACTATTTTGAAGGTTATTAATAATTTTCCTTCCACTTTGCAAGATTTTACAATTGACAAACATGTTCTCCTCATTGCTTAAGTTCATTTAGACTTACTAGTCCCTCTTATCTCCATACCTCCCACTATTGCCCCTCCTAGAATTGTCACATATATAACTATGTGTACATGATATTTGGTTTTGCAAATAAATACATGGAAAAGAATGGTGCAATTCTTATTTTCCATGATGATGACCTTTGCGTCCTCAAGGAAATCAAGTCCTTAGAGATGAATGGTTATGAAATCTATTTTAGATGGATTGTAATCAATTTTCTACCATGGATGAACAACTGAATCAAAGGGAAAATGGTAATTCCCCTATTGAATTGTATTTACATTACCTATCATTCCATAAAATTGTATTGGACTAATTCATATCGTTCCCAATCTTGCAAACTTGATTGAGCTAGGTGATTCTTTTTGTTCACCAAATGGGTGGATTCCAATTTCAAAAAAATCACCCAAAGATGGTCAGGCTTGGTGTTCCTTTGAGTGAAGATGATATTTTTCCAAATCGCATAAACACTAATACAATGGAGAAGTCGAATAGAGGTATACCATTCAAAGGAGGTTAGGAGGTGCACATGTCCACATTGAGGGCTTTAATTCACCTTTGTAACCCTCCTAGTTCTTTAGTTGTCACCATGAACTCATCCATTGGTATGTCATTTTGATTTCTCTTTATAAACTTAAAATAACACTCCATGTTGCTTGATGATTAAAATATTACTTTCTTTGATTGTTTTGTAGGGAATTGCATTTGAGCTTATCAGTTTATTGGTCACGATGTTTTTGTGTTAGAACCTAACAATGATGTATATGAAGAGGTTGTGAAATCTCTTTTGGAGAAGTTTAAACCTAATTTTGAGCTTGGCTTTTCTTCTCTACCTCCCCTCAATTTGCCACCTAAGAAGAGAGTTCGAATCAATCTCAATTGTGAGTAAGTTGACATTAGTCGTCATTGATTGTTTCTTTCATAGTTATTTTATCTTTCATTTCAGGCTGATGTTCTATGTTTTGTGTAGAAATATCTAGCCGGATCATTCTCAGTTCATTCCATTTTATGTTTTGCGAGACTTCTTCGCAAGCCCCCTTCTGAGCAACTATTTGTTAGGATATGCTAAGGACATTGTTCGACACATGGCCTCATTACCCTCTTCAAAATCCTCTAGGAGCCAAAGATCATATGATCATGGTGTTTTAAACCTTATTGACTATGAGGCAACATAATGTTTCAAGTAACATCTAATTTGCAAATGATGTTGTATTTGGAATTTGTTGTTGGGTTCAAATTGGTGTTATTTGGTGTTTTCTTGTGAAGTCTATTCAAGTTTTATTATCGTTCAATAAAATTATTCCAATGATTTGTTTCCATCATCCTCTCAACAAACAAATTGATTTGGTGTTAATGAATTTCAATGCTTCTTTTCTTTTATATATTCAAGACCATATTTATAAACTTTGCAATAATGAATTCCAATGATACCTCAATGAAAGATATATTTTTTGAATAAATTGCACATGTGAATTAATTAAATAATTTCAGAGCTAATTCCCCCATTTTTTTTGTTTGAATTTTGAAAACATGCCCGACCATAGGGGATTGAATATGTTGATCATTTTTTTACCCATATTTTTTCACATAAATTCAAATTTTCTCATTCATATAATTGTTTTAGAAGCTTTTTAGAACTTCATTCCTTCCATTTCATTCTTTCCAATGTTGAAATAATATCAAAACTATTAATTCCAGATTCACAAATTTTAATATTTAATATTTAAATATTTGCAACATAAAAAATTCAATTATTTTGTGAATAAATAGTTTCGGATTTAGGTTTTTCCCCTCCCCCTATGGTTGGGGGAACAAAGGATGTTGTTCACTTTTTTAAACATAGTTTTTCCAAAAAAAATTTCTTCTCATATTCCATTGCTTTATATGATTTGTATCACTCCTACCCTTCAATTTTAGTAATTCAAATGTTGAAAAACTATGATAAATATTTCTTTCAACATCAATAAATATTAGTTATAAATTACAATATTTTTCATCATAAATAGTTAGTGTATTTTTGTTAGTTAGGAAATTTCTTTTTTATTTTTTTCCATCCCCCCTTATGGTTGGTACCAACCACAGGGGGCGAAATATATTTTCCATCAAGTATTTAAACTCAATTTTTTTACAAATCAATAAATTTATTTTTCTTTATTTCATTGGTTGAGTTTTATATATTTCGTTTTTATTATTACCCATGCTATAGTTGACGCCAACCATAGTGAAGATGCCTTTTTCAACATCAAGGAATAGTTATTTGTGGTAATTATTATTTAGTATATTTCTATTCACTTAGTTACTATTTTAGAAATTATTAGATAGATTACATAATTTTAATCAACATTTGAATTCAAATAGAAGATAAGATTGTTTGTTTTTAAGTATATCTTTTGGAGAATAGAAAAAGATGAGAGACCATTGTATCATGCTAGAACATGGAGCTTTCATGGAATGTGAGATAAATATGTTTTGATCTTTGGAAAAACTTTGTTTCCATGGTTAGAGTTGCTATTTTGATTTTTTATTATTATCATACTTTCATTCTTAGATTTTAATTTTGAAACTAGTTTTAAGTAGATTTGATGGAGTAGATTATGTTAGTATTAGTTTTATTTTATTTCGGTCCAGATTTTAAACTAGAATATAGCATTAGAAATATAAATTCTCACTCATCCTTATGATGTTCAAAGAACAATTCAACCTTCCAATTTGCATGTCCAATGACACAAAAATGGCTCCATTTGGTTAAGGAACAAGAAAAATATTGGAAATTGTTTGATGATGAATGATTTTACCATATTTTGTTGTAATAGGCAACAAACCCAAAGCATAAGCATGGTAAAGTACTCCAATAAAAAATACTTGTTTTTTGGAAAATATCCATAAAATATACCTTAACACATTGAATTCATGAATATTATTTAATTCAATGATCAACATTAAGAAATTCTTTGACTTCATTGCACAATATTAAATAATCACATGTTTTAATGTGAATTTAAGGACATTTTTTGAGATGCAAATACTAGAAAGTATGAGTCATAGTTCTACAAAATAAAGTTACGAATACATGAAAGTAAGACATCAATTAAAATTATTATACTTTCAAGTTGATAATATAGTTTCAACTTTTCATATTATAGTCATAATCTATCAAAGTTTTAACGTAAAAGTATTTTGAAAAATTTGAACAACCAACCAATTTAAAACATAATTTTCATTCACTTTTCTTATATAATTTTTTTTCGAACTTTATGTTCAACTTACAATAAACTTAATGAAGTGTTCTACAATTTCAAAATGTAACTTAAATAAGTTTTTAATATCTTTTTGAATGTGAATGTTAGAACGAGACTTTTTTTTGAAATTAAAATTTTTTAAGACTACTTTTTTGGCATACTTTATCATGCTTGGACCCCCCATGCATATTTAGGTAATGGTTGGTTAACTTGTTCTATTCTTTCAATTTATTGTATATAAGATAGATTTTTAGTATTGAATCCATTGAAAATCATTTAGTTTTAAAGCGAGGATTTTTATGTTTTTTTATGTAATTGAGTGTTTTTTAAAGTTTATTTTTGATATTTTGAATGGTTGCTTGTTGAAAATAATAGTGTATGTATATTTTTTTGTATTTTAGTTTTGGTATCACTTATAAATTTTTGTCATAGATTTATATAGACTTAACATTTTTTGTAAATTATTTTTGAAAGTATTTTGTAATCCTAGCCCAATACTATGATAACAAATTTACATTGTATAATTCTTCTTATGTCCATCATGGTTGATATGTATTCTTATGAATCTTTAAATTGATGTGACCATCAAAATTGATAGGAAGCATTTGGACAAATTGGCGTGTCATGTGTAAACCTAAATGTCCTTCTATTTCTTTCTTTTTAGGGTTTGGGTTTTACAAATTTTTTTAATCAAAAGGCGTGTTCCCTTTTTTTTTAATGAGTAAATTTTCAACAAACAACTTTTGTAATTTGACAAGCTCCCATCTAAGTTCATTTATTTTGTATGATTTTAATTTAAGGATGATAAGAAACTAATAATTACTTCACAAACCAAGAAAGAAAGAAAGAAAGAAAGAAAAAAAAAAGAAAAAAATAAATATATTCAAGTTCTAATAGCATTTAGTTCCCCATTGCCAATACTATCTTTAAGATGTTATTCCATGAAAACAATTAAAGTCATAGGAACAACATAAAACTATTTAATGAGGAAGAGCTTGTTCATTAACCCTTTGTCATCACCTCATTTTCCTAAATTTCTCAAATCCAAGTGCATTATTCTCATTCAAACATTGATCACCGACAACTAATTATTAGAAAGACTTTGAACAACAAAATTGAATTATTCTCCTATTTGGTATGTGTTACAATAACAACAATGTTGAGTGTGGGTGGCTTGATTAGAGAGCTTTTGATGAAAGTATTAAAGTCAACAAAAATTTCAATATCAAACTTTCATAAATAATGAAGTATCAAGAATTATCAACTGTTTGGCAAATAGTTCAACACTAAATGTGGGCATTCAAGTTTTTCATTAAATATCATCATTTGAATTTATTATAGCTATGCATTTCTCTTCCATGTTACGAAGATATGTTGTGGACATGTGGTTTCCTTTGGGTGTGAAACAAGGCATTGATAAACATGTAAACCCTACCTTGTTTATTTTAGTCAAAAGCTCAAATGATAATTTAATAAATATTTCAACTGATATATGTCATATATCATGTGTCAATATGACAATTATCATATATTTGATCTTTTCTATTGAAATTTAATGATTATCTTTTGTCTTTAGTGTGGTGTTCTATTATAAATAGAATTTTTAACATGTTGTCATCTTACAAGGGGTTTCAAGTTGAGATTTAAAGTTTTACATTAAGATTTATTTATATTTGGTTTGAGTTTAAAGTTCTAATGTTAGTCTTTAGGTTTAAGATTATGGTTTTAGGTCGAGGATTTAAGTTTTAGACATTAAAGTCAATGGTTTCAGGTTACCAGAAAAAACAAGTTTTATTGTTAAGGTTTAATAATATCATTGTAACTCTTTGTCAGTAAAAATGGATGAAGGATTTTGTGGTGATTAAAGATTATGTATTAAACATCACTTTTTGAATTCAAATGAGATTGAAAGGAAAAGATAGATTAAAAAAATATGTTAGGTATAGAAGGAATCTGATTGATTGGTAGACTTAATTTTTGATTTTTTACATTGGAGAATTAGGGGGTTAAAGGATTCACAATATCCTAGACACAAAGGCCTTTGCTATGTCCTCATTTTTTTACGCTAAAAAACTCTAAGCATATGAGTCAAAAGGGCTATAAACTAAACTAATAAATCTATTTGAATTCATCCAACTTCTAGAACATATTAGAGATTGAGTTTTACCTATAACAAACATTTATTCATTTCTTTATTTAAACAC
>Ga0116227_10007373_pt1 | contig 21534 bp, 18 predicted proteins | sample S1TSphgellanicum_FD_89693 | JGI IMG/M metagenome (GOLD analysis project Ga0116227, IMG submission 89693) | Host-associated microbial communities from peat moss isolated from Minnesota, USA - S1T2_Fb - Sphagnum magellanicum MG | ecosystem: Host-associated > Plants > Peat moss > Unclassified...
GAATAGAAGCTCATAACAAGGTTGATATCTTACTTCGCGAGGTGCGCGGGGAAGGCTGGGCGTTGGTTTAGGGTGGGGTCGGTGCGTGGGGGTCGCGGGGGTGGTGTGAGTGGGTGCAGCAGTAACGAGTCCCTTTCTGAAGACTGAAAAGCACCAAGAAATTACAGTGATTTTATGAATGACTTGGAGTGTAACATGTACGTACCAGCTCTTCGGTACTGCGCCACTTTGAGAGCACGGCTCTCGGCCTTAGAGTAGACAGTGTCGTGGAGAGTGAAGGCCCGCTTCACAATCTCTGCATTTTGTACGCAGTCGTCCAGACTTTCTCCGGGCGCTCTTGGAGCAAACACAGAGCGCAGAACCGCTTCGCACAGGCGTGGATCGCCATTTTGTAACGTGTCGGAGAGCGATGCAAACTCTCGACTGTCCATAACCTGTGTGCTTAAAAGTTTGGGGATGTCCTCGACTGAATAGCTGTTGTCTTCTGAGCCATTCTCTCTAGCAACTGCACCCGCTCCAGCTTTTAGCGGCACAATTTTGACACGACCGGACGCATAATCTGCCAGACAGATGGTTGTGCTACCGGTTTCCATTAGAGAGTCCGACACGGGCCAAAGCCTGTCGATCGGAAGGCGCAATGAAGACGTATTGGAATTATGCGCATCCGGCGCAAGAGAAGGACGGACGAAGGAGCAAACGGATCGTGATCTGCTGCCAGGAGTCTCAGAAAAGAGGTGACATGGAGATCGGTTTGTGTGTCGTAAAAAATGCAAGCTGTCAGTTCCTCCTCCCTACAGCAAAACAGAATGTACTGCCACAAGAGCTGCTACATTAGGCGAGTCTGAAGAGCCTCCGAGTAGATAAGAAGGGATAGAGGCCACACATGTCCACCGTACTTCTCCCGATTTGCGGGTAGGAAGAAGACAATGCTCTGCTGGCTTGAGGAAGTTGGAACAGTGGACAAAAGGTAATGGAGCGAAAGCGGCTGTAGAAAGCCCGGGTGCTATACAACTCTCCGGAGTTACGACAATTGCAAGCAATGCTCGGAGTTGTTCTTGCCTGCTTTCAACAGCCGGAGGACACATTGTTGGAAACTGGAGACGAGGAAGTGTAGAAGGCTAACAAAACAGTGAAAATGAGCGAGATTGACAACACTTTCACCAGAAAGTCAAGGCATTGGACGCAACGCTTGGCTGCTGCGACTTGGATCAAGCCTCACTATGACAGCAATGTCAACCAGAAAATCATATCTGCGTAAAATTCTTGAAGAAAAAACTACAAATGGCCACACCAAAACTGGAAACGACGGCAGATCTCCTCTTCAGAACGTAACTCGTCCAAAAAAAACAAAACAAAACAAAACAGTGCAGAAAGACTCTAAACACTTCAGAAGCGCTCACAACCTCTCTCTCTCTCTCTCTCTCTCTCTCTCTCTCTCTCTCTCTCTCTCTCTTCCCCTACTGTTTGTTTCGTTTCTTTCATGAAGCTAAAGCGAAAGCTCAAATTTCGCAACAAGAAGAAGAAATTTCTGCAATTGGCCACAAACCTCGAGAATTCCGCTGCACCAAAACTTGGAAAAAGGCAAGCGCCGTTAACGACATCAGAGTCGACATGATCATCACCTGATCATCATTACGCCTTCTTCTCCACATTCCCTCGGCCTTCAGTACCTTCCCAGCGGAGGCACCAAGCAGCAGCAACAGCGACGGGGGCAGCAAGGTCGTGGTAAGCGGCTATGGCGTCTCTGCAGCTGCGCTGTGCCTCGACAAAACCGCAAAAGAAGAAAGCGCCGTCGCGCGCAGGGACAGCGCCAGCTGGTTCACTCTTGTTCTGTGTTTTTAGCCCCAGTTGGCGAAAACAACCTCCAAGCCAAGCTTAGTTAAGTTCACCTGTTTTTGTTTGTTTTTTTAACCCGGGTGTTCGAGAACCGGCCTTTGTAATGTTTGGTGATTTGTTTTTTTTTTTTTTTTTTGAGTTCTTGACCCCTTTTACTTTGGGGGGCCATAACATTCTCATTTTTAATTCGCTTTTGACTAGTGTGTCAGATGAGCCAAGAGGAGGGGTTCAAGTTTTGTTTGGACACCAAAAACAACAGAGCCCTCCCTTTGGTTCCGGCCTGCCCTGAGCGCTTAAGTGTTTGGTCACCAGCCAATTTACCCTAAAAGAAAATTCAATTTATAAGAACAGCAGGGAGGGAGGGGAAGTTGGAACCCATCCAAAAGAAATACAAGGTCCAAAAAAAAAAGAAAAAAAAAGGACAAGAACACATGTCATGAAGGAACATAACAATCAAGACATGGCTAATACAATACGTAGGGTGTTTGTTCTTAGGAAGGGCTATTATTATTAGTCCAGGCCAAAAATAGTGGTAGCCAATATTAGGAATAAAATAGACTTCCTCAGTCCTGACTGACTGGGTCAGTAAAGTAAATAAATTTGGTGTTGTTAAAATAGGCTACAGCTGCGCATATCACAACATTCTCATGCGGTACAAAAGCATAATTGGTAGGTACCTACCTAACTACCAGAGGCTCCTTTGTTTTAATGCTTTTGGAGCATGAAGATTGGGCAATCTGCCTTTTCCTTTTCTTGGTTTTTTTTTCCTTTTCATGTCTTTTCCTTGCTAGGTAGGGAGGAAAGAAAGAAAGAAGCAAGCAAGCAAGCAAGCAAGCAGGCAGTGTTTGTTTTTTTTAATTTTATTTTAAAGCCAAAATGGCAATCATCTGTGGGAAAATGTAGAAAAAGTGGCAATCGTCCTTAGGAAGATTTAGCCAAATCTGATTATAAATGCTTATATGAAGTACATAACTTGAAACATTCTTCTATTTTTTTGGCTACACACTGGAAACCAAATGTAAAAATCTGGCTTTTTTATTTTTTTGGTTTTTTTCCCCCTCACTTTCGGCAACAGATAACCTCCAAAATCACTTAATTTTCGAGTTTTTAATTAAAAAAATTTCAACCCATCAGTAAATAAAAACACTCAAAGGAAGGAAGGAAGGTAGTTAGTTACTTAGTTACTTAGCTAGGTAGGAAGGTAAGTAAATAGGTTTAGCATTCATTTTAGTTGCTTGGTGACAAGGACTAAAACCGGTAAACTCTGGCTTAGTCTTTCAAGTACATGAGTTTTAGGTTTGATACCTAGGGTATGTGACCCTATTTTGAACATTTAAATTTTTTCAAATGATCTCCAAAAACAAAATTATTTCTTGCTGAATTTTGGTATATACCACCTATCCCATTTTGGCCATGAAATCCAAATTTTAGAAAGAGGATATCAATATTTTTTTTGGAGCAAAAATTCACCATTTTTTAATTTGTTGGAGGGCTCCACAAAAAATACATTTTAAAAAAAAGGGCAAAACAAAAGTGAGATTGCCATAATGGCATGCATCATGTTACAATTTAGCCATCAAGAGGATATGGGTCACCCATCACCTATTGCACATGGCATATCCATTGCACATGACACAAATTGCCATCTATGTCCTAGATTTGATACATAAGAGCCATATGATGAGCATTTCATTTGTCCATTTCATAAGTAGACCACTTGCCCATCCCTCCTTTTTTGTTTCATTATTTTGAATTTTAGTGACAACTAGTTGTTCCCCATGCTTTATCAACTTTGGTACCATGAACCTTTTACCCTAACTTTAGATTCAGTTCGTCAATTTTGTTGCATGTAAGCTCAAGCTCTGGTCAATTTTTTTAGGAATGAAATCCACATTTTCTTCATTCCCCTTGAACATGTTTCATGTTCAGCAAATCAAGTATGTAGCTTTTGCAATGGTTGCCCAAGTTGCAAATCAATTTGCCATTGTGTATTGTATTGTATTATGTGGTTCATTTGACAAGTTCAAGGGCAACGGGGTCTACTTGAAGCTTTGATGTTCATCAACATTAGATGGTCACTATTGCTAACATTGTTGAGCTCAAGCTGCACAATGCACATCAATTGGGACTCAAGTTTGGGTGTGGGGTGAGTTCAATCTTCGAAGATCCTCATTCATTTTGTGATTCCCCAAATGTGATCAAACTTGTGAATTGTTGAACAACATCACAAAGACTTTAGTTGTTGGAACTTGGAGCAATGGAGACTAAAGCAACAAGTTGTTGGTGTTTTGCATATTCCAAATTGAAATTAATCAAAATTAAAATTAGTTAGTGCATGCTCCACACCTCCTCTTGATATCATTGTGAATAAGTTTCATGTCCTTGTGCAAGTAACCAAAACATGGGAATCATAAACTTTTTCAAAATTTTGTTATTTGCATGCACATTAATTTGTCTTCTATCATAAGCATTTGGTGTGTATGTTTAGACATGTGGAGCAGGATGGTTTAAATGTGTGTAAACTTGCAACTATGGGGTTAAAAACTTGTATTTTTCATTTTTTTTTACACCTAGGTCATGTATGAAAGCTTTGTCATTTTTCTAAGTTGTAAATGGCACCCAAAATCACCCCACCTCCTAACTTTAACTTCAAGAGCTTCTTTGAGAAGAAAGTATCCCATCTCTAGTACCTACACTTGTCCCCTTACTTCATGAGGTTGAATATGATGAACAAGGGGAATTTTGTTTTGCAACACCCCATAGACCTAAAAACTCGAAATGCTATTTGATCACATCATGTTTTATTTTAATATTCAATTTTTACCCTTGATGTGACTAGTGTTGAGGATTTTCAATTAGATGCTCCTTTTGTCCCTACCAAAAAAACTTGGGTAAGCATACAAGGTAGATGCAATTTGAATGTTTCAAAATGTGTGATTAGTGAAAATGGTATGGATTGTGGCTATATTTAATTTTAATGTCCAAACCTTTCAATAGTCAACTGCAAAATGTTTACTGAAATAAAATGCAAACAAAAATTATTGGTCTCAAAGTGTGATTCTTTTGACAAACATGTTGAGAAAAATGAAGGAATTAAAGTCATGGTTATGAAATGTGTTCATGTAAAAAATGAAACAACATTTGTTTCAATGAATCATCCATTTGTTTTGGTACAAGTTTAAAGGGGTAATGATTGAAATAAAAAACAAAAGGTGATTTCACTATATCAATTTTTATGGTTTTTAAAAAAATAAAACCAATGTGAGGATTTCATACCTTTGCACTATAGTGGTAAGATGGGGTGAAAGATTGTTGAACATGTCCTTTATTAAATTTAGCAACCCCACTATTTAGAGGACCAACATTTTGGCATTGATTTGTGATGATGATACACTTTTAGGTTTGTCAAGTAGTACCAGGAATAAAATAACCTTATTAATTCTCAATTTTGTGATGGAATGCAAACCTAAGGTTCACTTCCTAGGGTGTGGGAGTTCCATGATGGGACTAGAACAAATTCACAAAGTTGAACTCAAGGTGAAAGCAATTTCCACAAATCAAGAAAAAAAATGGTTAATACAAAGTGAAATTAGAATGATGCATGGATGAAATCAAAAGAAACACATATTCACATGATTCATCATAGCTTAAACTTGGGAGGATTTGCCGCTTTCTTCCATATAATATATTTTATAAATGGTGATGGAAAATATCATAGATGACATCTCCAACATCATCATCAAAATCATCATGAATGGAATCCATCCATGAATGTCCACCTTTCATCCATTATACATTTATAATGGAATTAAAAAAAGATTCCTTGAAATATTTTGAATTAATTTGAAATATTTAAAAATATTTTTCTTTAAATTGGGTCTCGAACAATGTATAAATGAACACAATTCTCTGCATGTTACTTTTAGTTTGTTCAACATTAATTTTGGTTCAACATTTCATGTTCTTATCATTGATTTTTGTGTTCCATATTTGGACTTAAAACTAGGCCTATTTTTTTGTCATGCTTTGTTCACATCCTTTGGAAATCCTTGTGTTTTGCATGTTTGACAAGGACTACATCAAAATGGCAAACATTCCCAAAATTCCCAAATGGGAATACTAAAACTTTTCAAAATTATATCAAGTTGTGAAGCTTGTTACTTTGTAAGCTCATAACTCCCACACATGGACTTTTATTCCAAAGCTCTTCAAAGCAAAGTTCTAACCCATGAAAAAAGTTTTAAAATTACATTCGACATGCTCCAATTAGTCCAATTTGAAGGTGTAAACATAATAAAGTGAACACCAAATTTACCTTGTCAAAGTTGGATGCAAGTCTAGATTGAAAATAACAACAAAACATAACATAAAATTATTATATGTCAAATGTTTTTACATGTTTGATCAAAGGCAAGATAATTTTCACTATTATGCATTCACTTACAAATTTACCATTGTAAAAGTAGGTTGAAAATAGTTTTTTCAAAATATAAGTAATTTTTGCAATTTATTTTTTACAAATGTGGACTTTTGTAAAATATGAACAAAGTTTACAAATAAAAAATAAAAATTTGACATGGGCTTCAAGAATATATACATATTCAATTGAATATTTTGTGTTAAAGTACCAAAAAACCTTATTTTTCATCTTATTTGGAATTTACTTTTGATTTAATTTTTTAGTTTCATTTTTTTTAATTTTTACAAATAAATTTTCATTAATTCAACACAAGTCCATTTTTTTTTATAAATGTATTTCCACCCATTTTGACTTTATTTTCATTTTCATACATGCAAAATACTTGATAAAATTGGAAACACTCCTTTTTTGTGTACACTTTACCATGTTTTGGGCCTTGGAGGTATTTTGAACTTCTATCAAACCTTTTAATGATTTGGAGTTGAACTACCAATTTGACTCCTAACCATTATTTTGGCCATAACTTTTGTCTCTAATCTTCAATTTATGTAGAACATGATTTCATTTTTAAATAAGAGGTTTCAATTTGAACAAGGTTTTGGGTACCAAACCTTGTCCCAACAAGTTGGGACATTGTGAAATTGCAACTCCTAAATTGGAATCCACTTAACAATGTTGGGACTAATTTTCCTTCATTTGTGAGATTATGCTTGAGTCAAAGAATGTTATCTAGGCCCATTCCTTTGTCAAGCCTTCATAAGGAACCCAAGTTTACATAATTACAACACTAGATGAAGTTACTATCATCAACACCCAATCTTGGATCTCTATGCATAGTTATTATGTTCAAGATAAATGTTACTTCCCTATTTTGCTTTCAATTGATAGTATTGTAAAAAGATCCAATTCCCAAAATTTGACAAATGTTTTTAGGGTTGTATTTTTGGGGCTTATGTTAACCTTGGGTAAATCTTTTACTTTTAACCTAAGATGTTAATGATTTGAGAAATGTTTGAGAAAAAAATACAAGTGATAAGCTTTTTACAAATCAAATTTTTTTTAATACCATTGAAAATCTCTCAAAATGTAGATATCAAAAGTGATCTTACATTCTAAATTGAGGCTATGAACTAAAAGTTATGATGTAAAGAAAAGTTGAAAGTCCAATTTCTAAATTCCTTTTCCCTTGAGGGAGAAAAGGATTAAGTTACCTCAAGGAACAAGTTCCCGAATGTTTGAAAAGAAATTATAAAAGATAAACTTTGTTCAAATCAAATGTTCTTTATTCCATTGGAAAACTCTCAAAGCATAGATATCGAAAATGATATTGCATTTTAGATTTGAGGCTATGAGCTAAAAGTTATGATAAAAAAAATTAGAAGTCAAATTTTCAAGTCCCCTTGGAGAACAATAAGACTTGAGACAAAATGCAAAATCATGTTCAATATGTATGCATTGAAAGCTTTTCAATGGTATAAAAAATATTTGATTTGAAAAAAGTTTATCCTTTATATTTTCTTCTCAAACATTTGAGAAGTTGCTCCCTAGAGCAACTTAACAAGTTAATCCCCTTCTCCTTAAGAAAGTTGGTTCGTGAAGGAACATGGTTAGGCTACCATTTTGTCTCCTTTTCTTTGAAGAAAGTCCCTTTTCCCTTGAGGCATCTAGCTTGAAAAAGTTACCCATATGTTTTTTCCCCCATTCGTTTTGTCCATGAAAAAAAAACTTTTTAAAAAGAAATCAAACCATGTACCCTTTGGTTGAAAGGGAAGACTCTAACCATTAGATCATTTTTTTCCCTTGAACTAGGCATTGTCTTGCAACTATTTCAAGACTAATGCCGCATTTAATTTGGCTCATGTTTAGTGTTTGCTAATGAAGTTTGTAATGAGTACTAAGTTAACTTAGATTCTAAATATATATGCTTATTTTGTATTTAAATTATTATTTCTAATATATATGACAACTTTTGGTAGCACTTTTTTGACCTAGTAAATGAAGGAGCTAGGTAAAAGGATCAATGGATTGGGTTGCTCGAAATTAGCCGGTGTCAAATAATTTTAAATAGGAAGTGCTGAAATCCTAAAAAAATTTAAACAAGGTGCTAAACCTAACCAAGAGCCAAAATTAATTCAACACAAGTGTACCAAAATTACCAACACTTTATGTTATCTTGCCTTGCTTAAAAGGAAATCTCAAATGCATAGAAATGGGTAGTGATTTTTTTTTCAATTTTCAGATGTTGTGTCAATGGCTAGTATCCCAAGAGGGATTTAGCATTAAATTGAGATAAGAATTTAGAACATGTCTAAATAATAATAAAAAATAGTTATAAAAATGCTACTAAAAGAAAATGAGAATCCAAATGTGGCAAAAAAAAATTTAATTTTTTTCCAAATTTTGACAAATTTTTTCAAAAAAAAGAGGATATTGTGATAGAACTATCTCTTTTAATTTAAATTTTTTTTCATTTTGGAAAATTTTCGCACCAAAAAAATACTGCTAGTGGGGGTAGGGTTATTGATGGGTTAATTCTACGAAAATTATTGATTGGGTAGGATGATTAAACAGGGGGTAGTAGAAAAAACACCAACCCTGGTAGTGTAATGAAAAAGTTAACTGGATTTTTTTACCCCAACTAGGCGGGGTAATTAAAAGAGTAAGGGTACATTTTTCCATGTGTTATATCCAACCCACTATCCCAACTGCAGTTAATTTGGTCAATCCATGGGTGAAAGAGTTTCTATGTTCAAACTTCACCTCACTATTTCCCAAATAGATGGATGGATGATGCCCAGACACAAAATTTGGGTCTTGTTATTGACGCTTTGGGCATGCATAAGAAGACCCAACATTTTTTTTTGTGTCTGGGCAGCACCGAGATGTGTCTGGCCATCAACAGACACATCTTGGTTGGGCAATTGGGCAGTCAGGGAAAAAAGAAGCGGACAATAAGGACCCATTGCTGATTTACCGTCCTCCCCAAGTCACAATATACTTGCACTTGTACAATTGGTTTTTGAGGTGAGGTGATTGACATTTGTGAGTCTGGTGGGTGTAGTATGTGATAGCAAGTAATTGTGATGGCTAGCAAAAACTGTTTGAGACCACCAACAAAGTTTTCATTGAAGGCTTCAACTGGTTTTGGTTTCTAGTGAAATTTCTCCAGTCACAAAATTTTATAATATTAAATGCAAAACTAGTATTTGATGTTTTTAATCACCCACATCATAAAATAACAATAATAAATATCACCACAAGTCTGCATTAGTTTTCAGTAGGTAGCCAACAATATACAAGGATGGATGCTTAATCCTTTTGCTTTCACATCATGTTTGCAACAAATTTGGATAAATATTTCTTACAGATAGTTGCAACTTTAACTGGCATCACAATAAATTAGTAAATAACTAAATAAATGAAAATTCAATTAAAACACTGTTCAAGACTTGTCTAATAAGTTAGAACAGTAGGTTTTTTGGGAGATTGAAACAACATGCATGCAGGATTTCACCTTCTAAGAGGGGAAATGACTCTCTTTGATTGGCCCAAGGGGTGACATTTAAATAGTCTTTCACTTTATATTGTACACTTTAGGTATCATCCATGTTATTGGGTCAGGATGGGGGGAATAATTAACACTAGAGTTATCCGTAAAGTCACACTAATAGGGGGCGAGAACGGCCAGTTTCAGCATAATAGGGCATCAAACACATAACTGGGAATGAAATAACTGGTACCCAAATTAGTTTTGCTACCAATTTTGGAGGTGAATTGAGTTTCATCCCGTCTTTCAATTTTCCTGAGCGCCTCCGGTGCTGCTACATCTCTTTTCATTGCCCCTACCTGTACGACTACTATAATTAGTCTCGAACTTTATGCTGCTACATATCTTTTCACTGCTCCTACCTGTACGACTACTATAATTAGTCTCGAACTTTATGCAGTAAATGCTGAGTTTCAGCATTTCATACTGAGATTTAATAAATTTTCCTTACTTTGTGGATGCCACTGAAAGAGGGGATAAGGGGTGAAAGCAGGCCCAAAGACAAGATGAAGACAGGGTGACTTTCCAGATAACTCTACTGTTATGTTTGATTTGGTAAAAGCTGATGGTTGACCCCCCAATAGGGAATGTGTGGACATGCTTTAAAAAGTCCAATACATATACAAAGGAGATTTCTTAGTTCTTTAGGGGTACAATAGTCCTCAATTTGTAGTCATCATGTGTTTGCTCAGCATGACCCTTGCCTGTCCCCAGCGTCATGCTTTCATCAGGTCCCACTCTATTCAGTTGGACCGCACAATGGTGCCCCCACCAACCCTCAATGTATTAATACAATTCAGTTCAATTTAATTTATTGTGTTGGAACTTGGTGCATGTCATTTGTGTGACAAGTTTGCTCCAGTTTTAGACCTCATGATTTTAACACACTTTACATAGGCAAAACTTCACCATGAAACTCTAAAATGTTTTCATTTAATTGTCTATGTAACTCAAACATGGTTGAGCATGTTTGAGAGAGTCCGAGGTGAAACTCAGTTTAGATATATGACCCCAAACCTTGCAAGACCTAATCTGACTTCAAGTTTTGGGAAAAGAAGGAACAAGCCCAAGAGGAATGAAAGCAACTATGTCAAGCCAACTTCCTCAAACATGTGATGGCCCATGGGGTACATGTACAATACCACCACCCTCAGAGCAGTGTGATCCCAAAGTAAGTTCCCATGTTACCTTGGGCAGGCCTTATTTTGGGAACACCCCGCTCTGAGGGCATTACCAAACCTAAAAAATGGTCAGAAACTGTTATGTTTTTATTTTTCCTTGTTATACCCACCAGGGCAAAAAAATAAAGAGAGGTGAGCATTTCAAAGAGTGTAGTCTCTTGGTGGAGATGATGAATTGAACTTTGTAATGTGATCTCCAAATACACTAAACAAATTCTAAGAGGTTTTTAGGTTTATGCAATTTCAATCTTTTTCTTTTGCTTTGGACATTCTATTGGAGTCCAAACCAATGTTGGCTGGTTATCAAGAAAACGCCCAGTTATCAATCTAGCTATCAACCCAACTATTGATAACCTACCAATCAGTTATTGATTTATTTTGAAGACCAAGTTGATAACCTATTCACTTTGTACATATCATTTGAAAAATTGACAAGACCCTTATGGGTCGGGTATTGAATTTTCAAATTTTAATAACCCACCCATATGATTGGAATTTCATTCAAGGTAGGGTGATCCACTTGAATGAAAAATTCCAATCCTAAAACCTTAAACATGTTCATGATAGAAAAAAGAACAGAATTAAAAATAAAAATACCAACCTATCTAGGTAGTATAATTGATGGTTCTCAAGGTGGGTATTTGAGAACTAACTCTTATGCATGATTGACAATTATTACCAAAAAAATTGAATAAATTGATAAGCAAGAATATTACTTTGACAATGAAACTGATAATTGATTGTTCAAAACAATTAATTGATACTTGGTGTGGTAAAAAAAAAAAAAGTAACAAATGGTTAGTTATGAAAACCCAATAACCAATCAACATGGTCCAAACCTTTTCGAGTTCAAACCATCGTTTTTTTTGTGTGAAATTTTGTCAAAAGGCCCATAAATTAAAAGGCCTACAAATTGTAAGCATGTATTTTTTTTTAAAAAGTGAGATCATTTGCCAAATCCATATGAATCTAGGTCTTAGGGCTTTGTGTTTGGGGTTGAATGAATGATGACAGCAAATGAAGGCAGGTTACCAATCAAATGAAGAGTGCATAGCTTTAGAATTTAACCTTTGATTGACGTTTGACCAAACCATTGTCAAGTGACAAAAGGGAGTTGTAACCATTTCACCTCCAAGTAGCTCAAATTTTGTCACATTTTTAAAAATTCAATTTGGTAGAGTTGTAGGGGACTTCAAATCTTGGCACCCTATTTACATTGAGTTGAATTATAATTTATTTATTTTTCATTAAGTTTCTTGTTATAGTTTTCTATATGTCATTTGGAAAATTTTAGAGTAATTTCCCCCTAAGAAAACTTTGCAAGCTTGTGAACAACCCTACAACTAAGAAAATTCATTTAGTCTTAATTTGCAATCCATGTATGCCAAGAATCCACCTAGCCATAAAAACAACATTTGGTAACCTCTCCACATGGTCCCTCCATCATTTGTCCAAGCATTGACATCTTCCACTATAGATACAACAATGCAATGAAATACCAATAATTTTTTATACATAGAAAAAAATTCACTACCCTTTGTTGTTGACATAAAAACACTATAAAAAGAATCCCTTAGATGACATTTGGAATTCAATAAGCTTGCTAAAATTGTGGAAATGACAAGATTTAAGATCTTGAGAAATGTCAAGACTCAATGGACATCAATGTTGGAGCTTTTGAAGCAAGTCATGGTACGAAACAAGATTTTAATTGTGAAAATGTCACAAGACAACCCTTCAATTGTTTAAGCAAGGTTGAATCTTGACCTTTTTTGTGATATTCACACATTTTTAGCCTTGTGTTGTTTGTTGCCATTGTTGGAAATATTTAATGTTTTCATCAAATTTGTTCAAGGAAGGGATGTTTTCATTTGTGATTTTGTGGTAGTTATAAAAATATCTCAAGTTCATCTCTTCATGATGTATTTTGATCCTATGATTGGTTACCAACGTAAACATTTTAAAGTCTTTTGTGATGTTGTGGTCAATAATTTTTCCTTTATCACCCAAGATTGTGGTCATGTATAGGTAAGAGCAATGAAAATATATGTAGCAGTAGTGGAGGTGCTCAAGAATAAGGAAATAAAGGATGAAACTCAATTTACCACCAAAATTGGTGGAAAAAACTAATTTGGGCCCTAATTATTTTGTTTGGTACAATTTCATTTTAGTTATGCATTTGATGCCTTATTACGCCAAAACTAATGATTTCCGCCCCTTAATCACCTAACTTTATGGATAACCTTAATAAATTCACACCACAATTCTTTTTAAAAAATTTGGCACAAATGAAATACACATTCCTTTGTAAAACAAGAAAAGAATTGAGAGTACAACCTAGCCAAGGTAGAATAAGGCATCACAATTAGCCACAAACTAAAGAAGAGAAAACCAAAAATTAATTCAAAAAGTTACCAAATGGTGGGTGGGTCATGATAGGAAGACTTAATCTTAAATCTACCTATTGTTTCTGCACTAGAGGAGAAGGTTTTTTCTTCAAAGTTTGTCAAACTTAAGGAAAGTTCCCCTTCTATTATGTTCTCATGGGCAACCTAAATTATTGGTGAAACATAGTGTCCCCAAGGAAATGTGTTGAAGTTATTAGCAAAACCATGGTTTCCTCGGAAACTTGGGCTCGTTTGCCTTGGGAACCAAGTTTCTTTGAGAACTTGGATTCATTCACTTAGAAAACCATGTTTCTATGAGGAAACCATGGTTCCTTGGGGAAAATGGGTCCAATTTCTTGGGGAACCATGGTTCTTGGGGCAAATGAATATTTTTCACCCATATTATACAAAGAAAATTATCTTTTTTGCAAAATTTTCATTCAATATGCAATTTTTCATCCATATTATGCGACATTTCATAATGAAAGGTTGAAGAAAACTGTTGCATAATATGGATGAAAAGTTATATAATGTATGAATGTTGAAAACAAATGATGCCATAGTGGAATGAAAAGTTGCAACTCCCCCACCTTCTCAAGGCATTTTTTGCACACTTTGCATTATGCGTGTTCTAGAAGTCATCAACATTTGCTCGTAGTTGCTCAACATCTACTATAAATTTTTTTTGTGAGGTCTTTTTTTTGGTGCATGACTCTTATTGTGTGTGTGGCTTTTGTTGTAGTTAGATTTCATACAATTGCTACACCAACGTAATTTCTATGCATATTTTAGAAGTCATTGACCTCTTATTGGTAAATGTTCAACATTTGTTGTAGTTTCTTTGTGGCAGGTTTATTTTTTTATGCATGGCTCTTGTTGTGTGTATGGCTTTTGTTGTAAGTGGACTTTGCATAATTGTTGCACCAATGTAGCTTATGTGCATGTTTTTGGAATCATCGACCTCTTGTTGGTAGATGTTCAACATCTATTACAACTTCTTTGTGTGAAGTTTGTTTTTTCTATGCACGATTTTTATTATGTGTGTGATTCTTGTTATAATTGGATTTTATGCAACTATTGCACCAATGTAGCTTGTGTCCATGTTTTGGAAGTCATTGACATCTTGCTGACATTTACTCAACATTTGTTGTAGCTTTTTTGTGTGAAGTCTACAATTTAGATTGTGGATTTTGATGAACATCCACACCACGAACAAGTGTTGTTGTGCATTTGCAATTTAGGTAGGTTATTTGGAATACTCTTGAAATTTTAGTGCTTTGATTAAGGTTTCTAGATTTCATTCAATCATGCCCCCTGTGTTCACAAGTTTCAACCCATTTTAATTCAAATATTTCTTTAGTGCTTGAGTCCTTGGAGAAGTTTTAATAGTTGATGAACTTCACTGTTATGATGCACTTGAATCTAATAACATGGGTGCAAAAATAAATTACATGCCTTCTTATGAATTACAGACTCCTAGTCCACTTCTAATTTTGGATGCAAATTTTAAAGGTTTTGAACCCCTTGAAATTTATGTTATTACTAAAGGTGGGCATGCACTTAATCTTAAGAAACAAAAGAAATATGAAATTACAATGTCAATCAAAAGTTTTAGGAGGTCTAGGCTTTGAAAATGCCATGGGTAGAGCCCATATTAAATGATGTTGGTTCAATAACTTTTATTAGATGTTGGGTTTATATTATAATTGAGAGGAAGGAGAAGGTTTTAGTGGTTAAATGAGATTTTATAAAGAAGCATGCAGGGGAGAAGAAAAACCATGATGGTAAGTGGTATATGGATCCAAAATGTGGGCATGCAAAAAATGAAATTACATATGATCAACTATTTTCAACAACTATCCTCTAGTAGCTTGATCTTGGTTAGGCAGTTAAAGACAAATGAAAATTTATCCAATTTGCCATTATTTTCAGCTTGTTGAATAAAGGTAAGCCCATGATAGATTATGAGGATTTCTTGCCTTTGTTTTAGTTCTTGAAACTTTGATCTATCCCCAAAAAACATTGGTTTGATTGATGGGGTTGGTTGGCAAATGGTAGAACACATGTTGACCATGAGGTGAAAAATGTCACTAAAGTTATTATCCAAAATGCCAAGTTTGTATTTTAAACTTGTGATGAGGTCACTTCCAATATGGATAATGCAAGTTGAGCAAATGTGCACATGGTTATATTGTGTAGGATTGGTGTTACATACCTTTGTTGTTGAATGTATAACATGTTGTTTTTGGATTTGGAGCTGATAGTTTAACTTTGATCATGAACTTTTTGATGACACAAGAAGGTTTTAAAGAAGAGGAGCTTGCTTCAAAGCTAGTTTGTTTTGGTGTTGATGGGGTTAGTGCCTTCCAAGACCTTAGATATGGAGTTATAGTTTAAATCCAACATCAATATGCTCCATTTGTCACGGGTGTGCATTATATGGTTCAATGGACAAGTTTGCCAATATAAACCTTTTCAAACTTTTCTTTGGTGTCTCTCATTGAAAGTCTTTTGTAGTTTTTGTATGTTTTTTTCAACCACAACCATAAAAAACATATGGAATTTACAAAATTGGTAGAGATCATGGAAACCGAAGGCAATAAAATCTTGAAAAACATAAAAACTAAGTGGATATCCATGATCAATTTGTCATGGACATGAATAACCACAAGAACAAAGGTTAAGAAAAGGTCTAAATCTAACTTTCAGATAAGGAACAAAACAAGATTATGTGATTAAAAAACAAGAACACAAGAACTAAGAAAAAGAACACAAGATGTGTAAAACAAATGTGAAAATAAATCTTTATTCTACCGACATGTGCAAACATGAACATGAAAAAAACATGACACTTGGTTATGATGCAAGATTGTGCCTAAGACTAATGTTGAACAAACTGAAAGAAATGAAGTTTCAAGGACATGAAAAATCACAAGAACAAAGGTTAAAGGAAAAGTCTAACAAGGAACAAAATAATATTATGTAATTAAAAAATAAGAACATAAGAATTACAAACATGAACATGAAAAGAACATGACAAGGTTATGGTGCAAGATCATGCCTAAGATTAGTGTTAAACAAATTGAAGGAAATGAAGGGTCTTACTCTTATTTATACCCCTTTGTGGATTTAGCTCAAAGGAGTTTCTATGTGTGCACTAAGTAATGAAGTTTTTTGAGAACCTTCCTAATTTAAAGTTGATTACGAGTTATTTGAAAATAGGTGTCAACTAAAAATTAACTATAATTTATTAAAAATTAATTATTACTTAACTGGGAGTTAACTAACACTTAACTAGGAGTTAACTAAAAATTAATCGTGGGTTAATTAGGAGTTAACTTGGACTTAACTAGAAGCTAATTAAGATTTAATTAATATTTAACTGAAAGTTAATTGGGACTTAACCAAAAATTAACTAAGATTTAATTAAAAATTATGGATGAACATTATTGAGATTTAATTAAAAATTATGGATGAACATTATTGATGAATTTCATCCTTTGGAAGATGGTGTCTAATGTTCACATTCATCACATGAAGGGTCTTATTTCTATTTATACCTCTTTGGGGATTTAGCTCAAACAAGCTTCCAAGGAAGCTTCTATGTGTGCATCGGTAAAGAGGCTTCTTAATAACCTTCATAACTAAAAATTAATTATGAATTAACTGAAAGTTAACTGGGACTTAACCAAAAGCCAATTGGGAGTTAATTCGAACTTAAATAAACTTTAACTAAAAGTGAATTAAAACTTAAATAAAATGAACTAAAAATCAACTGGAAGTGAATTATGAGTCAAATGAAAATGAATTCAAATTTAACTAGAAGTTAACTAAAAATGAATTGAAACTAAATTAAAAGTTAGGTACATATATGGATGAACATTCAAATGAATGAACTCCATGGCATTAGCATTCATGACACAATCCTATCAAATGTGTGTTATTTGAATATCACATTTTTTTAATGAAAATGACATTGGATGTACCCACCATAGCCCCTATTCAATCTAACATGTTTGTTAACTTATGTAAAGAGGTTGTTGGGTTGAATGCCATTATGCCACTCCTAGAAACAATTTGTTCTTTGATTAAATTTGTTTAGATGTGTGACATGTTCATTTGTGATTTTATTATAACAATCAACATTTGTGATGGAGAGGTGTATCACATGTATTGTGATAGCTAGTGTTGTTTCCAAGGCGATGTGTTTACTAACTTTTTGGCCTTGGTCAATTTCATTTATGAGAACATTTGTTTTCACCAAATAACAAATCTAAATATTAGAATCAATCATCTAGCATTTGAATTGGTTGGGCAACACATTTTGGTCACATTTTGTAGATTGGATGGGGAGATTTAGTTATGTTACAAGGCCCATGTTTGAAGAGATTATAGCCTCTGTGAAACAACAATGTGCGAAAGTTGGGAATCAACTTATTATAGAGATGCAATGTTGATTCCCATCTTAGGAGTTGATGGATGCATTTGGGATTGTGTACCCCCAATACTAATTGCAACTAGAACCTAAAGTGAGATTTTCTACTCATTTGGCAATTCTAAAAGTTGCCCTTGCTAACCTAAGAAGGTGGGGCCTAATGAGGTATGGGTTCCAACATTGTTTTCAACTACTGTTTTTGACTTGCATAGATTTTTATTTGTCCTTACCATGAAAAACAATGCCAAATTGACAATGCAAAAACCATTTGATCTCAACTCATTTACTAAACTTTGGAGGTTCCTTTCATCATCATGGATTTTTGAACATCAAATCCTTGAGTACATTAAGTTGATTGAACTTGTTGTTGTGCAAGTTATTGGTTTAGTAGAGAATGAGCAGTGCTTTCCAAAGCTCATCTTTATGAAAACTAAACTAAGAAACCAATTGACTGTGAATTTGGAGCTAGTCATTCATATGTTTAGCCAAAAGTATTTTACCATGGAAAACTTCCCTTTTTGAACAACAATCCAAAGTTGGAAATACAACAAAATTCGTTATAAGGAATGATGGAGGATTTACTGAATTTTATAACTGCCCTTTGTTTCCATGATCCATTTGTTTGGATACGGTGACTCACGAATCGTCATCCAACCCCTTTTGGGCCTTTACAAATCGGGAATGAAAACTTATTTTTTTACAATGAGCATGTGTGACCAAGTTTTCTTTTGTGCAGGTTAAGCTTTATGCTACAATGGGCAGGGCCTTTTTGGGTCAGGTTCAATTCCCCTATAGAGCTTTGTCGCCAAAAGTTAGAAACAGAAAATCAATGATTCGCAAAAGAATTAAAAAAAATCGAAAGCTTGTAATTTAAAAACTGACTTAAAAAAAATTCTCTTGTAACAAATCATGTCCAACTAAATTTTTCCACTAATCATCAAAAGTTTACATACTTACCTGCCTTGTAGTTGGCCACGTGGCAATTATTTGTGAAAGAGGGGTCAACATGTGGCCAACTTAGCTAAAGTGGAAAAGTGAGAAAAAAAAACACTGCTCAGAGCAATGAAAGGAAAAAGTTGTGGCAGGGTGGCCCCTGGCTGGCTGGCTTCACTCAGTTTTTAATTAATGTTGGTGCATGGACAGAAAAGAAAAGGAGGTGAAAAAGGTTGGTTGGGTGTGTGTGTCATCACAACATTTTCTTTTGCCCCATCAAAACAAACCTGCTTGAGCCTGAAACTTGGAAGGAACGAAAGCCAGGAAAGCAAGCAAGCTTCAGTACTTACTCAGTGCCTGAAACCCTAAACCCTAATCTGACTGCCCGACCTCATAATAATTGCAAAAGCTTTAACGTGTCAGCAGCCCAAAATGACACGCATGGTGCATTGCTTGCAGGACCCACATAGCTGCTGCTGCTGCTGCTGCTACACTCGTCACTGCCAGAACTTGGTGGGTTCGTACCAGAGTTTGCGGGGGCGGGTATTAGAAATTGCACCAGCATCAAACCCGGGTATCAAAGTTGATAACCATGGTGATCAAAACACACAAATGCCCAGCATATGCACAGTTACCAAAAAAAACTCCAAAAATACTCAGTTTTGGTATATAACTGTGATTACCGAAAATTCAAATACCCGACCTCCCCCCCCCCTCTGCCCCCAACATTTCTTTGAATTTTTTGAAATACCTTCCACTATGACGGTTCTTGGAATCTGATTTTTTAATACCCAGAACCAGTGGGTATTACAAGAATCAAATACCCACCCCCACACTGGTTTGTACTTCAGTTCCACCACCGACATAGGTAACCCAATAGGTAACACAGATGGTTTATGTTCTTTTTTATGTATAGGGTAATGGCAGTCCTAGAGGCCCGCCCTTCCATGTTTTGAGGTCCCACCCACCACAAGGGCCAAGTAGTAGCCTGAGCCATGGGACAGAAAATCCTGGAAGAGTCAGAAAAGGGTGTAATGAATGGGAATTCTTTTTTTTCATTCATCTTAACAGATTGGAAAGAAAACCTGGCAACAAAAGAAAATCAGAGCAGGAAACCTTACACATTTGTAAAGAAATTTTTCCACCAATGTAAGATGCCTGGCAAATATCATACCTGACAAAGGCACCTCCAGACAGAGTCCAGTTACAAAGGAAAAAAAAGTGTCTGTTGTTCTTTATGTGGGGAATATGTGACCCAACACTCACCAATGCACCATCCATTGCAAATACATTTGAGTTGGGTGCTTTTTTAGGGTTTCCAATTAGGTACTAATTTAGTGAACAATGTAATTGGAAACCTTAAAAACCCTTACTAATTTGGTGGGTGTCAATGTGACACAATCTGTGTAGTGCCCTCACATAAGTTCTGCTGCAGGGTTTGACTGATGTTGGGGGAAAAATCAAACAAAAGTAAAGTAAGACAATTTTGGTGGAAAAACTAGTTTGGGTCCCAGTTATTTTCTTTTTGGTTCTTTTCCGTCCCCAAATTTTTTTCTTGTCCCCTATCTTCATGAAACTGGTCGAAATCGTCTCGAACCAGTCGACTTTGCAGATAACTTTAACGTTCTCCAATCCAATCCAAAAGTGTGTAGGTTGACAAAATCCAATGGCAAGAAGCAGGCAAGAATAACTTATGTGAGGTTCCTAGGGGCTATTTAATAGTTAGGGTGAACCAGCACTACCCTACACTTAAGTGTCAGGGGCTGGGTTTGGTGCTGTTCTTGACAAGCTTTTCACTACTCATCAAAGAAATGGTCATCACTGACAAGGGGTCATATCAGCACTTTCATTATTTGCTCTAAAACACAACCTCAAGAGCCCTTTTACGCCATTTCCCATGTCAGCAGCACCAGAGTTGGGATGGTATAATATTTTGTCATACCCTCCCATAAGGGTATTCAAAACAAATACCCTTGTAATGATTTTCTTAAAAATGGGTTTCCTTCTGGGTAAAGGGTATATATATATATATAGAGAGAGAGAGAGAGAGAGAGAGAGAGAGGTATACAATAGGGTACCTTCTAACACTTGTCAACACATTAAAATAACTTTGGTGTTTTACTCCTAAGTACTTGGCAAGTTGGCAAAAACATAGTAGGGAAGAGACTAGGTAGCTGTTTATAATGATTTGTATAGAAGAAAGAGTACATAAGGTTTTTAAAACAAAATAAACCTCTTGAAGGTAAATGGAGTGTGTGATTTTTCATGAAATTTTAATCCTCATGGCAATGTTTCCTTTTTTTCTTTTTCTTTTTTCAAAGTTTGAATTTTACAAAAGTGGCGAATTCTCACTGGGAAAAAGACGATTACACTGAACAATGTATTTTCTGGAGTTTTTTTCTCAAAAAATTCTCAAAAAGAGCAAAAACTTTGCCACCAAATAAATCATTGTGCCCACAAAAATCAGTGCCTCAAGGTAAAAGACATTTGGTCTTAATATATGATAAGGGTAAGGGTATCATCATCTACTACTGTGTGGGTACCCTATGGTGATTGTGCTGGAAATGAAAATTTGGAAGTGTACAAGAATAATTTCTTGAATTGTCAATTTATTCATTTTGTGAAAAAAACATTGTTTATCTCTATATTATGAGGCTTGTTTGATTTATTTTGTTTGCAACCACACCATACACCCACCCACCCCCTCCTCTCCCCCCCCCCCCCCCCCCCCCCCCCCCCCCCCCATCCTCCCACTCTTCCAACAACCCCCATAATACACAACAAAAAACCAAAAA
>Ga0116227_10007375_pt1 | contig 21533 bp, 20 predicted proteins | sample S1TSphgellanicum_FD_89693 | JGI IMG/M metagenome (GOLD analysis project Ga0116227, IMG submission 89693) | Host-associated microbial communities from peat moss isolated from Minnesota, USA - S1T2_Fb - Sphagnum magellanicum MG | ecosystem: Host-associated > Plants > Peat moss > Unclassified...
ACATCGACCAAGTTCCGTTCACGTTTCTCGGTCAGGCGTATCACGTGAAGAGCCAAGCGTCGGAAGCCGACTGGCTCGAAAGCGTCCCGGAATGGGACATCGCAAATGCGAACTACGGGCAGAGCTACGCGGCCGGCAACAATCAGCTCAACGCGAACGTCTTTACGGAGGGCGAGAACACGCCCGTGTACTACCTCGGCTTCAATTTCATCGAACACTGCGAGAATACGGATCCTTGGACCACCTGCACGACCGGCGACTATCTCTCGCTCGGCACCGCAGAATACTTAGACGTTTACAATTGGGCGAATCCGGTCGCCGGGGTCTCGGGGCCTGCGAATTCGACCGGAACGGGCGGAACCACGGGAACGTTCGAGGCGATGGCGTGCCACCAACGGATGTTCGCGACGGTCGCCGACTTTCTGAACACGCTCACCGGGGGCGATCCGTTGAACTCCATCGAGACGACCTACAACCCCTATTACGCAAATCGGGCCGTTACGAACTTTAAGACATCGACCTTCTTCGGCACGACCGGGAGCGGCGGCACGGCGAGCGCGGCGATCGATACGATCTACGGCTGGGACGTCGAGCGCGGGTCGGGACCGAGCGGTCTCGGGACGGCCCCCGGCGACAACCCCCTTCACCCGACGACGGGTTGCGTATGAGCCGGCATGCCGAGCGCGGACAGCTCTTGCCGATGTGGTCCGCGGCGGTCGTGACCACGTTCCTGCTCACGTTCCTCATCATCAATTACGGCAACACCGTCCGCTATCAGATGCGCGCTCAGAACGCCGCCGACGCCGCGGCGCAGGCCCTGATGGCGATCCAGACGCAGCGCTTCAACGAACTGACCGCCGCGCTCTACACCGCAAACGTCGAAGAATTCCGCACGCGCTTGCTGCTCGACGGCCTGCTGCTGTCGCTCGACGGCTCCGGCGGTTGCACGGGCGCGCCCACGATGGAGGCGCACGGTCAGCAGCGGTTCTCGACCGGAACCGGCTCCTGCGACCAGGTGTATCAGAATCTCGAAACGCCCTACGTGCGCGCCGTCAACCGTTACACGACCGACGTCGCACGCGTGAACGACGTCGCGACCCGAGCGACCTACGCGAGCTGGTTAGCGGACAGTGCCTCACTCGTCACCCACCTCAGTTCGACGACAAACTGCAATACGGTGTCGACGACGACCGTCCACGACGACGGCGGCGACTGCGAATTCGAATACCACATCAACGGGCAAGCCTACCGCCGGGGGTTGAACGCCGTCTCGGGCGACGCGTACACGATCGTGGTGCCGACGCAAGATTACGTTCTGCCGAACAATACGGAAACGGAGAATCCGTCGTTCTTCGACCCGGGAATGATCGACGTCGTCGTCTGCGCGAAAGTCCCGCCGCTGATCCCGACGTTCGGCGTACTGCACGCCGCGACGCATTACGTGATCGGCCGCGCGGGCGCGACGGCGGCCCTCGCTGAGGAGGATTGGTTCCAGCCCGGATTTCTGATCGATCCCGTCCGCGGTACGAGCATCCAATTCCAGCCGAAGGAGCAGTACAGCACGGCCGACGCGGGCAAGCCCTACGATTGGTACAGCGTCAATTTCGGCGGCAATGCTTGGCAGATCTCGAGCTTCTGGAACGGTCCGGCAAACCAAACGAACTACGGCTACACCGTAACCCCGACGGTCGACGATCTCAGCGCGTACGTCGGCTGGTGGACCGCCATTCCGTACGATCCGCGCAAAGTCGACTCGAACGCTATTTCGACGGCGACGGACTGTCCGGCATGACGCGCCGGTCGCATAGCCGCGGACAAGCGGTCTACGAAACGGCGGCGGTCATGCCCGTCTTTCTGATCGCGCTTTTCGGCGTCATCTGGGCGATGAAGGACGCGTCGCTCAGCGAGCGCGTTCATCTGGCCGTACGGTACGGCGGCATGGTGTCGTCGCAGCAGCAGCCCTACGAATCCTACTCGCTCTACGCGATGTACGCGACGATCGACAACGTGGTGCCGACCGGGGCGACGACGTGTTATCCCGGGAACCCCGCCGAACTCTCGTCCGGGTTCGCATCGTTTTGGCTGCCCGCGAGCAGCGAATCGATGTTCGCGTCCTGTCCCGGTTCGGTCGTCTTCGTGCGGAGCCCGGAAACGTATTCGGAGCCCGTCATCCTGCGCAACGACTACGCCACCATCGAAGCCGCCGCGCCGGTCGGCGGATTCCTCGAGGACGCGGTCATGCACGGCGTCGGCGCGACGAACGTGCGGGCGGCGGAGAACTTCTTCCGCTCGCCCGACGTCGGCACGCTGCTCACGTGCACCACGCTCGGAGCCGCCGTGAAGAAAAGCCTTGAAGGCGCGACCGACACGTCGACCGCGCCGCCCGCCACGCCGATGCCGACGGCCGTTCCGACCGCGACCGTCGTCACCGGCACGACCGCCGCCTGCGCGACGCCCACGTTCGCGCCGGCGGCCGCTCCGTACTGACGTGAACGAACTGCTCGGCGCGGTCGTCTTCGCGAGCATCGTGTATCTCGCGATCGAGATCTGCCGGGCCGTTCCGCCGCCGCTGGAACGCTCCGCAAACGTGCGCGCCGAAGGGTTGCGCGTGCTGCTCTGCGCCGCCGCCGCGAGCGCGGGCGCGATCGTCCTCGCGCATCGGGCGCCGCCGGATACGCTGCTCGCGCTCGCCGAACTCTGGGTGGCGCTCTGCGCGTCGTGCTATCTCGCGATCTTTCGCGGAATCGTCGCGCCCGCCGTTCCCGGAACGGCGCTTGCGGTGCTAATCGCTGCGGCGATGTTAGCGGGCGATCTCGGTCCGCTGGTCTCCGCGGTCGTTGCCGGCGCGCCGTTCGCCCTCACGGCGCTGTTCGCACGCGACGGCGAACTGGACTGGGGCGATTCGACGGTGGCAGCGCTCGGCGGGGCCGCGTTCGGCCTCGCGCTGAGCCTCGTGCTTGTCGGCGTCGCCGCTCTCGCCGCGCTCGGCATCCGCGCGTACTTGCAGCGGCGCCGCGCCGAACCCGGTCCGACCCGTTTCGCCTCAGCCCTTGCAGCCACGTTCCTCGTCGTCCTCCTCGGAAAACTCGCCGTATCGTAATGACGTCGGCTGCGATGATCGGCGGACGCCCAACGCGCAAGCCAAGCCCATGTCACCCTGAGCTTGTCGAAGGGCGGTCGCGGGGAGCTTGGCTGTCGGCAGCCGGGGGGAACATGAGCAGGTAGCCCAAGAGCAGGTCGTTGGATTCGAGACGACCCGAGTCTACGCCGAGTGCGCGCAGGCATTCGGCGAGCACGAGGGCGCCGGCCGGCAGCACGTCGGCTCGCTGCGGCAGCATGCCCGGCAGCGCGCGCCGTTCGTCGAGCCCAAGGTGCAAGAGACGGTCGAGCGTGGCGTCGATGGTGGCGAGTTCGAGCGTCGCGCCGCTTACGCGGTCGACATGGGATTCCCACGCCACGGCCGCGAGCGTGAGCGGGGTGCCCGCCACGCAGCGAACCTCCGCGACGGGACGCAGCTTCTCCAGCGGCGCGACGATGCCGGCGATCTCCGCACGGGCGCGGTCTGCCGCGGCGCGAGCACGTTCGCCGGGCGCCGAGCCGAGCAGGTCCGGATGTCGCTCGGAGACGCGCACGGAACCGAGTTCGAGGGACAGCGCCGCGTCGAGGCGACTCCCGGTTCCGACGGCGCATTCCGTGCTCCCGCCGCCGATGTCGAGCACGGCGACGCGCCGCTCCCCAAGCGGAACGCCATAGGTGGCGCCCCGAAAACTCGCTTCCGCTTCGACCTGGCCGGAGATCACCTCGAGCGGCACACCGGTGATCGCGCTGACCCGCGCGGCGAATTCGCCGGAGTCCGCCGCGCGCCGCATCGCGCTCGTCGCGATGCTCGCGAGCGCAGCCCCGTGCGCGCGGGCCCGCTCCGTGAAGACGCGCACGGCCGCGAGATTGCGTTCGACCGCCGCGGGCGCGAACGAGCCGCCCGCGCGCAGGCCTTCGCCGAGCCGCGTGCCGATCTGGTCGTGTTCGACCTGCTCGACGGTGCCGCCGGGGAGATCGCGCACGACGAGCAGGCGCGACGTATTCGTGCCGAGCGAGATCAGCGCCCGCAATCGGCTAGTAGCGTTTGCCCGCCGATGCCTCGCGCGTCTTCTGGATGCGGGCGAGCGCGTGATCGTAATCGGCGTTCGCGATGCCCGCGTAGAGGACGTCGATGATCGAAAGCTGCGCGATCCGGCTCGACGTCGCGTCCGAACCGAATGCGGTTTCCTTCGCGGCCGTGAAGAGCTTCACGTTGGAGACCTTCGTGATCGGCGACGTGGCGCGGTGCGTGATGCAAATGGTCGTCGCGCCCGCGTTCTGTGCGTTCTCCATCGCGTCGCACACGTCGCGCGATGCGCCGGTGTGCGAGATCCCGAGGGCGACGTCGCCCGCAGAGAGCAGCGACGACGACATCGCCATCAGATCGCTGTCGTTGAGCCACACGGCGCAGATGCCGAGCTTCATGAATTTGTGGTAAGCGTCGAGGGCGAGCGGCGCACTGCCGCCGATCCCATAGATCTCGAGGCGTCGCGCGCTCGAAATCGCCTCGACGGCCCGCCCTAGCTCCTCGTCGGAGAGTACTTCGATCGTGTCCTTGAGCGCCTGGGCGTTCGCTTGAAAGACCTTGGTCTTTAGCGCTTCGAGCGAGTCGGTGGAGTCGATCTGCTCGTAGACGGTTTCGGTCGGGCCGACCAGATCCCGCGCCAGCATGATCTTGAATTCCTGATAGCCCTTGTAACCGATTTTCTGGCAAAGCCGCACGACGGTCGATTCGCTCGTCTGAGTGCGTTCCGCAAGCTCGGTGACGGTCAGGTAGATCAGCTCTTCGGCATGCTTGAGGATGAAGTCGGCCACGCGCTGCTCCGCCGTGCGGAGCGAGCTGTAGGTGCCCTGGATGCGAATGAAGCATCCCGGGACGTTGACGGGTTCGATGCGGGGAGCATCGGGCGACATCTTCACCGGGATCACGTTCTACGTAGCCTTGTTTCTGGCCTCGAAGACGGCGGCCCGGCGTTTCTTACGAATGAAATGCCGCTCCGCGGGTTCGGGTCGATCCGGCGGCGCCCACGCTTCCGTCTCCTTGAGATAGGCCCCGATGCGCTCCTCGAACGCGGGATCGACCAGGCGCGGTCCGGGGTCGGGAACCGGGTCCGCAGCCGGGCGTTCCGCGCCGGCCAGCGTGACGACCGGATGGCGCCCCCGCGCATCGACCTCGAGATCGAGGGGCGTCCGTCGATCGAGGCTCGCCGCGTAAACCGCGCGATTGGCCGCCAGCTCCGCGGGGGCCACGGCAGCCAGGGCGCCGTCTTCCAGACGCACGAGCGCACCGTGGAAATGAATGTTGATCACGGTCCCCCGCATCAGGAGCCCGCCGTTTCGCTCGGGTCGGGGCGAACGAAGATGAGCTCCTCGTGCGGCCCGACCAAACGCAGCTTTTGATGGATCTCGGGCACCGCCCCTTCGGGGCTCGCGAGGCGGCGGAGCGTTCGCTGCTGATCGCGTTCGCGCTTCTCGAGGGCGCGGATGTCCGCGCGGGATGCTTGGATCTCACGCGCCATCGCGATGTTTTTCTCGACGATTCCGGAGAACTGGACGGCGACGAGGACCAGCGCGCACGACACGACGGCGGCGAGCGTCAGCCGGCCCGTCAGGCGCAGCACCCTCGCCGCGGGTCGCTTCATGTCAGCGCGGTGGCCAGCGCAACGCGCTCGGTGTCTTCCCAGGCACCGATGCGCCGGAATTTTTCGTAACGCGCCTCACGCAATTCGTCGCGCTTGCGCGGCTCGAGCGCGCGCAACTCTTCGTCGACCGCGTCGAGCACGCGCGCCACGAACCCGCCGGCGTCGCGGTGGGCGCCGCCGAGCGGCTCTTCGATCGCGCGATCCACGACGCCGAAGCGGATCAGGTCGGCGCTCGTGAGCTTGAGACGTTCGGCGGCTTCCGGAGCGCGCGCGGCATCACCCCACAAGATGGCGGCACAGCCTTCCGGCGAGGCGACCGAATAGACCGCGTTCTCGGCCATGATCACGCGATCGGCGAGCGCGATCGCGAGCGCTCCGCCGGAGCCGCCTTCTCCGACGATCGTCGCGACGATCGGCACGGCCGCTTTCGAGAGCGCGATCAGGCACGCAGCGATCGCTTCGGACTGCGCGTGCTCCTCCGATGCGATGCCGGGGTCGGCGCCCGAGGTGTCGACGAACGTCACGATCGGCAGGCCGAAGCGCGACGCCAGATCCATCAGCCGCCTCGCCTTGCGGTACCCTTCGGGCGACACCATCCCGAAATTGCGGCGGATGTTTTCCTTCGTGTCGCGGCCCTTTTGCTGGGCGAGAACGACGATGCGCCGCCCGCGCAATTTCGCGAAGCCGCCGACCAGCGCCAGATCGTCGCGATCGTGCCGATCGCCGTGCAACTCGTCGAATTGGTCGAGCGCGGCGATGTAATCGCCGGCCAGCGGCCGCTTCGGATGGCGCGCCATGTTGACGCGCTCCCAGGGCGTGAGCTTGCCGAAGAGATCCTGTAAGAGCTCGTGATACTTCTGCTCGAAATCGCGCAGATCGTCCGCACCCGTCCCCCGCTCGCGAAGCGCCGCGATGCGGGTTTCGAGCTCCTGGAGCGGTCCCTTTTCGCGTTCTACAATGACGTTCATTGAAGTCGGGGCGGCACGGCCCTGGTTGAAAATCGGGGCGGCACGGCCCCCCGATCCCCCCCGGGCTCGCACTCGCGGGCCCACTGTCGCGGGCGGGGGGGGTCGGGGCGGGCCAAGTGCGGGGGCCGTGTCATAGGGCGAATTCGGGGACGGCTTTTAGGGCGGGGGCTAGGCGTTTGCGGTCGACGGCGTAGTCGAGGAGGCGGACGAGGGTGGCGCGGAGTTCGGCGCGGGGGACGACCATGTCGATGTGGCCGTGCTCGAGTAGGAATTCGGCGGTTTGGAAGTTGTCGGGGAGTTTTTGGCGGAGGGTTTGTTCGATCACGCGGCGGCCCGCGAAGCCGATCGAGGCATGGGCTTCGCCGAGGATCAGGTCGCTCTGAAAGGCGAACGACGCGGAGACGCCGCCCGTCGTCGGATCGGTCAGGACCGTTACGAAGAGGTTGCCGTCCGACATGAAGCGTTCGACGGCTTGCGTCGTCTTGGCCATCTGCATGAGCGCGAGCATCCCCTCTTCCATCCGCGCGCCGCCGCTCGCGGTGAAGACGATGCAGGGCAAACGGCGCTTACGCGCTTCTTCGAGAAGATTCGTGATGCGTTCGCCGACGACGGTGCCCATCGTGCCGCCGCGAAAATTGAAATCCATGACGCCGAGCGCGACCGGAAAACCGTCCAGCGTCGCAAATCCCGTGACGACCGCTTCGGACAGACTCGATTTGAGCCGGTCCGTTTCCAGCTTCTCGGGATACGTGCGCTTGTCGACCCAGCCGAGCGGATCGCCCGGTAAGATCTCGAGCCCGATTTCCACGAAATCGGCGTCGACCAGCGTGTTGATGCGGTCGTACGCGTTCATGCGAAAGTGATAATCGCATTTCGTGCAGACCGAAAGGTTCGCTTCGAGATCTTTGCGGTACAGCATCTCGCCGCACGACGGACACTTCACCCAGAGCGCCGCGTCCTCGGCGGGGACGTCTTTTTCGCGTAAACGGCGAAGCCAATCGGGCATCGCCATCAGGCGGGTTTCTCGCCCGTCACCGCGGCAACTGCGCCGATGGTCCGTCCGCGCGCGGGCGCGCCGAGGAACCGCGTCGCATAGAGGCGCCGCAATTGCCGCAGGTAATTCGTGATCTCTTTCGAGTTGAGTTTCGACTCGCCGACGATGCGGTCTTTGAACACGTACGGAATCTCGAGCACCTTGCCGTACTTCGCTTTCGCGGCCACTTCGAGCCCGATCTTGAAACCGATCGGGTCGAGTTCCACGCCGGCGAGCGCGTCGCGTTCGACCAGAAAAAATCCGCTCGTGACGTCGCGGATCGGCGTCAGCGGCCACGCCAGCGCACACGCCACGATCGACGTGATCTTACGCTTGAGCGGCCAATTCTCGATTCCGCCGCCTTTGACGTACCGGCTGCCGACGGCCAAACCGTATTTGCCCGTCTCGAGCGCGCGCACCATATTCGGAACGATCGCGGCATCGTGACTGAAATCCGCATCCATCGCGCCGAGCGCGACGGAATCCGGACGCGCGAAGCGCCACCCGTCGATCACGCCCGACGAGAGTCCGAGTTTGGCCGGCCGGTGCAAACAGCGAACGGGATAACGCTCTGCGAGATGATCGACGATGGCTCCCGTGCCGTCGGGCGAATTATCGTCGACGACGACGATTTCGCCGTCGAGATCGTTCGCGCGAAAGATCTCGGCGAGCGTTCCGACGAGTTTTTCAATGCCGCCCGCCTCGTTGTACGTCGGAACGATAATACTGAACTTCAAGAAGTCGCGCGCCCCATGACCTGACCTTATACGACCTCGCACGGCCCGTCTCATTTACGACGTGCGTTCGTTCGCTTAAGCACCGCCTAAAGATCGCCGCTCGCATAGAGGAGCGCGCAGCAGGCGACGAGACCGGCCGTCTCCGTCCGGAAGATACGGCTGCCGAGCGAAATCACGCGGGCGCCGCGCGCACGCGCCGCGTCGACCTCCGCGTGCGCGAGGCCGCCCTCGGGGCCGATCACCACGACCGCTTCGCGCGCGCCCGCGATCAGCGCGGGCAAAACGTCGCGCAGCGGCGGACCCGCGTCCAGCTCCCAGGGCACGAGTGCCACGTCGTATGCGGCAAACCCCGCCGCCAGCTCCTCGAACCCGATCGGCGCGTCGACGGCGGGCACGTCGCCGCGGCCGCACTGCTGCGCGGCGCTCTTGGCCAGGCGGCGCCAGCGCTCGAGCTTGCCGTCGCGCGCCCCGTCACCGCCCACCGTCCGCTCGCTCGCGAACGGCACGATCCGCGCCACACCGAGCTCGGTGGCCTTTTCAACCACGAAGTCCATCTTCTGGCCCTTGGGAATTCCCTGCGCCAGGGTGATCCGCAGGGTCGTCCGAGGCGGCTCCGCGATCGCGCGCTCGAGCCGTGCGCGCCCGAGCGGGCCGTCGACCACGAGCGACGCCGCGAACGCCCGGCCCGCCGAATCGATCACTTCGAGCGGGGCGCCCGTCGTGCGCCGCAACACGACGATCAGTTTGCGAGCGTCGTCGTTCGCGAGCGCCACGACGTCGCCCGGCGCGTGCACGCCGGAGACGAAGAACCGCGTGGCTCCCACGCCGTCAGTCGGGCCGGAACGCGTCTTTGACGCGGTCGAAGAACGTCCGGTCGTCGCCGTGCTCGTTTTCGATCGTCGCGTATTCCTCGAGCAATTCGCGGCCGCGCCGCGTGAGTTTGGTCGGCACCGAGACGTGTACCGTGGCGAGCAGGTCGCCGCGAACCGTGCCGCGCACGGCCGGCATGCCTTTGCCGCGAACGCGGAACGTCGACCCCGTCTGCGTGCCCGGACCGATCGTGAGCGGCGTCGGACCGTCGAGCGATTCGACCTCGAGCGTCGCGCCGAGCGCGGCCTGCGCGAAGCCGATCGGCACGTCGACGTACAAGTCCGTGCCGTCGCGCCGAAACGCCCGGTGCGGCGCGATCGAGAGATACACGTAGAGATCGCCCGGCGGTCCGCCCCGCGCGCCGCCCTCGCCGCTCCCCGACACGCGGATCCGGCTGCCGTCGTCGACGCCCGCCGGAATCTTGACGGTCAGGGTCCGCGAGCGCTCGACGCGGCCGCGGCCGCGGCACGTCTCGCAGGGCGTGGGCACGAAGGTACCCTCGCCGCCGCATTTCGTGCACGTCGTCTGCGTGACGAACTGCCCGAGCGGGGTCTGGCGCACGCTGCGCATCGCACCCGTGCCGCCGCAGCGATCGCAGCGCGTAACGAGGGTTCCGGGTTTGGCGCCCGAGCCGCCGCACGTCGCGCACTGTCCGAGGTGGTTGAACGAAATCTCGCGCTCGACGCCGCGAAATGCGTCTTCGAGCGTGATCTGCAGATCGTAGCGCAGGTCGGATCCGCGCTGCGGTCCGGCCGGGCGCTGCTGGCCGCCGCCGCCGCCGCGCGCGCCGCCGAAGAACATGTCGAAGATATCCGAGATGCCGTCGCCGCTCGAGAAGCCGCTCCCCGGCCCGGCCGCATTTCCTACGGTACCGAAACGATCGTATTGCTGACGCTTCTGCGGATCGCTGAGCACCTCGTAGGCCTCGTTGATTTCTTTGAAACGCGTCTCGGCAGCGACCTTGTCCTCGGCGACGTCGGGATGATAGATGCGCGCGAGCCCGCGGTACGCGCGTTTGATATCGGTCTCGGATGCGCCACGTTCGACGCCGAGCACCGAATAATAATCGGTCGGCACGGTTCCTCTAGCGGATTTCGGTATTCGAGAGGTGCCGGCTCAGCGACGAGGCCGTGCCGGTCGCAAGCGCCAGTAAGCGCGCGTAGGGCATGCGCCGCGGCCCGAGGATCGCGAGCACGCCCACCGTCTGATCGCCGAACCGGTAGGGAACGGTCACCACGCTGCATTCGGTGATCTCGTCTGACCCGAGTTCGCGGCCGATCTTGACGTGCGGCGCCTCGAGCGCGAGCGCATCGGCCACGAGGTCGTAGAGCGCCTTGTGTTCCTCGATGATGCGCAGGATCGACCGCAGCTTGCGCAGGTCCTGAAACTCCGGCTGATCCAGCAGATGTTGGGCGCCGCTCGAAACGACGCTCGGCGTCTCGTCGGAGCGCGCGACGTCGGCGAACGCGCGCACCAGCGTCGCGCCGAGTTCTTCGGAGATGCCCGCTTCCCGCGCGACGCGCGTCAATTCCGCCCCGGTGATCTCGCGCATCGTCTTGCCGGTGAACGCGGCGTTGAGCCGGTTCGACAGGCGCGTCAAATCGTCGGCCTCGACGTCCGGCGCGTGTTCGAAGGGCATCTGCGCCGCGACGCCGAGCGAGGTCACGATGATCGCTAGGCCGCTCCGTTCCGTGAGCCAGATCAGTTGAACGTGGCGGAAGGCCTGCGTGACGTTCGAGGGCGTGACGACGAAAGCGACGTTGCGCGAGAGCTGGCCGAGGATCCGGGTCGTGTGATCGATCGCTTCGTCGAGTTCGCGGCTCGCAGCCCGGAACTCGTCCTGGATGCGCCGTTGCTCGTCCGTTTGCAGCGGCTCCGGCCGCATCAACTGATCGACGTAGGTACGGTAGCCGGCATCCGAAGGCACGCGACCGGCCGAGGTGTGCGGTTGGACCAGATAGCCCTGCGCCTCGAGTTCGGCCATTTCGTTGCGAATCGTGGCCGAGCTGACGCCCAATTGGTACTTCTGCGTGAGCGTGTTCGACCCGACCGGTTCCGCCGTCGCTACGTACTCGTAGACGACCGTCGCCAGGATGAAGGCCTTGCGCTTGTCGAGCTCCGGAGGAAGGTCCCGCTTCTCCGGCTCTCCGGACGTATTTTTAGCAGTCACGGGTCAGGAGTGCCAGCATTACCGCTCATAGTACTCAAAGAGCCGGGCAGGGTCAAGCTGCCCGGACGGACCCGGTCGACGGCCGCGTGGAGCTCCGGCCAATCCAGAGCGCCGACCGACACGTGCGAGACCGATCCATCGGGCGCGAGGACCAGCGTCGTCGGGATCGGGACGACCGTGTAGAGACCGAAGATCTTCCGATCCGGATCGTCGATCGAGATCGCCCGGACGTCGTGCGCCCGCAAGTAGGCCTCGGCCGCTCCCGGCGTGGTGTCCTCCGAGACGGCGACGAGGGGCACGTCGTCGCCGTAGACTTTTTCCATCTCCGCGAAGGCGCCGATTTCGGACTGACACGGCGCGCACCACGTGGCCCAGAAGCTGAGGACGATCGGGCGTCCGAAGAGTGCGTGGAAACGCTCCGGGCCGTTGTCGCCGGCGAAGGTGAAGTCCGGCGGCGTCTGTGCGAGACGAATGCCGGGCAGCCCGGTCGCGGATTCGCTCGCATGCCGCCGGGCGGCCGCGGGCAACGGCGCGCAAAGGGTCGCGGCCAAGACCAATGCAACGAGACGCGGCGACATGCGGCGAGCGTCAGCGGGCCCGCGAGTGCGGGCGCGGGGGCCGTCGGGGGCCGTTCTCAAACTTCAACGGCGCGTGAAACGAATTTCCGGGAGGACGGCTACCGGCGGCAAGACAATCGCCACGTATGACGACGAACGAGCATGCGTCCGAAACCATCGAGGCGCTCTTCCACGAACAGCGCCGTTTCCCGCCGTCGGCGGAGTTCGCTGCGGCCGCGAACGCGCAGCCGGGCATCTATGAAGAGGCGGAGCGCGATTACCTCGGATTCTGGAAATCGTGGGCCGACCGGCTCGAGTGGATGGCGCCCTACGGCGAAGTCCTCGAATGGAACGAGCCGTTCGCGAAGTGGTTCGTGGGCGGAAAGCTCAACGCGTCGGTCAACGCCCTCGACCGGCACGTGCGCGCCGGCAAAGGCGCGCGCATCGCATATTATTTCGAAGGCGAACCCGGCGATCGGCGCGAGATCAGCTACGCCGAGCTGCTGCGCGACGTGTGCCGCTTTGCCAACGGACTGCGCGCGCTCGGTATCAAGAAAGGCGACCGCGTCGCGATCTATCTTCCGATGATCCCGGAGCTGCCCGTCGCGTTGCTCGCGTGCGCGCGCATCGGCGCGGCGCACTCCGTCATCTTCGGCGGCTTCTCCGCCGATGCGATCGTCGATCGCGCGAAGGATGCGGAATGCGTCGCGATCATCACGGGCGACCAGGGCTGGCGCCGCGGTAAGAAAGTGCCGCTCAAAGATACGGTGGATGTCGCCATCGCTTCGACGCCGTCGGTGCGGCACGTCATCGTGGCGAAACGCGTCGGCGATCCCGTGCACATGGAAGCCGGACGCGACGTGTGGTGGGACGACGCGATCGCGGGCCAACCCGATACCTGCGAGCCCGAAGCGATGGACGCCGAAGACTTGCTCTTCCTCTTGTATACGAGCGGCACGACGGCGAAGCCCAAGGGCATCATGCACACCACGGGCGGTTATCTCACGGGCGTGACCGCGACCCAACACCTGGTCTTCGATCTCAAGGACGACGACGTGTTCTGGTGCACCGCCGACATCGGCTGGGTGACCGGCCACTCGTACGTCGTCTACGGTCCGCTCTGCAGCGGCGCGACGAGCGTGCTCTACGAAGGGACGCCGGACTATCCCGATAAGGACCGGCTCTGGGAGATCGTCGCGCGCTACGGCGTCACGATTCTCTACACGGCGCCGACGGCGATCCGCACGTTCATGAAGTGGGGCGTCGAACACGTGCGCAAGCACGATCTCTCGTCGCTGCGGCTCCTCGGCAGCGTCGGCGAACCGATCAATCCCGAAGCGTGGATGTGGTATCACGAAAACATCGGCGGCGGCCGTTGCCCGATCGTCGACACGTGGTGGCAAACGGAAACGGGCGCGATCGCCATCGCCCCGCTCCCGGGTATCACGACGACCAAACCGGGGAGCGCGACGAAGCCGTTCCCGGGGATGTCGGCCGACATCGTGGACGAGAACGGTCAGAGCGTGCCGCTCGGCGGCGGCGGGTACATCGTGCTGCGCCGCCCGTGGCCCTCGATGCTGCGCGGGATCTACGGCCAACCGGAGCGCTACAAGGAAACGTACTGGTCGAAATTCGAGCACATGTATCTTGCAGGCGATGGGTGCAATCGCGACGAGGAAGGCGACTTCTGGTTCATGGGCCGCATCGACGACGTGATGAACGTCAGCGGCCATCGCATCTCGACGACCGAAGTCGAGAGCGCGCTCGTCGATCATCCCGCCGTCGCCGAAGCCGCGGTCGTCGGAAAGAACGACGACATGACGGGTCAGGCGATCTGCTGTTTCGTCTCGCTGCGCGGCGGCGCTCCCGGCTCGCCCGAGCTCGGCGACGAACTGCGCAAACACGTCGGCGACAAGCTCGGCAAGTTCACGACGCCGAAATACTTGACGTTCACGCAAGAACTCCCGAAGACGCGCAGCGGCAAAATCATGCGCCGGCTCCTGCGCGACATCGCCGAAGGCCGCATGCTCGGCGACACGACGACCCTCGCCGATTCGAGCGTGGTCCAAGAACTGCAGCAACGCGCCCAAGCGGAAGCGGGGAAAGAAGACTAGGTGGCCTCGTCTATTAGGCCTTTAACATTGTCACCCTGAGCTTGTCGAAGGGCGCACAGCAGCGACCTCGATCAGCGAAGCCCTCGTAACGCGCCCTTCGACCGGCTCAGGGTGACGGGGGTCCTCCTACCCGTTGAAAAACTCGCGCAATTCCCCAAGTGTCCGGACTCGTCTCGCCGGTGGTAATGCGGCGATGATTCCGGCGCCGTAGCGCATCGAGGCGGCGCGGCCGTCGAGCAGAACGACCGCGCCGCGATCGGTTTTCGAACGGATGAGCCGGCCGAAGCCCTGCTTGAGGCGGACGATCGCCGAGGGCACCATGAACTCGTCGAACCCCGAACCGCCGGCCGCTTCGATCGCGGCGAGTCGCGCCGCCACGATCGGATCGCCGGGCGACGGGAACGGCAAACGATCGATGATCACGCACGAGAGCTGCTCGCCGACCACGTCGATGCCTTCCCAAAACGTCCCCGTCGCGAAGAGCACGGCGTTCTTCGTTTTCCGGAACCAGTCCAAGAGGTGCGCGCGCGGCAGTTCGCCTTGCAATTTGACCGGATAGACCAGACGTTCGCGAACGAGCGCGTAGACCTCGTGCAGCCGCGCGTACGACGTGAAGAGGACGAACGCGCGTCCGCGCGAGACGTCGAGAATCTCTTCGACGAGCGGCGCGACGCGCCGCGCGAAGCGCGCATCTTTGGGATTGCAATCCGGCGGCGCGACGAAGAGCCGCGCCTGTGCGTCGTAATCGAACGGCGACGGCGCGACGTACTCCTGCGCGTCGTCGATGCCGAGGGCGCCGCGCAGAAACGCAAACGACGAGCCGGTCGCGATCGTCGCGCTGGTGAGGACCACGCTCTGGCTGCGTCGGAAGAGCGCGGTGCGCAGATAGTCCGCCACGTCGAAGGGCGCCGAGTTCACCTCGTAGCGATTTTCGCCGTCCATGCGTTCGACCCAGGTGATCGCCTCGTCGTCCGGGAGCCCCGTGCGGTCGACGGTCGCGATGTGCGCGAGCACGCCGCGCATGACGAGGTCGCGCCGGCGTTCCGCTTCCGCGAGGTTTTCCGTCGGGCGCTTGAGGGCCGATTGCCAATTGGCGAGCAGCCAATTCTCGAGCCGGTAGAACGAGCGCTGGACGGCGCCGAGGGCTTCTGTGGCGGATTCGTTCGCGCCGATGGGATAACGATCTCCGGGCACGCGCGCGAGCGTCTGCACGAGGCCGCGCATCGACTGATCGATTTCCGCGTCGTAGCTTGCGGGTAACTGATAGTTGCGATGCACGCGGCGCATCAGCCGATTGACGCCGGGAGCCGACAGCGTGGCCGTCAGCGCGGCGGACGCCCACTGCTCGCATTGGTGCGCTTCGTCGAGGATCGCGTAGTCGTACGGGGGCAGCAGCGTGCCGCCGAGCGCGAGGTCGAGAAAGAAGAGCGCGTGATTGACGACCACGACGTCGGCGTACTTGGCCGCGTCGCGTTGCTTGAAGAACCAGCAGTCGCGAAACCGGTCGCAGAATTCGCCGACGCAATCGTCCGCATCCGCATCGAGCGTTTCCCATTCGAGCGCGGGCGGAGCGAACGGTAACTCGGAGCGGTCGCCCGTCGTCGTGCGGTCGGCCCAGTCCCACATCGCCTCCATCGTGCCGCTCTGCGCGATCAGCCGTTCGCCGCGCATCCGATCGAGCTTCGCCCGGCAAAGATAGTGACTGCGACCTTTGAGCAGGACGACCCGGGCCGGCACGCCCAGCGCCTTGACGACCAAGGGGATGTCCTTGCCCACGAGCTGTTCTTGCAGCGCGATCGTTGCGGTCGAGACGACGATCTTTTTCCCGCTGCGCAGCGCCGGCACGAGATACGCAAGCGATTTGCCGACGCCCGTCCCCGCTTCGACGATCGTGTGCGCGCCTTCCAAGAAACCGCGCTCGATCAATTGGGACATCTGCACCTGACCGGCGCGCGCTTCGAAACCCGCAAGGCCGCTCGCGAGCGGGCCGTCCGGCGCGAAGATCGATTCGATCGACGCGACGCTCGGACCGCTCACGCGTGGGGTTGCGTAGACGCCGGAGGGGGAAGGTATTCGGCTTCGGCGGGCTCCCCCGTCGCGTTGTCGACGACGAGCGCGGTCGCGCTACCGGAGCCGCGGCGCATCGCGTAAAATGCAAGGCCCGCGAGAAAACCGCTCGCGAGCCCGCCCAAGTGACCTGCCTTGGAAATTTGCGGCACGGCGAACGTAAAGACCAGATTGAGCAGTAGGATCGGGAGCGTCTGCGCGATCAGCGCGCGGCCCGGTTTTCCCATGCGCACGCCGATCGCAAAGAGCGCGCCGAAGAGACCGAAGATCGCGCCGCTCGCGCCGACGGTGGGATCGTTCGGCGAAAAATACACGATGGCGAGGCCGCCGCCCGCGAGCGAGATCGCATACACCACGAGCATCCGCCAACCGCCGAGCATCGACTCCACGAACGAGCCGAGCTGATAGAGTGCGAGCATGTTGAGCGCGATGTGCGGGATGCCGGCATGAATGAACGCACTCGTGACGATGCGGTACCACTGGCCCTGCACGACATACGGCCCGTAAAGGACGCCCGCGAGATAATACGGATCGTCGGGCGACGCGCCGCCGTGCACCGCCATGAACAGATAGACGGCGACGTTGATGCCGACGAGCGCGATCGTCACGTTACGGCGCAGCGTCATGCCGCGCGCGGCCCGTACTTGAGCGCGCTGCCCGTGTTGAAGAGCACGACGGGACCGTCGAAGCGTTCGCCGCGCGCGACGAGCACGCCGAGCGCCGCAAGCGTCGCGCCACCTTCCTCACACGCATCGATGCCCGCAAGCGTTCGCAGCGCGTGCATCCCGGCGGCCATCGCGGCCTCGTCGACGGCGAGTGCGTCGCCGCCGGACGTGCGGATGGCCGTCAGCATCAGACGATCGCCGAGAGCGGCCGGCACGCGCAATCCCCAGGCGGCCGTTTGCGCGTCGATCCAGCGTTCGGCGACGACGGCGCCCGCCTCGTGGGCGCGCACGATCGGCGCGCAACCCGCCGCCTGCACCGCGAACATCTTCGGGCGCTCGGGGCCGATCCAGCCGGCGCTTTCGAGCTCGTCGAACGCCTTCCACATTCCGATCAGTCCGGTTCCGCCTCCCGCCGGATAGACGATAGCGGCGGGAACGCCGCCGAGATCCTCGACGAGCTCGTACGCCATCGTCTTCTTGCCTTCGATGCGATACGGTTCGCGTAACGTCGCGACGTTGAACGCGCCGCTCTGCGCGGCGTAGGCGTTCGCGCGCTTTCCCGCATCGTCGATCAGACCGTCGACGAGCTCCACCCGCGCGCCGAACGTGCGACATTCTTCGATCAAGATCGGCGGCGTATCGCGGGGAAGGTAAACGGTGACCTCGAGGCCCGCGCGCGCGCCGTAGGCCGCGAGTGCGCCGCCCGCGTTGCCCGCACTGGGCGCGACGAGCGACGGTGCGCCGAGCCGTTTCGCGCGCGTCACGGCTACCGACATGCCGCGCGATTTGAACGACGCCGTCGGGTTTTGCGACTCGTCCTTCACGTAGAGCGCCGTCTCGATGCGCGACCGGTCGGCGACGCGCGGCACGGAGACGAGCGGCGTGCGGCCTTCGCCAAGAGACACGGGCGTTTCACCGGCGTCGACGGGAAGCGCCTCGCGATAGCGCCACATATCGTTCGCGCCCGCGGCGACCTTCGCGCGTTCGAGAACGATGCGGCCGTAACGCACGAGCAGCGGCGCACCGTCGTGCGGACAGATCGTCGCGAGCCGCGCGGCGTCGAAGCGGTGCGACGCGTCGAGCGAGCACGCGAGATGGTCCGGTAGCACCTACGCGGTCGCGAGCTTTTGCGAGGACGGCGCCGCGCTCGGGAGGACCACGACCATCTTCGCGAGCTCGAGCGAGATCGCGTGCTGACGGTCTCCGATCCGCACCGTGACCGGGCCGCCGAGCGGCCCTTTTTCGACCAGCACCACGTCGGCCCCGGGCCGCAGCCCGATCTCGGCGAGGTAACGCAGGATCTCCGATATTTCCTCGGTGACGCCGTGGACCCGGGCCGTGTCGCCGGCGGACAACATGGCGAGCGAAACGCCCGGCCGCTCCGGATCCGAAAGATCGAGCGGCGGGATCGGATGGCCGTGGGGGCACGTGGCCGGGTTCCCCAGCAGCGTCACGAGACGTTCCTCGACCTTCGCAGAAATCGCATGCTCGAGGCGGCAGGCCTCGGCGTGCACCTCGTCCCACGGCATCCCGAGGATCTCGGTAAGGAAGCACTCCGCGAGCCGATGGCGGCGGAGCACGCGCACCGCAACCTCGAGGCCTGCCCGGCTGAGCTTCGCCTCCCCGCGTGCCACGTGCGTGATATAGCCGTCCGAAGCGAGCTTCTTGAGCATGCCGGAGACCGAAGCCGGCGCGACGCCGAGGTCCGCCGCGAGCGCGGACGTCGAAACGCCGGGACCTTCGCGCTCGAGCCGATAGATGGCTTCGAGATACTCCTCGGTCGATTCTTCGAAATGGGTGTGACCGGCCATACGACGGTTAACCTTCGCTATGCGGGGTTCGTTTCCAGGCCGACGGCGGCGGCGAGTTCGGCGCGGAGCCCGGCCTTCCGGCGCGCGTCCGCAAAGCTGACGTCGATCGCTTGGGCAGCGAAGCGGCCCAGCGCCTCTGGGCCGCACGCCTCGGCCACGATCCGATATTCCGTCTCGAGCGACGTGGAGAAGAGCGCCGGATCGTCGGCGTCGACCACGCAGATCACGCCGCGCGCGTCGAGTTCGGCGATCGGGTGGGGAGCGGCCGGCGGAACGACGCCGGTCAGCCGATTCGAGGTCGGACAGAGTTCGAGGGGAATCCGCCGGCGGACCAGCAGATCGACGACGGCCGGGTCTTCGAGCGCGCGGACCCCATGGCCGATCCGCTCCGCGCCGAGGATCTCGACGGCGTCGCGGACGCTATCGGCCCCGGCGGCTTCGCCCGCGTGAGCCACGGCGTGCAACCCGTGCGCGCGGGCGAACGCAAAGGGCTCCCGGTAGAGGGCCGGCGGAAAATTCGCCTCGTCGCCGCCGAGGCCCACGCCGATCACGCCGAGATCCGCCTCGGCGAGTGCTACCGCGACGCGCGCGGTCTCGAACGCGCGCTCGACGCCGAAGTTGCGCGTGAGGTCGCAGATGAGCGCGACGGAAACGTCGCGCCGTGCGCCCTCGTCGTCGAACGCGGCACGCATTGCGGTCACGGTCTCCCGAACGTCGAGCGTCGTATGAAAGAACGTCCAGACCGAGGGCGAGATGAAGAGTTCGGCATAGCGGACGTTCTGCGCCGCCGCATCGACGACGTAGTCGCGCGCCAGCCGCGCGTAGTCCTCGGGACGCTGCAACGTCTTGCAGACCTCGGCGAAGGTCAACAAGAACTCACGAAACGTGGCGAACGCGTAGGTCGCTTCGAGGGGACCGCTCGCGCGCGCGCTCTCGACGCCCCGCGCGGCCGCGAGCTCGCGGAACGTTTCGGGACGTACGGTACCTTCGAGATGGCAGTGGAGCTGGACTTTCGGCAACCGCCGGATGAGGGAATCCGTCGACATCGCCCAGCCGCTTCCGGATGGGCGACGCCACTCCTCGCGCCCCGTCCCCTGCCGTCCCCTCCCGTACCGTCCCGTCACCCTGAGCTAGTCGAAGGGCGTCGAAGGGGCGAACGGTGAAGGCCCTGCTTTGACACCCTGGCACGGACCGTGTATACTCAGCGTCGCCCGTCGCGGGGTGGAGCAGTCCGGTAGCTCGTCGGGCTCATAACCCGAAGGTCGCAAGTTCAAATCTTGCCCCCGCAACCATTTAATACCACCCAACATTTTCGGATGTTGGGTCTTTTTTTGCGGATCGTCTTCGCCTGTTTGTCGCGCTATCCAAAAGTCGAATGACGAAAGCGCATCGAAGATTTAAATTTGGCGCGACCGTTATAATAGAATCTTTATGAAAACGGGATTAGAATCGAAGACGCGCGCGAAGCAGGAGCGTTCTGCAGCGTTGCCCGAATCCGCGTTTCAACTTGGAATGATAATTCCAGCGCTCTTTTTTTTCGTCGTCAGCGCGCTCTCGTCACGTTTCGAAGCAGTCGCGCTTTCGACGCCTTGCACAAATCATCACATTTAAGGATTTGCGTGAAAAAAGCTCGTCTGCGAAGCCGATGGAGACGCATGACCGTTTCCCGTCGCCTGATTTCCGCCGTGCCCGTGTTAGCCGCATGCGCGATCTCGCCGGGATGTACGAACGAGTCGAGCGGAACGGTCGCCGCGCCCTCCGGTAGTTCCGCGCAACAAATCGTTCGCTCCGTCTCGGGCGAAGGGCCCGAAATGCAATCGACGGCGGTCGTCGTCTACACGCCCGCCGACGGTCCGCTCTCGAACCCGGAATTCGACGCGCAAGCGGAGGCCGCGGGTTTGAGCGACGTCGCGAAAACGTACGCGACGACCGGCCAAAACTTCATCACCAACACCGGCAAGATGATGCTCGGTAGTCTGCAGACACGCGGCGCTTATATCAACACGAGCGTCGCGGTCCGGTTCGTCGCCGGCAACAGCGGCGCGCCGTACATCAACACCCGCCTGAGCGGCGGCCGCGCGATCGGCATGTTTTGGAGCGGCGGAATTGCCGAAGTCTTCGATGACTTCGCGGGCTGGACGCTCCTCGGCGGCCTGAACATGAACCTCGTGCCCGGCAACACCTACTTTGCGAAATTCGACGTGGCGCAGACCGCGCCGACCACGACGACCGTCACCGCCACGTTCCTCAATCCCGACGCGTCCGTCGTCGCAACGCAAAAATTTACGGATACCACGAGCGCGGCCCAATTCGTCCGCGGCCCGGATGACGTCGAGGAAAGCCCGGACGGGCTCGCCGCGTCGGAGGTGCTCGTCTCGCGCGGGGTCGCGCCCGATAGCTTCGTGCTCGACGGTGCGCTTCCGAGCCCGAGCCCGAGTCCCCGCGTGAGTGCGACCCCGACGGCCGGACCGACGTCCACGCCCTCGGCGAAGCCCACAGCGACGCCGACGGCGAAACCGACTCCGACACCGACTGCGGTACCGACGCCGAAGCAGACCCCGGGCGGCGTCCCGGTGTCGCTCTGCATCGGTCAGCCGAATGGCCCGGGTTTGGTGTACAACCTCGCATCGCACGATGAATTCGACAAGGACGTGGCGCTCAACACGGGCGCTCCCGTCGCGGGCGATCTCAACGTCAGCGACGCCTACGGTCCGCCGTTCTTACCGTCCGCGAAACAGACGACCTGGAGCGACAGCTATTCGTTCGGCCGCGAGAACGGCGGCCTCGACGGAACGGACGACTCGGCTTATCCGTCGTTCGC
>Ga0116227_10007376_pt1 | contig 21531 bp, 10 predicted proteins | sample S1TSphgellanicum_FD_89693 | JGI IMG/M metagenome (GOLD analysis project Ga0116227, IMG submission 89693) | Host-associated microbial communities from peat moss isolated from Minnesota, USA - S1T2_Fb - Sphagnum magellanicum MG | ecosystem: Host-associated > Plants > Peat moss > Unclassified...
CAAAGAAAAAAAAAAAGCAAAATTAGTCGAATTTACACTAGAAAAAAAGAAATTTCCCAATTTTTTTTCCGAAAATAGCCAGATCTCGGCGAAGTTGTTATAGGATTTGTTGGTTATAAGACTTGAGAATTTTAAGCTTATAAAGTGAATGTGCAAAATTGAATGTCATAGCTCATTCTCAAGATATATAGACTTATTTGTAAAGTATCCTCACATGGGATGTAATTAATTGTTCATTAAGGATCCAAAACATGTTGAAATGGTAAACGAGCATTAAATTGCTTAATTCATTTATATTAGGTATCACAATTAAAATCAAACTATTTTGACATTTTCATTAATCTTAAAAAAGAGGTTTGGTCTTGAATGTGATTTTCAATGTAAATTTTGAGATAGGTAATCAAAAAATAGTTGTCAACATAGTTATATTAAATGCAAATCATGACAAAATTCAATAATTTCATGCCAAGTTTTCTTGTTCAGTTTTTTTTTTTTTTTGTTGTAAATCTATGAACAATTTTTTATTAAAAAAAATAATATTATGTACAACTTTAAGGATAAGTCTAATATGTGCAATTTTTGTAATTTCATACCTAAGTTTGAATTCAATATGATATTTTGACCAATTTCATAACCATATACCTAAGTCCCAGTGTGACAAAAAAGGAGACAACCTAAACCTGAATCATTCCATTCAAGCAATAGTCAATTTTCACAACATATTCATGATCCATATACACAACACAATAATAGCTTTGGCTCTCCAATATTACTATTGCTTACACCATCCAAAGTTTCCCAAGCCATCACAATTATTGTTGGCTCCTCTTCTTCGATGACTATCTATGAATCCTATTCACCTTCTTAATTTATCTTCCAACTAATTAAGTTTAGTAGAGCTTGGATCGGATCTCTTTAAATTTTCTTGATTGGCCATCTTGGTCTTACACAATATCAAGTCCTTGGACACCACCCCATAGATACACTCCCAATAGTTCACTCACAATTTAAACAAAGAAAAGGAGATGGAATTCACAACAACTCGATTTCCCCAAAGTTCCAAAACAAGGGTTTGAAATTTTTTGAATAACACCCAAATTGAATCTCTCACATATATTTTCCCCACATCAATGGTGCATTCAAGCATTGAGCAGAGCAAAACAACAACCCCTAACAACACATCTTTCTTGAAAGGATGCAAACACAACTTCCCTAGAGTTCCCAAGACAAGGGTTTCAAATTTTCTGGGCAACACCCCAATTGAATTCCCATGGATTGATGTCTTTTTAGACTGGCCAACATTGTCCCATATAGAGTCTCATCAACTCCAACAGCTCTACTTATTTGTTTATTCATGATGTTTTTATCATGCTTCAAGCACCTCAACTATGGTGCGCAGCAGAAAAACACTTATAGTTGAAGTAGTTGCTAGAACTCAAAATATTGAAGGCATTCTTCCCATCAACATCTCCTTCACGAGCCTTCTAGATTTTTATTCCTAATTGCTTCTCACTATTCTCATCACACAAGTCTACTCAAAACCAAAAGGAAAAGAGAGTTTAGCTTCCGGAATCCCTTACTCCTTAATCTCAGCATCCCCCATCTTCTCCTCAACCTGTGCAGAGCTTGCCATTTCCAAAAACCATTGAAGAACACCCAATAGAAATCATCACACTCACCACTTATGCCTTTCGCAAAGCAAGCGCACACCACAAAACTCTTGAAAAAAAAAACCTACAACAGACAACACAAGCACTACATATCCACACAAACATAAATGATTATAACTAACCCATCTCCTCTCTTTTTTGGCACTTGATGACCTAATTTGCCAATTCATTAGGTCTTCATCCCAATTTGATTTGTAGTTAACCTCCTTTCATCCCACACCATGACCAAATGTTAAGTGAAAGAATCAACAATTGATCTAATTGACTTTTGGTATTTGTTTGCAAATACCCATGACTAGAGTTTTTGAGTATTTTCAAAATTTTGAAAGTGAGAATCACACAACACTGGAAATAGGGTTTAGGGTTTAGGGTTTAACCCTAACCCCTTCTCCCTTAAAGGAAGGGGAAAATTAGAATTTAGAACATGGCCTCCAAATACACCAGGAAATTTTCTGCAGGTCTTTAAGAAACTCTTGAAACAGAGTATTAGAGAGAGAAAGACAGAATTTGCTCATTGTAAATTGGGGCTCTCTTGGCTCATTGCACAATACATTCTGAACCTTGACTCCACCCAATTGACTCATTGTGTTTCAGCTCTGCCCATTATTTCAGGTTTGAACCTGAAATAATTGAGAAATTCTTTGAAATACTTTGTTCTCTTTGTGTAAAATTTAACTAATAATTTTACTAAAATTTTGAAAATTTTCATTAAATTTTCAAAACCACAAAATTGAAAAAAAATTAAAAAAAAAATAAAAATCCCACTATTTACAACATGATCAGTAACGGTATATTAAGAATGAGAATGGTTTCGTAATTGATTATAATGATATCAATAGTATCCATGTTCAATATTTGTTAGTATTGGTCTTCTCATTATTTATATTTCATACCATAGGGATATGTAAAGATGAAATTTGATCTAATATTTATATCATTTGGATATTAAATTCTTTTGGAGGTTTTTTTTACAGTAGTGGGGCTGGATATTTCTTTTTTCTGGGTATTAACCGGGTATCATACCTGATATGTGCATATATGCTCATTGGGTCTTATTTTTTCAAACACTTGGACCCCCCCCCTCCTACCCGGAATTTTCTGAAAGTTAACACTCGCCCATGTCTCTCATAACCAGTGATTTAAAAATTTCCAATATTTGTAACCGGACCCAACCCAGGTGATTCTTCGAATTTTTATTTTCAAATACCCTGACCCAACTATTACCCCCAAAAAAACTTATACCCACCACCCCACACTAGGTAGGTAAGGCACTTGGTGACTACTAGGTAGGTAGATACTTTCCTAACCACCATGGTTAGCCGACGGACATGAACACAACAAAAAAACAAAGTGTTTCCTTTACACACATACCATCCATTGTTCATGGTACATTAGTGAGTGTTGGGTCACTCTTGTCTTAAAAATTCAAGTTAGATAGATGCAAATAGTTGGGTTGTTGGGAGTACAAAAGGTAAGGACTAAGGACAATTCTTGTACATGGTGGTGAGGTTTGGAACTTCAACTCTTTAGTTCTTGGCTCCGGGCAATCCAAAATATACAAGTCATTCATGTCAAGTGGTTGTTTACAAGAGATTTCGTGTTGTGGGCCCTTTTTTTTGAAGTTGAAGTGCTTGAGGAATTCTATGTATTTATTCAACATGGCCATTTGGTATAAGTTGAAGGCTATACAACCTACCATATGTGTGGGTATTGAATGTGGGCACCCATCTAATGGCAATGTTTTCAAGAAGTTGACAATATAACATGTGCAAATAATTAAAAGTTGGCATGTAGAAGGTAGTTAACATTCATGCTTCCAGCATATCACCAAAACCTTGTTAGTATGCAAAATCAAATATTGTTCCAAACAAGGAACCGAGTAATAACAACAAATAAGGTTAGAACTCTGAACTAAACCATGTAATAAAATCACCAACAAAAGAGTTTGGAATCCATCAAGTCCATTTCGAGGACAAGACAACAAATTCATGAAAGGCTAAAAGAGTTTTTAAATGATGCATGTCATACACAATTGACCATGTGACATGAACACATTATGGATAGTTGGAAAGCTATCATCACTTTTTAACCAATTTTTCGACTCGCTATGTATGAAATCCAATTGTACATTGATCAAATTCAATTCCATTCATTATCATCTAGTGTGATATGTGTGAATTCTACTAAACAAAATAAAACATAATGTGCATAAAGCATTTGTGTGTTATTTTTTTGATAATACTCTCATCTTCCAAATATGGATAGTTGGTTTTGGAGTTTTTTGTGCAATGTTATGTAAACCTTAAAAAGAAATTACATCATGATGGAGTCGCATTCTTGAAATTTGAATGGTTTTGTGGGAGATAACATGTAAATGTGGCATTCTAGTTCTTTTTTGCATTTGGCTTTGTTTGATAATAGGAATCAAAAGAAAGTAGGTATAAGTTTAGTGGTGTGCACATACAAGTTAATGATGTTCTTTTCAATGGTGACAACCGATGACATTTGATGACACCCCTTCGCTCCCCACCCATAACCACATTCATGTTGGAAAGGGCATTCATCCATATTCTAAAGCCTCTTCAAAAAGTTTCTTATGCATATAATTCACAACATTTCAGAAGGCATTTGAAAAGGTTTTTGTTCATGGTTCAACCAACATTTTATTTTGGTGCAAAAATTTGCCAAAGTGTGAAAATAAAAAATAAAAGGGAATTTTGCAATTTTTTTTTTAAATTTGAAAATTATTCATCATATTTGGAGCCTGGACTCTGATTTTAGTTTTAGAGCATTCTTTTAAAACTAGTTTTAAAAATATTTAGACAAGTTCTAAAAACATGCTAAATCCCTCTTGGGATGCTAGCAAATGACACAAATTGCAAAAGCCAATGTAGGTAGGTGTGGATTTTGTGTGGTTGTTTCTTCTTTTGGTGGTAGGGAGGTCTAGGGTTTCCCACAATCTCCTCATTTCAGTTTCTCCCCATACCATTGAGAAGCACTTCACTAAACACAAGACAAGGATACATGTAGGGTAAAGCCCCAAGGTGGACACATTTCCAACATAAGGGGCCCATGACAAGGCCATAGTTGAGTCTAACCCCATTGTGAGAATGTTTTTCACCTATGGTGTTTACCCATCATCTCCCATGTTTTAAGGAATAGATGTAATAGCCCCTCTTATATACATAGATATAAGGTGCCTTCCAAATACACTAGGAAATTGCTTTGAATGCTCTATGGATGATAAAAATATTCTTTGCACATACGGAATTACTTGTATAGTTGAAATTCATAGTTCGACATGGTGTAATTTTTATTTTATTTTTTTTTCTTGGTGAAATATACTACTTTGATATAATGCTCTTTCAAGATGAAAGCTCAAGATTGTGTTTCATAAATGATACAATTGTTGCACTCGAGAGGCCATGGTGTAACTATTGAATGGAAAATAGCAAGGACGAGAATTGAATGACCAAGGAGTGAGTGAGTGTCTTACAATTTGCCTTCGATCCATGAGAGCCAGGCATCTTGTCCCATCTAGTTAGTGTGTGTGCTTTGAATGAATGGAGGAGGATTACTAGACTGAGCACCCCCCACTAGAGCCACCATTCATAGGAGAGTGGAGACAACTTATGACTTTGTTATAGTTGAACTACAACAGAGTTACCAAAGGTGTGTCACCTTGGTGACCAACCTTGAAAACCCTATTACTTGCCCCTCACATTACCTCACTTGCCGGCTACTTAGGTAGGTAGATGCATGTGGATGGTTACTACATAATTAACCACCATGGTTAGCAATGTCAATGGTTTTTATGCAACTAACCACCATGGTTAGTTATAGGACACGTATATACAACGGAAACAAGTGTTTCCCAAGTGTTTCCTTGTCCATATATCATCCATCTTGCATGTTGGGCAGGTGTGTGTTGGTTCACTTTGGCCTTACTTTCTTTCCTTGGGTTTCTTTCATCATAAAATTTCCAATTAATTAAGACAATCCAAGGACACCAAGCCAAAATTCCTGTATCCTACACATGGTACCTTCAGCTTCTTCTTGAGTGAGGTCTCTTGCTGGCTAGATTTAACCCAGGATGTGTTAAAATTGGAATTGAAGACCCAGAGTTTGGTCTTGAGAGGGGATAGTATGGTTTTTATTTTTTTAATTTTTAACCATGGTAGCAGTTTAGGTGCCTGGTTCAACTAAGGTTCACATTACCTATAACTTATTGAAGCTTACAATTTGGAAGTGAAAATTTATTGTTCACATCAATCTTGTCTTATTTAGTGATGCTTTTGAAGATAACCTTAGTAAGTAAGGAAGGTTGTTTGTTTGTTTTGTTTGTTTGTCATGTTGAGATCTCCCAAATCATATCACGGTGTCACATTCACACTTGGTACCATTGGAAAGCTCATCGTAAGTAAGGGTGCATCAAGGTGATTTCATAATGTTTAGATTTACGGTGCCAAAGTTTTTTAATACAAAATATTTTTCTCAAAGAAATTTTAGCAAAATAAAATATAAACATAAGTATAGAATTAGGGGTTACTAATGGAAAGCCCTTGATGACTGAGATTTCTTAGAGGTGATTTCATAAATTTTAGGTTTAGGATGTACAAGATATTGAATTTTGAGAAAAAAAAATTCACTAAAAATTTAATAAAATTTTCAATCAAAATTGAATTTTAGTAGACAAAGAAGGTGTACCATTCAATGTTACAATATTGCTCAACAACACATCCTGCACTAGTGTGGTGTAATTTAAACTAGTTTAGAGTTGATGAGATTCACCTTAAATTGCGATTCCAGTTTTTTTTAAATAAATAAATTTGATGAAAATGTACTTTACTTGATTTAAATGCTCTCTTTCAATTGCACTATTATTGGGTTACTTGAATTCACACTTTCTACCTAGTGAAGCTCACAATTTTACGGGTAGTTTAGTGTCTAGAGTTGGATGAGGGTTTCTTTTGCGACGTCATCAAAGTGGCAATCATCCACAAAAATAATTTAGCCAAATTTGGCTACATACTAGATAAAAAAAGTAGGAAAAAAATGCTAAAAAATGCTTGTATATTCTTGGTTATACCTACTACAACTTATCATAAAAATTATGAAGAATTGGATTTGTGTAAACGAAACACCGAGATTTTTAAAATTGATCACATGATTAGAAAGCATGTGTTACTACTTACTACTTGCGGCCTTTTCGTAAAAAACCTGCCCTAATTTTTGTAGTGTATTTAGAAGACCATTGTCAGGCACAAAGAGCTCAGCAAGGATCTTCCAAAATGGAAGAAATCTTCCCCAGTGGAAGTCTTCATGCCTTCTGAAAATTAGGTCAGAGAAGGGTAGGGCCCTCATCAGCCCTTCCTTGTTTAGCAAGGTCTTGTGTGTTCCATTTGAGTTTTGGATCTCAGGGAAGGAGGGATGGGTGAAGGAGGGATGGGTGGGTACTAGGTAGTGGGTACCTCCTAAAGAGATGTGCACCTGGGGAGTTGCACTGAACAGTTGTAAACTTGTTGCTAGTTGGTGTTTGAGCATTGAGTAGTGGGATCTTTCTCACAGCAAGTGCACCTGGTGGTGGTGTGCTGCATTGATGGACCCACCGAATTCTTTGGTGAATGTGTCACTAGAACTTTAAAGGTGAGATCAGAAGAATGAATTTCTGTACTCATCAGGTTGAGTCATGTGTGAAAATGGTGTTGACTCATCACTTGAGCATGAGAGCCTAGACTCTAAAGTCTAGAGGGTAAAAGCAGGCCCAATGGTAAAAGCCCAAAGACAAGGTGACTTTAAGTATAACTCTTATTTGATTTGTGTGCCGCAATATCTCCCATAAATTTGTTAGTCAAGCTCTGTACATACAACACAGATCTCAACACCAAACACACAGACACAAATGTCAACACGAACAAACTTCGATTTGCATTAAGGACTTACGGGAACCCAGTCTGCTAAGTTAGTTACTTAGTTAGCAGGTGCACAAATATACCAGCAGTGGTCTGGTAGGTGTGTAGTAGGCTTGCGCTGGTATCAACTATCAACCAGTGTTGGTCTGGTGTTGAAAGTTGGAAGTTGAACGCAAAAGAATTTGACCTTTCAACATACTCAGCTGATCCTGATATCAAATTCAAGATTTTTTAGCTGATATGTGACAAATATATAGACTGATATAAGATTGGTATTGCCTCAGCTCATATGAGACTTGTCTTGCCCTTGATTCTACAAGTGTTGTATCAGTCAATGACCCTACTATATATACCAGACCAACACTGGTCCGAAGGACCCTGCTAGTTTGTGATGAATTGAGGTAATGATACCAACCTTATACCTGTACCAGCTTGGTAGCCAGGACCTGAGGTATGAATACCAATCTTGTACCCGTTGTATTCCAGTCTTGATAACATATATTATACTTTGCTTCATACCAGCCAAAGGTCAGTCTTTGAACTAATACCCGAACAAGACTGGTATGAAAGTTTTTTGTAAAGTACCCAATACCAATTCTATCTTTGCCAGTCTGCCCTTTGCCCCATTTTTTTTTTCAGCTTGGCATTTCTAGAGATCATGTTTTGGGCTCCATGTCATACATCTGTCTTTGGGCATGTTATGAGAACGCGAGCGGGTATGTAACATGCTACCTGGCATGCTATGTGCCCCTTGGGTCCTTGTTGTAACATGGGGAATTACCAGATATGGACAGATCCTCCTCCCCTGCAGGCAAATGTTGAGGAGCTCTCACTTCCTTCCTGGTCAAGGAAGCCTAGACTAGGTCATGATGATGACTCATGAGTCAAATGGTGCTCTTTGGTGTCACAAATCTTTCTGGTCAAGCACTCCACACAAGTCTCAAGAGAAACAAAATGTCAAAATATGTAGATTACTTTCCTTTGCATTTAAGGCCCTAGTGAGATCAATCTGTTAAGCTGGTAGTTTTTGAAGCACACAGAAACATTACTCACAGTTTTGCATCTCACAAGCACTTTGAGCTCAATCCAAGAATTCAAACTAATTGGCCAGTAGACAGCCCTGGTACAGACCAGTGGTTTGGCCGGTTATTTGAGTGTTGATCCGGTTATCATTCCGGTTATTAATGGTTTACCAACTTTCCCTTCTTATTTTTGATAACCATCTAGTACTGAAATCTCAAAATCTAAATACTTGCCTGACACCCAAATTTTTGTGATATTGATATTGACAACCTGTGTGATCCGAACAATTATAAAATTAAACTGAGCCGGTGGTTATTAAAAAAAAGCAATAATCAACCAACACGGATACAGACCAATGTTGCTAGGGCGGGTATTTGATTTTGTTAATTACTGTTGGTCGTGGTAATTTGAATATTTCAGAATCAGAGAACCATCATTTGTGGTGTGTTTTTTTTTATTATAAAAGAGTTCAGAATGAAAGAATTGTCGGTTCTGGTTATTTCAAAAACATCGAGAACCTAGGGTTTTCATGAAAGAACCGGCGGTTTTAGAGGTGGTGATTTGATTTTGCTGTGTGTGTTTTTTTTGGAATTGAGAATCATGGGTATGTAAATCTTTTTATCTCTTGAGAACCACAGTTTGGAACCGTAAGACCCACTCGGGGTTTTGTTTCTATTTTTGATAACCGCCCAACACTGGTACATGCTACAAACTATAAGAGACTCAATTAATATCATATAGTATACATGGGCAGCTTCAGCTCGTGTGTGCTAAATTGATTAGTTAATTTTGAAGATTCCATTTCGAAAAATAAAAATATTTTGAAAAAAGATTTCATATTTCATGCACAAAAAATATGTTCACAAAATGTGTTCTTTTGAGAAAGAGTGTTTTTTTTTTTTTTTTTGAAAATTTCAGCATTTATGAAAATAATATAATTTGTGCCAAAGCCACCAAAGTACTACGGTATTTGTTCTTGTGCACACAGTGCTGATAATGAACAGTGAAATTAGGAACCTGCAGTCTCTGCAACGGTCGTGTTTCAGTTGTGTTGTACAAAGTTTCAAATGAAGACAGACACACATACTTACACCATTTGCATTGAGTTTTGCAGCCAGTAGTAAACAGATTGTAATGAGCTCCTACTTAAAACAAAGAATCAGCCCTGCTATCTTCCTCGGAATAATATGTCTCTTTGTGTTAATCCACCACTCAGACTGCTTTTTCGCAACCATGGATGTGTTGCACCGATATTAGAAACTTGCACCAGACACCCACTAGGTATCATGGTGGTTCTCAACACTCATAACCACCATTGCCAAATATCAAATACCTTGTTTCTTGTACATAACCATGGTTCTCAAAATCAGAACAAGCCAAATAACCACCCCAGAAAAAACCATTGATTCTTGGATGGTCACTTCATGAAACAAGATGGTTCTTTGAGGTTTTCAAAACAACTGAAAACAACTGAAAACAACTGATGGTTCTTTGATTTCTAATTTTTAAATACGCAGAATTGACGATTCTCTGATTTTGATATGCCACTCAGAAAAACTGAAACCAATAATTATTAATGAAATCAAATACCCATGTCCCGCCCAACACTGGTAGTATGTAGCAGCATTCTTGGCCTGCATTCCCAGGATGTTGTGCTTGTAATTGAGTACAAATCATGATAACGGATACCCAACACTCTGTGAAAGTCCTGTGAAAAAAGTCTCAAAACCAAATTACACATGCAGTTGTGCAGATCATGACAGGCTCCTAGGTTTGTCTCATCATTTCACTTCCTATCACAGCTGTTGAGCCTTACTCACATCAAGTTTTAAGCATCGAGTGAGTGAATTCTTGGTTGTAGTGACCAGATGAGTGCCTTACTCACATCAAGTTTTAAGCATCAAGTGAATGTTTTTGGTTGTAGCCACCAGAACTCATTGCCACCCTCCCATGTCAGTAGTGTAAATAAAAGCTTAACAGATAATGCTATCAGGCTGCTGCTGCTGCTGCATACAGGCCTCCAAATTGAAAGCCTTATTGTTGTCATGTGTCCTCAATGAATTGAGAGTCAATTAATTATTATTGTTGCATCACATTATGATGAATTAGGCTTTTAACTCTCAATCTGATATTATGGTCCCAAAAAAAAAACATTATTCATATGACAAAATCCTTCAAGAGGGATTTAGTCTTCATAACTCATAAGAATGTCCACTTATTCAGCCCAGATCCTTACATACGGGATTACAAATATCATTATAATTTCAATAACCTACAATGTGAAGGTTCTCAAGCTTTTGATTGGTCCTCCTCTTGTCACTCCGGATGCATAACCTCTTCCTCTTCTTTTTTTCTTTTGTCTTGTGTACATCATCCAGACAGACCTAGGTTATAAAGTTTCATTCATTGAGGAGAGAGAGGGTTACATGTATTTTTTGTCCATCTACAAGCTAGTTATGAAACTTTTCATCCATCGAGCCGAGGGTTGTTAGACATTGCTCTCTAATGTCTCCACAGTAGGTTATGTCTAGCAACCAGCTGGAGTCCATTGGTTGCCATCAATAGTCTAGGTGTTCATTTGTTGAAGAGTCGTGAAGAAAAATTTAGTCCATATTTTCTAGTCAATAAACATTGCATGTATATATTTTTATTTTCAAAAGATAATGTCAAGAAATTATTCTAATAGATCCATATCTAGCAAAGTTGAAGATTTCTTCAGATATTAAAGTTATTGTTAAACCAACCTTGCCTTTGGGTCCCTTTTTCACCTTTACATGTTAATTATTTGTGAAGTGAGTGAATTATTCTGAAGCCAGGTTTCAAATGCTGAATCCAAGCATTTAGTGCATATTAGGGTGGGGAACTACTAAAAGAAAAACCACCTGGACCAATCATTACGATAGGCCATCAGAAACATTGAGCACCAGTCAGATCATATTTATTACACTCTTCTCCATGTCAACTGATTGCTGCGCCTTTTACCCATCACCACAAATTGTGCAATTATGCTGAACCAAAACCATTTTCCTGAGCCAAACCGGCATGTTTTGACTTTTCTTCATCCAACTTTCTTGTGCAGGATCACAATAACTGAGCACCACTGGAGATGCTCTAAGTAGTAGTTTATTAAGGCAACTTTTGAAAACAATTCAAGGTGCAATTGGTCACAAACTTTTTCTTTGCACGTAAGCAAAGAAGCCTATGGGGATATTACAACATTCAAGTGCCAGTTTACTGTAATTTTAACTCCTTGAAAGAAGTCAAGGCTCTCATTGCAACAATATGATTTGGCTATGTAAATCTTGTTAAAATGAGAGCCTTGGCACACACGAGCCTATTCCACAGACCCTGTATATTGGTGTATATTTTCCACACTAATATTATAACCCTTGTCTGTGTACAAAACAAGTTTTAAAATTGTGGGTTTCATCAACTGCAGAAAATGGGTTGGTTGAATGCAACTGGTTTCAGCATCCCAATGAAGCCCGACAGACACCTAGCCCCACTTAGCCCACCCTGGCTGGGACAGCAGGATTGATCAGAGACTTGTATTTGGGTAGTTTTTTTCTCTGTTCTCAAATCATTGTCTTTTGCAAACGAGATTGAATGGAACGTGGGCCACTACAGATCATTGAGAATTTTTGTCTGTGTGGGTGCATTCAGCCCTGAGAGTTCACATCACATAGAAGTAAGTATAATGATTGTTATTCTTTAAAACCTCTAAAGGCTCCATAAAATAACAATTATAAGCCATTATGGGACCGATGGAGCTCAGATCTTATGCATATGCTTTTACTTACATAGCAGAGTTACCAGAGTTTCCCATCAATAAAGTCTTCATGGAAACTGTTTTTTTAGTTGGTTCATGCAAGAAGTTGTGATGAAAATGTGGTCAAAGTTAGGTGTAAACTGACCTTGGACTTCATTATCTTGCACGGTTGTGTGTAAGGTCTATGGTAACTGCCTTGGAGTGGGGCGTTCACAAAATAAGCGCATGCCTGAGGCAGAGGAGCCAAGGGGTGCTCATTTCAGGAACACCTTGCTCCCAGGACATTACCATCCATAAAGCACTGATCTGCATAAGGTGAGGCCTTCTATTCAAAGTGTAGCTCACATGAAAACCAAACTTGAAGTCAGTGGTGATCCCAGCCCAAAAAACATAATCAACCAACCGCAGGTCTACATTGGTTGCTCCTTTGAAAGCATCTATGGAGTACCTATACCTTAAGGAATTGTCTTCCAGAAATTTTGTTTTCATCAGAGCTTCATTGTTGCAAATTTGTTGGTCTTCATGATCATTCACCTCTTCTTTCCATACCAGTCCAAACCTGAGCTTCCTATTGATATCAATGTTGAATTCCAAGTTCCTTGCACAGTATAAACTTTTAAATCTCCAGTTAATCATATAATCCTGTAATAACTTCAGAGCAAATATATGAGGTTAACATATGATCAAATTCATTCAAAACTGTATGAGCAACAAAGCATCAAAACCAGATCACTTCCTGCTACCTATTATGCCTGAACAAAAATCTGACACTACAATCAAGCATGCCACTGTCCAAACACACCAGATCCAAGAGCTAAGATAAATGTGGAGCTTCACACCTGATTCCAAGCAAGCCTGACAGACCCACTGATGTGTTTGCTCTTATTCTTGGAAAACATCAGGTTTCAGAAGCTCCACACAGCAGCAACAAACCTGAAAGCAGAGAAAGGTCTTGTCGAACAAATGCACCTATTGAATTTGACATATCATTTCTCAGAAGACATTTCATTTGACTCTGGACTACCCAACCTGCAAGTCAAGCCAAACCCTCCAAATTCTCTTTATTTCTTCACAAATATATCAGCACAGGAACTCAATCTTCTGTTGTGCAAAGTGGCAAGAAAGTCCAATACAACTTTCCCTTGTTCTCTGAGTACAGACAATCAAAATGCTAAGAGTCCTGTGAAACACATTTTCAGCTTCTGTTTCTTTGCATAGGACAGAATGGATTGATACACCCATTGTTGCTTCAAACAAAAGTCATGCCAACAGGTTGTGTCTGGACAGATTGGGTAAGAAAAGAGACTAGATACAATAAGCTACAAGATGTTGCTCTACTGCAATGAGCAACTGCTCCTAGCTCTTAGGCCATTGTGGGCTCACCAACTACTTGCCATTCCTGATCCATCCTTCATTCTCGTAGCCGTCTCATATCAGTTTCATTAGTAGTCCTTCCTCATGTTCAAGATTTGTTCACTTGCACCCCTGAGCAATCTTGCTTTTGGAATTCTGTTTTCCACATGGTAAAACTTGGTTTTCTATACATTCCTTATAGAGAAAACCTAAGCTCAAGTGAAATTGATGCAACACTCAGAATGCTCTTGTAGTCTGTTGTTTGGACACCAACCTGCATCCCCAGCCACAAGCTGCTTTTGCAGACACAAATTGGTCCCTCTCTAAAGCTACATAAGCATTCACCAAAAATAGACTCCAGAAGACTGTTCCATACACTCTGCTCAACTCTCCAATTGCCTTGGGACAAAAGTTTGAAGACTGTAAGCACAAGAAGAGCATTGAGTGGTTGCTGTTCAGCTTTGCTCCTGGTTTATCACTGCCTGCTGTTGTCATGATGAACTTTACAATATCAGTTCTCAGAGTGTTTGGGCCTGGGAATTGGCTTGTAGTCAAACGGCTTGACCTCCACTTTCTGCAGAAGTTTTGCACACTCTTTTTAGCATAAATGATGAAAGTGTCCAGATTACAAGTGTTGTTGCTCCAAGTGAAATGCTTGTAGAAACAATCGCAGCACATGGTTCCTCATCGGCAACTATGGATGACGACAAATGGAGGGAACAATCTGAATTGCATATTGAATTTTGCTTGAGAGAGAGAGGTGACAAAGCACAAGAACTGGCATCCACACCTTAAGCTCCTCCTCCAGATTCAACTTTTTCTTCTCAGCACCAGCTACAGGGCCTTCTCGTGTAAGTGATCGACTCACAGCAATAGCTCGCCATTCTCGATCATCTCGAGCTGACATCACATCCTTCCTGCAAATTTGTTGAGAAACTTTGTTGAGAAACCCTAAACCCTAAATCCTGCAAGGGTTTTGTTGAAGAAGCACTAAAAGAACACTGAAGCAAAAACACTAGTCCATACACTTGTCGAGCTTTCCCATCAATATGCTTGAGTTCTTCCAATCCCTGAAACCTCTAGAAGAAGAAGAAGAAGATCACATGGCTGAACATACATACATACACACATACATACATACAACCCTAAAACTCTTTCAGGTCACGAAGAGCAAGGATTTCCTTTCAGAGCCCCCCCAAAAAAACCCAGCAATGGACCTCATATGGAGCATCAGGATCTGAGAGAAGGAGCGAAGGAGAGTGAGAGAAGAGATTACATACCAGCCTTGCTGCAAATGAGCCAAGCCCAAGGAGCCGAGAATAGTGAGAGAGATGAGGGGAACTCCATACTTGAGGAAAGGGTTGGTCCGTCCCAGCCTCTTAAAATTGCTGCTGAGGCTTCTGTTGCCGCTGCTTGTCATCTCTGCTCAAGCTTCACGTCTACTACAGATTCATCAACCCACACAAAATAACACAACACAAAGCAACCCTAATGGAAACCACCCAACTTCTCTACCAACAGCAAAATCTCATTCTCCATGAAGATCCTCTTCGACTGCCATTCTTCATGACCTAGCCAACAGAATCTCATTCTCCATGAAGATCCTCTTCAACTGCCATTCTCCATGACCTAGCCTACCTCTATTGTTTTTTCCTCCTGTGTGAAGAAGTACCACATATGTACTGGCATTACGAAGGATGAAGAAAAATTAGGGTGAAGAAAAGTCTGGTTCGTTTGATTATGGTGACAATTTTGCATTCAATAAAAACTAAGAATGATAGATTATTTAATATTAATCGCCTGCAAATCCTAATCTAAACCTTAAACTGAAAACTAATGGGTACTTCTTTGAACAAATGTTCTTGTATCCTCATGACGTACACCACATCTGTAAGCTGCCATTTCTCTTTTGAACAAAAGATTTGTGTATGATGTACAGAACATTTGTAAGGTGCTGTTTCTTTGCTTTCCTACATGCAACAATGAAATTCTTGTGTCAGGCAGCTTCGAGTTTGTACAAGATAAGTAAGTTGATGAATGTAACCATTAGTTATCAAAGGTTTGCTTGCTTTGGTGTTTCCCTGGAGTTGGTAACCCATTTGGATAGCAAGACACAAGCTTCATACAATGTCAAACTAAGTGCAACTTCATATGGAAGGAAGCATACATTGAGAATCTGAGGGGAGGAGTTCTTAAACCAGAGCAAACAAGAGCAAGTTGCCTTCTCTCCACTCTTCTCCTGCAAGGACTTCTAACATACTTTGTGACCAATTTTGGGAAATTTCACCAAAAATACTTGCAATGGGTCAATTCAGACTTCAAACATGTAAATTCATGTTGACCATACTCCACCCAAATATAAAGAACCACTCCACAAAGAGAAAAACCCTTCATAAATCTCAGAGAGAAAACCTATGGTGAATGTGAATGTTTGTCCTCAACACTGATCAGAATTTTGCACAATTTTCATTGGGGAGACATCTGTTCATCCTATGGCAGGAATTTGCCAATGATATAAGTCACAGAAAACTTGTCATGACTGAAGACTATGCAGCTCACATAGTATTATCCACTGCAAATTTTAGCAGAGACCTTGCTTCTGGCTGTTTATTTATTGAAATCTCCTGCCTTGATGGACAAGGCAGCGGGAGGCCACAGAGTAACTACCTCAAGCACCAGAAGGTTCCTCATAGCAGCACACTCAACTTCTTTACAGCCACAAATTTAATCCTGCCCACTGTCTTGTTGATGCATCCAGCTTCCTGGAGGGCTTCACACCATCTCCAGGAGAATACAAAGTAGAAAAATCCAAGAATTACTAGATGAAACGATTGAGTTTAGGACAGGATGCACTTGCAGATCAATCAGTGCTTCTATGCTGCCGAATTGCGGCGGGCGTTCCCCTCTGCTGCACGGATGGGATAGAAGTAGGCATGAGCCTGCAAACAAAAGAGAGGGACACTGACTTAGATAGCTGCAGAAAATATATATGAAATACAGAGGATTTGTACAGTGCAACAAACTCAAAATATTTGCAATATTTTAACAAGCACCAGTGAGCTGTGACAAAAACCTAGAAGATATGAGAGCAGATAAATGAACCCAAAAACAAAAGTTCTAACCATCACAGCACAAATTACTGAAAAAGTCATCAAATAGCCACCAAACTCTTTTGATGTCTGAATGCCATGTTGTGAACATAAGTATCATAAGTATGTTCATAAGTCTCAAGAACTTTCTGTACTAATTATTAGTCCTCATATTGGCCAGAGTTATTACCACACTGCAAAACAAATATCCAAAATCCTATTATCTATTGACTCAAAACTGAGAAGAAGTCACACATGAAGACAGAAATGAGGTTTACCATGGCCTCTCTTGCAGTCAATCGCTCCTGGTGATCATACCGCAACAATTTGTCCAAGAAATCCACTGCCTGTAGTCAATGAAACAGACAGTTCAAGCTGACCCAGTAAAGATAGAATTTACAGCTGCTTGCTTGATCTTGGGGAAGCTTCTAACCATGTAAACCTATTCTAGAATCAGCATCTTGCTGACATTTGGGAGAGAAGAAAGTCAATTCAATGAAGACATCACACTTAATCCACAGTCAACCACCTACATTTCTAGCATCATAGATCAATATGGTACTCAATATTGAGTGCTGCCAAAAGATACAAACCTGATACTGTAACCCTTTCTGGCACTGGAAACTGTTGACTGCTAAGCAGGTCACTAAATAACTAAAAGATAAGCAACAAAGTAAAGCATTGTGAAATGGTCATCACCAAAAAAAACTAGGTTAAATTGGAACGTTGTGAACTGCTCAATTGCAAAGCACTAATGAGGACCAATGGATGTCCCTGTGACAAACTAGAGTTGTATATCAGGATACAACAGTCTCTTATAAAGAAAGACTCAATACACTAAGACCTTCAATGATGCAAAAGGTCCAGCACACAAACCTCAGGAACCACCAAGTGCTGGTTATCAGCATTGATGAACTTTGACCATGGCTTCCTACTGTGTCTGCACACCCAGAAAGCCAACATTTCCTATCACAAGACTGTCTCCAACATCCAAACATCCATGCTTTCCACCAAACTATCAGGCCAAATACAAGCAATTCCTTCGAGTTGGTTGTAGAGGCAATCAGCTCAAAAGATAATTCCCTAGTGTGTCATCACACAGTGAACCTATCATGTCCAGCAGATCTGTGCCTGCAACACTCTAATAAGCCCCATTGTATTGAAACATCACAACACACTTTGATGCAAGGACGACCACAAGGGATATAACTAGTATCAATAGGGTGGTTTGACGAGTAAACTGATCCTCGAAAGCTGAGAGAGTTTTTCAAGATGAGATCAAAACAACATTCCCCAAAAAACATTAACTATTGAGAGCAATTGAACCAAATATATTTCTATCACCAAGCACTTATATTTGATGGCATAGAGTCCTCCATAGAGATGATCTTGAAGATAAAGATTATCAAAGGTTGGATGGATTAACTCTGCCTATTCCTGTTCAAGCTAAAAGAATTAGCTGCGAAAGCTTTAAAACTGACCTGCCAACCAATGCCTCCAAATGGGGATCCAGCTCCAGGCGGTATTTACTGAGGTAGGCATTCAATTCATCTGTACCTAGGACCTGATCACATCCTCCCATAATCTCAGCGCAGCAATTACAATTAGGAATCACCTTGCACATACTACAGCCTTTGATAAGTCCTAGGCAGAACAAAACAAACACAGTGCAACTGTCATTACAATAACTCATAATATCAGGCATACCTTTGCAATCTTCACAAGCTGGTCATAGTTGTCGTGGCCATAAAAAAATGGTTCCTTGCGGAAGATCTGTTGCAAATGACAAACAAAACAAACAGAAATACTTTAGACTACAGACCAGTGCCCTTCTGACCAACTTTAGAACAAACTAACAACCAAAAGCTGACTATAAACTGAAACTTCCTCCCCATACTCAATACGCAATTGAGGATGGGAATTCTGAGATATACATTGTAGACTTCACCATGCTTATGATTTAAGTCAACTTGATTAGAATTGAGAGATGAGCATACAATTAGGTGATGGAGATTTGAAGACCAACAACATATCAATGAACAAATTAGGAAGAAAGGAGGACATCAAACTCCTAAGAACACAGAAAAAACTGAGGAGCAGTTTGAAGAATCGTAACAGTCAACTGCATGTTCATGACCTTCAACAGCAACATGTATGGTAGTGACCAGCTAGCATATTATCCTCACTGACTTCACCAGCTCCTGATAGTGGGTGGAGTTCAATGTCATAAATCAAGCCACCAAGTTATATGTCATCTATGAGAGAACAATCCACAATAACACTTTGAGGGCAACCAGTATGTCAGTTCCAACCAAGAGATGACAATTATGTGTATGGTCATACTCTTGTGACTGTAACTCACAAGGTACCCGACCATCACCTTCATCATCAGTAGCTGACATTACTGCCCACTGATTTGATCAGCTCCTGACTGATGATCTAGATGAATACAAAATAACCTGCTCAAAATTGTGGGCAAACAACTATGCAAAAATCTGAATTCTAAGCTTCTGGCAGCAACTGAAACACTCTATCATGATGTTTGCAAGCACTCAAGACATCAATAATATCCTCATTTAAGCTGCAAAAACATTGTGAGAGTATTTTTCATTTCATCTAAGCTTGCTCCTATACAAGCAGGCATCTAAGTTGAAGGCATTGAGAGGCCTACATAAAGGGTAGTGGTTGGAGACTCTGCAGCCTGAGGTTTGTTACATATAATGCATCTATTATGGTTCCTTGGCAGGGGAACAACCTAGGGAAACTGAATGCTGGGTATTTCCCTCCTTCAACCATGTTTTGTTTATGTAAACCTTTGGTTGCAATTTGAGGAGAATAAACCAATTTTCCCTGCCCCTCCTACCCCACATTGCTGAACCCAACCACCACTCCAACTGACATATTCAAGTTCCCCTTGCACTATCATTGCGCTCTGGAGGTAGGATAAGGTATCCCCTAACCCTGCAAAAGCACTTGCATACCTTAGGGCCAGTATGGTAGATTCACCTATCTTAACCAACCTTTAGCCTCCATGTCCTAGAAGAGTTTCTTCATAGAACCACTGCAGAGAAGTGGAGAGAGGATGTATGTTGGAGAGGGAGAGAAAAAAGGAAGGATGGACACTCCTCAGGCAAGATAAACACACCATGCCAGCAAACATGCAACCCAGACTCCACATGTCAAGGGAGTAGTCATAGTCTTGAAGGTCCACAAGCAACTCAGGACCTTTGAAGTACCTGTAATACGAGCAACAAATATCTTCATGAGTACTGAGAATTTCTCCATGCTTACAATTTAAACTCAACCTAAATAGAATTGAGAAACAACCTAATAATAAGGTTATAGAGATTTCAGTCTGAACATAATAAGATCAGTAGAACAGGAAGTGAGACAGAAAGCAAGTCTACAATAACAAGGATTCTTTGCAGTGAACAACTTCAAGCTCTTATCATCACAACAGCACATGGCCAATGTACAGGGTGGGTCTCCATTTCTGTAGGATGTGGGGCTGGGGAGAGGAACAACCTGGAGGCCACACGAACATTGTACTCCTTGCTGGGGTGATAAAACTCTGCAAGTCCCCAATCAATGAGCCTAAGCTTCCGCTGCTCATGATCAATCATCACGTTATGAGGTTTCACATCTCTGTGCATTATCCCTTGCGAGTGGCAAAAGTCCAATGCCTGCATGCAGGTCCAACAGTATCCAATCTATCATATTGGGGCACATAGCAATCTTGTGAAATTTACATATGAAGAGACCAGAAGGAGTGTCAACCAAGAGCTCCCACATTGAATGTGGGAAAGATGAGCCCAAGTGAGCAACAATAGCAGGCATTGGCTTTTCCTCCTACCCAGGGAAAAGGTAGCATAGAAGCAAAAAAACCAATGCGCACCTTGCTAAAACAAGCACAAAGTTATTGTGTTCATGATTTCAAAGTTAAACACTAAGTTCAAAGGAAACCTCTGCATTTCTGCAGCTAAAGTAGAACCTTCACATGGAAGCTGTTGCAAAATACTGCAAATTAGTGTCTCAGAAGAATGCTCATTTTCTATCTTGTAGAACTGAACCATCCTTTCCATATCTAACAGATAACGACTTGCTGTCACCACCCAAAGAGAGAGGATCTCATGTTATCTACGGTCTGATTCCAGGATCCATTTGAATACAACAACAAAGACTGATGCAACCACTTAACACTACACTTGCTCACAAGACAACAACAAAGACTGATCCAACCGCTTAACTATACCCTTGCCCACCAGTCACCCAAATGGCAAGTCCCTTACTGATTTCAGTGGTAAGAGACCCAAACCAGGTGCTGTGCATCTCTAGCCCCCTCTTTCTATTACTATACATCCTATAGCACAGGACACCAGAAACCAATTGGAGTTAAAATTCTGAACTGTAGAAAAGCACACCCTCTTTTTCTTGTGAAGTAAACCCACCTTGAGTAGCTCATAAATGTAGAACCGTATGTCATAGTCTGTCAGGGTTGGATACAGCACTTTGAAATCAGTGTTGTTCACATACTCAAACACAAGGCTGGGTGTCTTTGACTGCTGATCACGGACAATGTCTAACAGCTTCACAATGTTGGGACCTCCACACAGATTTTGCAGAATCTTGATCTCGCGTTTGATCTTACCATGCCATCATCAACACCCAGGCACAAAAAAGTAACCCTTGTCAGATATTCATGCAAAATACTATTA
>Ga0116227_10007377_pt1 | contig 21530 bp, 15 predicted proteins | sample S1TSphgellanicum_FD_89693 | JGI IMG/M metagenome (GOLD analysis project Ga0116227, IMG submission 89693) | Host-associated microbial communities from peat moss isolated from Minnesota, USA - S1T2_Fb - Sphagnum magellanicum MG | ecosystem: Host-associated > Plants > Peat moss > Unclassified...
AAAAAAAAAAAAAAAAAAGCCCAACCCAACTCTTTCAATTGTTGAGAAAGAGACAGGATGAATGTACCTAAGTTCAAAAGCCCCAAAATAAAAAATAAATATTTACAACACTAATATATATTATTCTCCGCCATGCCACGTTTGTATTCCACTCTTTCTTCGCCTCGTTGGAGTAAACAGACCATGACGAGATGGATGGATGACCGGACGGATGGACGAATGGATGACAAGACAGATGGATGAAATGATGCTTCACTTATATGTGTATTCCACTCTTTCTCTGCCTCATCGAAATAAATAGACCATGATGGGACAAATGGACGACTGGACGGATGTGAAACATCATTTCATCCATCTATCCCGTCATTGCAGGGCTTTGGCATGTGTGCCATCTCTTCCTATTGTTTTTTCCGTCACGCCACATTTGTATTCCACTCTTTCTCCGCCCCGTTGGAGTAAACAAACCATGATGGGACAGATGGATGATCGAATGGATGGACAAATGGATGACGGGACAGATGGATGAAATGATGTTTCACAATGTCTTTTACTATATGTAATTCTTGGTTTCCATTGCAAATAGCACCCAAGTTTGGGCAATGTGCTTTGCTAGTAGTGCTCACAGTTGCAGCCTTTCATCGTACCTCCAGTTATTACAAATTTCATATGCACAAAGAAATTCAATGTTATTGTTTTTTGGATGTTGTTGAAGTAAATTTGTAATCAATGTTGCTACTTAACAAGCTTGAAAGCTTTGTGCAACCCAATGAATCATAGTTGCAAACCTGCAAGTTTTGAATCATCATTGCTATGGTTGGAGAGTTTGTAAGAATAGTTTGTTTTGGAGACCCATATGATTATCTTCTATGTTAAATATTAGTTGTCAATTTGGTGTAGTTGAACTAGTTGGAATCAATTTGTTGTAAGCAATGCAACAAACCATGATTACATCCAATGAAACGGATTAAATCAGTTTTACTGCAGACCTAGTCGTTTTGATGCGAAGTTTGACGAACATTCCTTATTCGAAAGAAATTCATGAAATTTTGTTGGAGAAGGTAAAAGGTACGCAAATGGAGATTGAGCTTCGAGAAGCAATAAAGTTTGATATGCTTCGTATCACCCCTTTGGTGGAATGTCGTTCCAAACTTTCTGACAAATTAATGGAAGAAAATGGAGCAATTAAAGTGCTTGGCTTGCTTCTGGTCTTAGTCCATGAGGTGTTCAATGGATTGAGAATCCATAGATCACATACGTTGAATTTAATTTACCACACAAAATCAAAGAAAAGCGCCAAATCATGGAAGAGCTTATTTCTCAATCGAAAATGAATTCACATCCCAATCTTTACTTTGAGGCAGCAGATGTACTTCATCGTCAAGATATGATTACAGCAACTTCACACTTTCAAACAAGTGATGGTCCAATTGTCATCATCAATGAAGGGCTTCTTGTGTACCTTACTCACGAACAAAAAAAGATAATGGCTGAAAACATCAAATATTTGTTAAATCGTTTGGGTGGATGTTGGATCACAATAGATATTAATTTTCCATCTATTGATCAATCTGGTCCATTTTCTCAACTCCATACCAATGAAGTTATCAATGATTATTTCCAATTCAAAGGGATTCAAACATATCCATTTGAAAGTGTTGTTTATGCAAAAAGTTTTTTTGAAAAGCTTGGGTTCTTTGTTGAACAACGTTGTTTTAGAAAAGTTCTCCTTGAAATGGTGGCTCCATATCATAGAAACGTATCTAAAGATGAACTTGAAAATGAGGTAGGGTCTCATATATCATTTGTGATGAGATGCAAGTCTATTTTGTATAATTTCAAATCCTAATTTTATTATAAAACATTATTGGTATTCTATGTTCTTATTATTAAGTCTTATGTTTCTTTGTATTTACAATATTTTTGCATCTACGTTTTTATTTTATGAGGGTGCATAAAATATCATTGTTTTATGTAATGCTATAAGTTTTCAACGACAAGTTTTTATATTCTTCAAGCATTTGTCACACCATTTTTTTTCAAAACTTTTTATCAAATCAAAGAAAACAAAATGATTACTACACATCTTGAATTGTCCTTCACATCAAGTTTCCCATGTGAGAATTCAATGTCAAAATTTTCTTTATGCAGAGTTTATCTTTTAGTTTTCCTATCAACTTGCCATTATGAAACAATTTTTTTATGTTCCCTTCTTAAACAAAGTTTTTTATTTTTCATTTTTTAATGGGTTTTCAACAATTTTATTTAGATCAACTTTGTGCATTCTTACCATTTTAAAGCATTTTCCAAGATTATGGGGCTCTTTAACTCATGAAAACAAGTTTGTAGATAGTCCTTTTGGTTGTGGTGTTCTATACCTAGAAGCATGTCAACTTGTGACACATGAGTCTATGTGGTTGTAGACTATTCAAATGAACTTGGAGCTTTTTATGTCATATTTCATGTAAAGACTTGCTAGAATTTTCTAGTGTATGTAGACAACATGTAATTATATGCAATTTCTCCTCCATGTCACATAGGTTTACAAACAAGGATTAAGTTTGCATTAAAATCCTATCCTTTTCACAAGGTTTTTATATTTATGTTGCAATAGGGTTTTTGTATGTAAAGGACATATTGTAACATTGAATGCATATTGTAGTAGAGTTTATGTGTATTCAAGTATCTTGCAAAATCATGGCAATCTTTGTTTTATTTTAAGAAGCATTGAAGTGATTGGCTACTAAACTTGAGTATATGTTTACTAATAAGCATCTCAAATCTGGGCTATGGCATTTTAACATGGGTGATGTGCTTATTGATGGACATAGTTCAAGTGACACAATTAGTGACTTCAAACTTGTTATTATTTGCTTGATTGGTGTTAATCAATTTTATGAATTTTTTATTTTACAAAATGTTAATGTTAATTATGGTCTGAATTTTCATGTAGGATTTTGCAAACTTGGAAGAGGTGGTGCAATTGTAAATTTGGGTACATCTTTACTAGCTAAACCAATAATCAACATTTCAGGCATATTAAGTAGTATCACTCTCTAAACCATTTTTTACATTTTTTTACTTGCATTTTTTTGAAATAAGATGATAGCATCATAAAAGTTCATATAAACCTCTAGAATGATATGTCAATGGTAAATGAATGTTGATAAAATGCAATGTCACATTACATTCACACATGCATTATTACCCAACCAAAAATGTGACATAACATCCTTGTTGTCACCTAGTGGTAAATTTCAATGTTAGGGGACTCAATATTAGATAACAAAATATTTACTAAAAGCATAAAATTCTAGATATGAAATTGTGGTAACTTAAAACACCCAAAAATAATTACGAATAAGTTGGTGGTAACATAATTTCACTATCCTTCTTCATTGTGTTCCCTATCTTTTATCATACATCATGTTCCTCATTATTTTTGCACAATAGCAACCTCATTGATAAAGAGCCAATCATGTGCATAGAAAGAGGTCATATGCATATAGAAGCATTCTAGAGAGGTTCTTGGGTGCAAACACAATAAAAGTAGCCACAAGCTATGTGGACAATGCTTAAAATTGTAATTTTAATATCTTTGAAAAATCACAAGAGGAGCATAATAAATTGGATTGTTAATTTATTTTCCTTTTTAAGTCCCATTATAAAGTTTCATTGTTCAAATTGATGATGTTTCAAAAGTCCTTTTGCATATTTAGCACAACCATGGATAATGGTTTTGTTTTTCAAATGTCCTTTTTGTTTATCAAATGTGCACTATTCTTTTCCAAATTGAAAGGATTTTAAGACTGATGATTATAAAAGCAATAGCACTTGAAATTGGTGAAATTCACTTATAAATGCATTTGAACATATTTGTTTAAAATGTGGTTGCATTATATATAAATATAAATGATACCTAGACCAAGATATAATAAAAAAAACAATTATATTCAAAACATAGTTGTAAATTACATATGAAAAATGCAAAAATTAGGAAAATCAACTAATAAAAGAATGCCATGTGTCAAATGTAGTCCATGGAAAGGACTTTAATCTTAGCTCCTTTTATTGTGTTTATGCCCCCTTTTCACAACAAACACCGAGATTTTTCTAAAGTTCATTGTATTCACTTATTAGAAAATTTGTAAATTGTTGTTCTTATTGTAGGGAGCGCATTCACAATGGAACTGCAAGAAATGTGCACAATAGAAAAGTTGATACATGCCAAAGAACACTTGGTAAAAAATTGTGAAAGACATGGATAGTAAAAAAGTTGACACAAAGCAAAAAAAAGATGAAAAAAAATGTTTTTCTTGGGAAGTTTGATGAAAAAAACATTTTCTTGGGAACAAGATGTTTAATGGCACCAAATGTCAATCCATTTTTTGAATGATATGAATAAATGATAGGTAGAAAGGTGAAAACATGGTAAAATATACCAAAAAAAATAGTTATCTCCAAAGTAATAAAAAAATGGTCCCATTTTAAACACAATTAGAAGAAAGTAGATTGAAAATAATTTAAAATAACAAAATAAAAGCATGGTGTTTTTTTTGAATTTATAGTGAAGTGACTACAAAATTTGAAAAACTTTGATATAGTAAAAGTAAATAACAAGCATGTTTGAAAATGATTAGTCAATTTGGGTTTAAACCTACTCTTCCATTAGAAGTTTGATGTATTATACTAAAATATTTAAATGTTAAAAAACTACAAGTACATTTAAAAGCTACATTGTGTTGAAAATGGAGAATATTCAATAATTCATTTACTTTCACCTACTTGTACAAGTTTGGACAATTTAAAAAATAAAAAATAAATATAATTACTTTTAAAAATTCTATTTGAATGCATATTAAATATGTGATTAATCAACACCATTGTGATAAAATTAAAGATTATCCTCATGTTGATCATTAAATTAAAAAACACTTCCATTTTCAATACATTAAAACTTCTTTATAGTTTTTTTTTTTGACAAAGGGCATAAAATTGTGTATGCTTAGACCCAAGAGACAATGATTACATAATGGTAAAGTACTAATACATTTAGGTCTAAATGATAATGTTTAGTGCTAGTGATAAATTAATGACTATTTGCCAATAGATAATGCCATATAACATTTTGTTAATAAACCCAATGTCAACAAACTAACACCAAATTTTGTAACACCAAGTTTGAATGGACTTGTATATATGTGACCAACCAACTTCAATGTAAAGTTCAATTTAACATACAAATTTGGGATGTGGATAATTTTGTGTTGGATATGTATTCATTTGTCACATGTAAAGAAAAAAGTTTTGTATGCACCTTCAATTTCATGTATTTGAAACACATTGATGAATTGGTGTGTCCATGTACATTAATAGGACCCATATGATGTATAACCAATGTTTAATTTTTTAGGTTTTAATGTCAAAAATAATACTAATATTGCAATTCATTAATGTGTTTACATGACAATGTTTCTAATATATTATGAAAAAATGTGGAATGATTTGGACTGAGTCTAATGAAAATAGAATATTGAAAAACACTCATTAAATATTATCACTAATGCTTAAAAAACACAGTAAGGACTCCTATTTTGGGGGGATTCTTAAACATATATTTGTACATACTAATATAATCTAACATTATTTTAGGTCATAAGTTTTTTTAATAATTTTTTTCAACTTATGAAATGGAACATTCCTAGGATATTTTAGGATAACCAATCACCTAAGTGGATGGGTGTGGCTCATGTTGATGTGGAGGCACTTGAATACAAGAAGATAACATTGCCAAAAGTTGGACTTTTAAAAAAAAATCATATTAAAATGTGTTAAATGTGGATGAACATAGTCATGGGAACAAACTTTGTGTTTGGTGTGTTTAGCTCCTTTGATTATGTTTGTGCACCTATATGAGATAAACTCTAGTGGTGTCGAGTGCATGTTGCATTGTTTAAAAAAAAAGGTTGTGTTATCACCTTTTGGTTTACTCTTATTTTGAATTGGCATCTAGGTGGTTGTGACCTCACTAATCCCACCATAATGAAATGATAACCACTTTAATGATTCCCTTATCCTAAAAGGAAAATAAAAAACCCGTTGCACCCATAAATGAAATAAAATGGGCGTTTTCATTTAATGTGTTACCTAGTCTCATTAGTTGTTAGGATTTATTTTTCCTAGTTGTGTTTCTCCCCAAATTTCTCATGTAGTAATACCCCATTCCATGCACTTGGGTCCTTATCAAGAAGAAATGTATTCCAAGATAGATATCAAATATTTACCATGTATTTCTTTAGAGGGTGTTTTGTTGACTTTGTAATAACTAAATGGGGGGTGTTTCCCAAGTCCAATTTTTTAAAAATTATTGTGAGCCATCATAGGAAATATTTAAATCTTTCGAGAATCTCCAAAATAAAAGTTTCTATTTTTCTCAATATAGAAATATGAAGTGCTTCCCTTTTGGTCCCACCTTGATAGGTGAAAAATTGACAATTACGAGCAAAGTAAATGGGATAAAAGTGTGGTGCTTTATGTGGGGACACTCTTTTTTGAGTTTACAAAATATGTGAATAAAAATAAAAGGTGCCACATCTTGGTTGTTGGGTAAATTTTATAATTTAATTAGTTATATAATAATGTCACATTTACTATGAAAATCAAATATATATCATTAATGTTAGGTATGTGTTAATCCTTGGTATTAAGGGAAAAAATAGAAAAAAAAAAGTATTAAAAATTAAAAGTATTAAAAATTGCTAATTATAAGTTCAATTAGTATGTTAGTAAGTGAATTAATATTAATAATTTTAAATAATAACTTGATTAATTAATTAATTAATTGTAATAATTGACCTAATAATGTAACTAAACATAAGGAAAAAAGATGATGATCGAATTATATATGGATTTAAAGGTGGCGATGATCATGTAAACCATACATGTGGATTATATTGATGAGGTGTGTATCAAATGTTCTTTTTAAATTCATGACCTTTAGTATTTTTCCATCCCAAATTTCATATGTTTAAGCTATAATGGAAATTGTTACATGCTTACCTAAATGTTTCTAGCTCCATGGTTGGTAAAACTAAAAATTTAAATGAATATAAGGTATTGAAATTGGATGGGAACAAAATGTAAATAAATATAAGGTGGTTGAAATATGTACATTTTAAAAATTAAATAATAATAAAGTTAGGAGAAAAAAAGTTCCCTCACCTAATCCCATACCCCCCCCCCCGCCACAAAATGCTTATTTGATCCTAGTAGTTTGGAAATTTAACACTAGGTGTCTCTTGCAAGTGGTGCTACTGGGAACTTGGGTAATCATTTGGGAACTTGATGGGAACAGAAAGAACCAACGCCACACCCACATTTGGAGGCCACTTATGTTACACTTTACTTGCCATACATTTTCATCATGGGGATCAATTCTAAATGTGTAAAGACCTTTTTGATTTTTTTGGTGTATTTGGAAAGCACTTTCCTTTTTTATTAATGAAAAAATTCACTCCTACAAGCATTTCATTTTGCAAAGATTGATATTTTTATTTTGATTGTGATACTTGGCATATACTGATAAGATATCACAAGATTGTTTTTAAAAAATGTGAAGCCACTCTTTACACCTAGTGAAGCACATGGGTAAAGACATTACCATAATCAAGCAATGTTCAATTTTCATTGCACATGAGCCTTTAATTTGACTATGCCTTCATCATGTTGTGTTTACCTTAACAATGTAGCTCAACCAACCTCCTCATCTTGTACTAGGTTTTGGGCAAGTGACACCAACAACATTATAAAGTCAATCAATAGGCTACATTCCGCATGATCTTATGGTTATTCCATGTTGAAGCATGTGAATGCAAGGTGGCTATTGCCATTTTTGTAAGATGTAGGTAGGATGCAATTAGGTTATTGCCTAAGGTGAAATTTTGGCTACACAATGGATAGAAAATTGGTGACTTGTATGCCTTGAAGGGGGTGTTTGAGTCCCATTTTTTAATTTTATTATACCTTACTACAATTAAAGGGTGATCTGCATTCCACAAAACCATTACCAATTCAAAATATGCAAAGAAATCATAAATATACAACAAGATGCCTTCAAGGGGAATTGAGCCCTAATTCCATGAATGGATTCTACCTAATTGAAGTTGACAGTGTCCTAAAAGTTATAACCATACGCAAGACATAAATCAAAATGCCATAAAACCACATACCCATAAGATGTAAATAGACACGCACAAGAATACATCTTGATGCCTTCAAGGGGGATTGAACCCCAATTTATAATTGCATTATGCCTAATTGTAGTTTAAGGCTACCTATAAGCCAACAGGTGATTGCAGCAAACAATGTACCTTACTTTTGAACAAAAAAAGATAATGGTTGAAAACGTCAATTGTTTATTAAATTTTTTGGGCAAATGTTGGATCATTACAATATTAATATTTCATCAATTGTTCAATTTGATCCATTTTCTCAACTTCATCCCAATAAAATTCTCAAAGATTATGTCCAATTTAAAGGATTTCAAACATATCCATTTGAAAGTGTTTTTTTGCAAAAAGGTTTTTTTGAAGAGCTTGAATTCTTTGTTGCACAACATTATTTTGGAAAGTTTTCTTTAAAATGGTGGTTCCATATCATAGAAACATATATAAAGATAAGATTGAAAATGAAATAGGCTCCCATATATCATTTGTGATGAAATGCAAGTCTATTTTGTATGGTTCCAAATCTTATATTTTTTTATAAAACATTATTGTTGTTTTATGTTTTTATTATTAAGTTGTTATGCACTATTATTTCAACACCTATAACCATTGTTGTCACCACATTCACAACACATAACATAGAAATGCCCTAAATGATACACCACATGTCGTGATGTGTAGTGTTGTGACGTTCAGTGTCATAAAGGTATAAATTCATAGTAAATTTTACTAAACAAAAAAACTAAAACCAGTCAAAGGTAGAAACTAATCAACCAAAAAGTGATGCACACACATATATATATAATGCACAAGAGGAGGTTGAGATGAAATTCTCATGTATATTAAATTGAAAAGAAGGAAAGAAAACGTAGTGTATGAAAATGGTGGTCGTGTAATAGTCGCCATGAGCATCTAGAAATCCAGTTTGACTATGGAGGAAATACTCTCTAACAAAGGAATTTTAGAAAAATTGACAAAAGAAGGGAAGAACTTGGCCTTTTATATAGCCGTCCCCAAAGTTGAAACCCTAAACAAGCCATAACCCTAAAACACCTAATAACGTACAATAACCTAAAAATGTACATTAACCCTAAGAGCATACATTAACCCTAAAGGCATGATTGGCATGCCTAAAATCGACCATCATGTATGAGGCCATGCATACAGGCATGACATATGTCATGACATGTAGTGTCGTGACATTCGGTGTCGTAAGGGTGTAAATCCATAATAAATTCTACTAAACAAAAAGACTAAAACTAATCAAAGGTAGAAACTAATTAACCAAAAAGAGATGCATGCACACATATATATACAATGCACAAGAAGAGGCTAAGATGAAGTTCTCATGTATCCCCCCATAGACCTGAGTTGGGAAAAGTGTGGCATGGTCTCAGTAGAAATCAAGGTGCTATAGGAGAACATGACGAACAATATTAAATGCCGACAAGAACTTGAGTGAGCTCCGGCTTGAAGTAGAATAAATGGTATCCACCATTACATTTATCACAAAGCAACATTTGATTAGCATCGTCTATCTTTTGACATACCTGACATGGATAGTCAAGTGGAGGAATCCAAGTCAACGTGATGATGGTAGGGTCCAAGTTCGGAAGGTGGTAGGGCACACAGTTTTTGGAGTGATTCCAAATTGTGCGTCTGTTAGCTCCTTACAACTCCAACACATATAAAGGTTTGATCGCCTTAATCTTCAACATAGTGCGACCTAAAGAAGTGTTTAAAGTATGATTAGGTTGCCATTGGAAATACACAAAGTCACCAACATCAAATTGTTTCACTTTAAGTTTGTAACTACCACTTTGTGTGTGTGCATATTGTGAGGTGTTTCGATGTTGTGCAATGGACAAGTTCTCCATGGCCAAGGGCATAACCCTCCTGAATAGAACAGCCCTCTTTGCGATGACCCTAGCCCAAGTGGTTAGGGAGTCCAAGTCCATAACTTGGTCCATTTGAGCAACAATGGAAAAGGGTGGAATGGGATGTCTCCCAAAAAGGAGAAAGTAAATAGAGAAATGAGACAAAGAAGCATGTTTGGACATCCTATAACCCATGGCAATGTAAGGTAGGGCCAGGTCCCAATCCTCTTTGCTCCCAGTGAAGTAAATCTTCCAAAGTCCCTTCTTGCATGTTTGAACCATCCTCTTTATAAAGCCATCAGCTTGGGGATGATCCTTTGAAGTCCAAAAATGGTCAATGAGAGCATGATCAAGTAGGTCTTGGAATTCTCCTCTAAATTCTGATCCTTGATCAGTAAGGCATTCAGCACAAGCCCCAAACCTACTTAGGACCTGTTGTAAGAAAACTTGGCTGGTGTTGTGAGATGACTTGTCCAGCAACGCAACAAGCTCAACCCACTTTGAAAAATGTTCAATCATAATCATGATGTAGACATTACCCTTGGAGGTCTATGGTAATTCTCCAACTAAATCGCATGACCAGTGATAAAACATGCCTTGAATAGGGAATGGAAAAAGCGTGAGCTATCAAAAGGAGAAGTTCTCACTCTATCACATTGTTCACACCTAGCAATGATGTCTTAGACTTGAGCATACATACCTCTCCAATGGTAATGAGGAGCAAAAAGGCTATAAATATGCTTAACTCCAAAGTGTCCAAGCTCCGAGTATACCTTCAGAATAAGACCAGGCCATTCATGTGGTGGAGGAACCACTCTATCGCCTTGTGGTAAGCATCGGACAAGTTGATTATCTTTCCATGAGTAGCGTTTTGACCGTTGTTGTATGCGATCCCGATGATTTGATGTAACTTAGGGAGGGTATTCCCCATGTTAAAGAAACCTTAGAATGTCCAAGTCCTCCCATATATCCACAATGGGATGGTCACCTAGGTTACATTGCAATAATGCAAGATAATAAATGCATAAGATACATGTATTACTGGAATCTAATTGAAGTCTTATTTGGCTTTTGAGAAATCTTCAGAAGTAGTGAGGGGTTTCCACGACATGGTATCGCATTTTGATGTGTAATACTAGGTTGATGAATAACCTTGAACTCATACTCTTGAAGTATAAGCGCTTAACGAGCTAACTTACTAATAAGCTTGTTGTTGGTCATCAACCACTTGATAAGCTAGTGGTCGATATACAAAGTGAACTTGGTGCCATAAAAATAGGGCTTGAAATGTATGATGGCCCATACAACAGCAAAACACTCCCATTCGTATGAAGAATAATTACTTTCAGCCTTGTTGTTGCTTCGGGAAGCATAGGTGATAACATATTCCTTGTTTTCCTCATCAAGTTGGCCAAAAATAGCACCAATACCAAAAGCACTCTAATTAGTGTGTAGAATGAAGACCTTACTGAAATCAGGTCTTCTCGGAATGGGGAACTCTGAAAGCTTTTCCTTGAATGTGTTGAAAGCTTTTTGAGCCTCTTCATTCAATGTCCAAGCAACATCCTTTTTTAACAATGCATAAAGAGGATGAGCAATAATACTAAAGTCTTGGACATAAATCATGTAGTAATTACATAGTCCGATGAAGTTCCTCAAAGTGTGAACATCAATAGGATTGGGCATCTCCAAAATGGCTACTACTTTGGCCCAATGAGCCATAATACCATTTGGCGAAATTTTGTGTCTAAGGTAGACTACTAAAGTGACAACAAACTCACATTTTTTAGGATGGATCTTTATATTGACTTCGTGGAGCCTTTTGAATAACTCTTCAAGATGAGCCAAATGCTACAGGAATCCTTTGCTATGCACTAGGACGTCATCTATGTAGCACTTCAGGAAATTTGCCCCTTCAAGAACTTGGTCCATGACTCGCTGAAAGAAGACATGTGCATTCTTTAATCCAAAAGGCATCACAAGCCATTCCCACAACTTGTTGCTTCCATGGAATGTCGTTTTCTTGCGATCCTTTGTAATGAGCACTATCTGGTTGAAGCCTTGCCTTAGATCCACAATTGTGAAGATGTTTGAGTCTCCAATGCTATCAAACAGTTCTTAAGGGATGGGCATGGGGTACCTATCCTAAAGTGTAACTAGGTTCAAAGGCCTATAATCCCTGCACATCCTTTTCTTAGTCCATAATCTAGCTGAATCCTTTTTTGTTGGCATTGTTGTAGCGGTTGCGAAATCAGAACTTAATGGCTGAATGAGACCAACCTCATGGAGCTCTTTGCATCTTTCATATATTAGTTCCCATTCATGATTGCTCAACCTATGCCTCCTTTGATAGATGGGTGTTTCATCTATAAGGTCTACATATAACTGCATGGTCTTACACCTACCTAAGTCTTTCATGGAGAATGTGAATACATTCTCATACTTAATTAGTAAGTCTGTGACCTGGTTTCTCTCTTTCTTGGTGAGCTGGTTCCCCATAACGAAAGGGTAGTTAAAAACACATGGAATGGAGTTGGAAAGTGTGTTTGAAGAACTTGGTGTATTGGGTTCTCCATTATCCAATTGCGCAGATTCATAGAAGGTTATAATTGTTTCTCTAGAAGTTGATGTACCTCCAAGTGTATTAGAAACAATTTGAGTCAAATTACATGGTACCTTCTCCCCTAACACTAAGAGTGAAGTGTAGAGTGTTGAAAATAGGTAAATGTATTTGGTCGGGGTGCCATGTAGTCACATGCTAGAATTGCAAGTTGATTGAATCAATGTTGCTATTGTGTACATTTGAAAAAGTACACAGATTACCAACAACCATGTAAGGGAGTTCAAGTCCATGCTTCTCCCCAGTAGAGCATTACGTTCCAATCTAGTCACCTTGGTGTGACTAGTAGTGCCAATTTGGAATCCCATAACCCTTTTTCTTTCTTCAAGGCTTGGTTCATCCCAAGTGGCTAAAGCATGATGATACACCAGGCTTGGTCCATCTCCCTGAAAGGCATGTGCTCATGGGAAGGAGACAAAGGTGGGCCAATCACCTCTTGGTTTTCCTATTGTGTTCGCAAGAAACCAAGGAGGTTTTTCTTGCCTTGTAATTGGTTGGTAGGAACTTTGATCATCTAATATGTGAAAAACCTACAGGTTGGGGTCTCTGATGGTGTATCTCAAAGCCAACTACAAAATTGAGAATGGTGTAAGGGTGGTCCACCAATTATGTAATCAGTGGGCATAGGAATTGCATTGTGCTGCATCGAGTAGGAGCGACTCTCTAAGGTAATATTTGACTAGTGTGTAATGCTCCTAGACTTTCTCCCTCTTGTCAAGCTAAAAAGGAGTGTTCTTAATTACATAACCAAACATAGGAGAAATGGATTGAGCTCGGGTGATCAATCGTACCATGTTCGTGAAGAGATCAAATATTGTGTCACTCAAGCCTTTTCCAAATCCAACCGCTAAAAATCCTTAACACTCCCAACCTGAAATGATGAGGTTCACAAGGCTAAGTAATTCCATATGCTTCTTTTGAATTAGTTGTACGTTAGAAGGTAGGAAAGTGAAACCGGCCTTCCATGCAATGGTTATAAACTATTGTGGAAATTTGGTTATGAGTTCCATCATTCTTGATGCCACCACATGCCTTGCAATAGGATCAATGTGTATGTAGAAATACTTCTAAACCATCATCCCTGACTATAATAGGGCTTCAAGACCTATACCAATACTGTCGCAACCCCACTTTGGCCAAGTGTGGGGGTGAAGCCCAACACTTGGAAAAGTTGGAGGTTTGGAGCCCTCCGAGACTCCCAAATGTTCAGAGCTCGACAGCAAGGCCCAAAACACCTCGCATTGGGATGTTCTTGGTGTCATTGGAAAGGTCTTGAAACGTAGATATCGAAAATGACCTCGCATTGGCCATTCGGACATCTGCAGCCCACGTTATGGGCAAAAGAAGGGCCGGGAGTTAAACTGGCAGTTTGACTCCCGACCACTAAAAGTCGGGAATCGACCTCTTCCCGACGTCGCCTTGAATAGTGCGACACGGCGTTGGAAAGCTCTTGACGAGAGCTACAACTTTTCTTTAGGACTCGTCCCGATCCAAGTTCGGGGCGAGGAGTTATGGCCGTTCAAAGTTCCGGGAGTCCAGCCGAGATAGTTTCGGGACTCCATTTCGGGAGTCCCAACAAAATGTGCCATTCGGATGTAGCCTCCGCGACCAGCCATAGAGAATACTATAGGGAGTAAGGTGGTGGCTTACTCCCGAGTTCGGGCCGTGGTGAGTCTTGTGTGTCCAAGTGCCCGTGGCAAGTCCCAACACCCAAGGGTGTCTCGAATGCTAAACTAACCCTTTTTGGTTGGTTTTTGGATGCAGATTCACACGAACTAAGCTAGTCCCTCTTCTTAGTCTAATCCCTGGGCTCCCAACTCGACCCTCTACCCCTTTTTAGAGTTAGAAGCCGGGAGCGTGCCGCTAAGTCACAATTTCTACAACTTGACTTTGGGAAACCCTCGAGTGGGTTTCACCCCGTGACTTTGGAGCGCGTCAAATACCACCAAAGAGCTCTAGTAATGTAATCCCCTCTTTAGGCGATGTCCATGTGATTAGTTGATGAAGTAGGCTTAATCAGTTCGCCATGGCTCTCCATGTTTTCAAAATTAAACAGAGCTTTGACCAAAGGCTCGTGGGCTGCTTTGAACTTTTGTAAAACCTATGATTCATGTTGAATGTCCGTAGGAACCACCCTCAAGTTTTTAATAGCTTTGGCATAAGCTGTCTCTTCTTCATCTCCTTCTATCCACTCGTGGCTAATTTGTTAGATGTAGGAAATGGTGTGTACTTCCTTGAGCATACAATGGTGAGCCATAAGACTATGGTTCCCATGTAAATCAAGGGGTATGTATCCCAGGTGGTGGCATCAGTCTCCAAATCCACTTGGTAATATGCATGCTTGAACCAATTATTAATTGTGAAACTTGGTGCAAATAAGGCCTCCTACCTAATGAACACATTGTAATTGGTGGCATTGGTGACTAAACATCTGACATGTAGGCAAAGCTGCTAATATGTACCTTCATTAAAATTAAGTGCAATCAAATTTGAGCTTTCCCCAAGTACCTCCTCTATGCTCCCACTAACAATGCGAATTTGCCACATAGATTTCCATAGTTTGGAGTTGAGCATGCCCATCTTTTTAGCGAATTGAACTTTAAGAATCACTAGTTGGGCAACTATATCAATAAATACCACTCTGGGTGTATATCCTCCCACCTAGATTATTAATTCAATATTGTCAACAATGGCAACTCTGGTGGCAATGGAAGTTCTCTCATTAGGCACCACCTTCGAAAATGAGTGAGAAACTTTATGGAGAAAATGGTTATTCATAACGCCTTTGCTCAGTAGCAAATCCACAAGTGAGGTATTTTTAGCTCCCTTCTTATATGTGAATGTAGAATTAGAGGTAGAAGAGCCCACTAATTTAGCCATGCTAGAACTAAGGACCAAATTACGAACGCCATCTACAACACATGAGCCAATCGAGTGTCTCTCTAAGGTGTTGGATGGGACCCTTGTAACATGTGGATCACGGATTAGTAAAGGACTTGATGTAGTGTTCAAGGTATCTTTTAATACTACAATTATGTCCCTGGTGTTTAACTTCAAATCTTGAAAACTAAATAACAGTGTACTCACAAGCTTTTGCGCCATTTCACGCATTTGAAGTTGGCATTCCATAAGCTAATCAGTGGAAAATTGTGTATTTTCCTGATGTACATGTAATCCTAGATTACAAAATTTTGATGCCCTAGTAACTTGTGGTGTAGTAGTTTCCTCCCCCCTTAGCAACAAGGTGCATTCTTTTTCCATGTTGAGAGGACAAAAATATTGTAGCATGACTACTCGAGCTCTTCTAGCCCTAGTAATAGGACTTGAACCAGATGCAAGTCCATTAGTTTGAATTACCTTCCTAGTGATAGAAACTTTGGGTGCCACATTAGCCTTTTGTGCCATGAAATAAGAAAAGCAAAAAGAAGTAGCAAATTTTGGTGTGAGACTAAAATTGTGTGCATTGGAAAAAACATACTCCCCAACCATGGCATCGTGTGAGAGGCCATAAAACGACTTGGGGGGTCCCTCCCGTGATCCTAAACCCTATACAAGTTGGGCATGACTAGTTGGTTAGGAAGATTTGTTTTTCAGATTAACAAGTTGGGCCTTCAATGATTCGAGTTCATTTTGTAGAATTTGAATTTGAGCGGCATGGGCTTGAAGCACCTCCCTCTTGTCAGCATTGTGTTCCTTCTTCTTAGCATTCTTACTTGAATTACCTTTGGTGGGGAAAGCCTAAGTGGAAAGCTGAGGTGCCTTGGCTTTTGGTTGAGGGGCAATAGAAGATGTTAGAAAATTTTGCCATGGCAATCGAAGTTGCTTCCATTTTGGAAACTTGGCAAAATAAACAACTTCATGATGTCCTTCTTTTCCACAATAATTGCAAAAGAGATCCTTGGAAGGAATGTTGCATTCATTAGCTTTGTGGGCAAGATTGCTATAATAGTTGCATGAAGGTAGGATGGGTGTAGTCGAATGCACCACTTTAACTCTTGAAGAAGAATGTGATGATCTGGTTGGTGCAACTGGTGGTGGTTAAGGCCTTGAACGTGATGGACGTTTCATAATACTGGCCTCATAGTGTGCATGAGCCAGTTCCAGTTTTTCAAAAATGTTGTACATATCCAGCAAAGTGTGCGAGTCTCCAAATTCTGAAAAAATTCGTTGTAAAACCTACGCATGGAGTGCCAGAGTACCTTCTTGTGAACGAAGATATTGATGGGCAACTTCCAAGTCTATGTTGCTCAAAATATCCTCTTTAAACTTGAGAAGCCCCTTGTAGAACATCTTGAGAGTTTCATCCTTCTGCCGAGAGAAGGTGGTGAGCTGTAAATTTTTTTGAGAATTCTTCACCGAAAATTTCAACTCAAGAACTCGAAACAATCCCCCCACTAAATCAACAAAAGTTGGTGCATCAATGGTGGGGGGAATGCTTACAATAGCAGCAATGAGTTGTTGAGGAGAAATGTTTACTAAAATAGGTACCAGATTTGGATTATTGGGCATAGTCCCATGATGTGCAATGGTAGCTTGCAGTGCAGCTTGAGAAGTGGTGGTGATGGCTATGGGATTGGGGATTTGGGTGATGCCCAAAATCCTCGGAGAATGTTGCTTGTACACATCCAATGCCTTATAATGCACATAATGGGCCAGTTGTTTGAATACAAAAGCCTCAGTGTACTTAGCGCCATACTTGAGTTCCAATTCACAAACCATAGTTGAAAAAGTTGCCTTGAATTCCTTCAAAGAAAAGGTACTTGGCCTTCTGTTGAACTTTTTAATTCTCTCAGAAGAACTGTTGACCTCCATGGTGTATATGGGTGTAGAGGTCACACTTGTAATGGAATACACGATGATGGTGTGAAAGCTGGTGCGGCAATAGGCATACCCCATTGATTAACCCCTCCAAATGGACTCTAATGTATCATTGATGTAATGTAACCTAAACTTGAATTCTTGGTAGGAGTTGTACTAGATGACGGTGGCGCTGTAGATGCTTGATGGTACCATCATGAAGATCATGAGTTTAAAAAAATCGGCTAAAAAACACATAGGAGTGCATAGCCCATATGTTAACCTCCAAACACATGTACAAGGAAAATAAGTGTATGTGGATTTGCATCACTTGGTGTAGATCTTGTACTATAATCACCTTGTGTGTGTGTGTGTGCGTGTTCCCAAAACCTAAAGCTGGTAGTAAAACAAGCTTTTGAGTAGCTCACTCCTTCCTCTCTCCGAAGCTCCGAAACTCAGAACTTCACAACTTGTAACTTATTTTCGATGTCCCTTCTCCCTCACTTACGTTGCTACTAGTTATGGTTGTCGTTGTTATTGTTGTATTTGCAACACTAGAGTAGGAAAAGAAGAAGAAATAATAACAACTCAAGAACACAAGAAACCAACAAACAAAAGAAACCCAAGAAATTCAAAACTAAGAAAAATTTGCCATTTTCAACATTAAGCAACAGAGAGTAATTTTTCTAGAATTAAATTGAAAAGAAGGAAAGAAAATGTAGTGTATGTAAATGATGGCCATGTAATAACCATCATGAGCATCTAGAAATCCAGTTTGACTATGGAGGAAACTTTGCCTAACAAAGGAATTCTAGAAAAATTGATAACAGAAGGGAAGAACTTGGCCTTTTATATAGTCGTCAACAAAGCTAAAACCTTAAACAAGCCATAACCCTAAAACACTTAATAGCATATAATAATCTAAAAATGTACATTAACCTTAAAGGCATGATTGGCATGCCCATAATCGACTGTCATGTATGAGGCCATGCATACGAGCATGACACACATCCAAACACTTAACCTGATTTAAGATTAACTAATTAGCTTAACTAATCCAATCTATCCCTAACTAAATAGAACCTAATGAAATAATTAAACTAACACACTTGACAAAGTCTTATGTTTTTTTACATTTACAATATTTTTGCATTTATATTACTAAGTTATGATTGTACATAAAATATCATTGTTTTGTGCAATGTTATAAGTTTTCAAATACAAGTTTTTATGTTTTTCAAACATTTGTTACACCATTCATTTGAAAAAACTCAACATAACTTTTATTGTTTTTTTTCAGGTTTGCCACAAATCAAAGAATTTTGCATCTACCTTTTATCAAGTGAAAGAGAACACAATGATTACTTCACATCTTGATTCATCCTTCACATCACATTTCCAATGTGAGGTTTTGAATTCAATGCCAAGTTTTTTTTATGAGGAATTTACCTTTAATTTCCTATGAACTTCCCCTTATGAAACAATTTTTTTATGAATTTCCCTTTTTTAAAAAATTCTCTTTTTTATCATGTTTTAATTAGTTTTCCATAATTTTATTTGGATCATCTTTGTGAATTCCTACCAATGTTGTCCAATTATTACATTTTAGGCCTGTCCTATGGATGCTAATAGAATACATTTTCAATTTTTAAAGAAGAAAGATATGTATTTCAAAAAAATTTAAAATTTGTTACACCATCCGATTACAAGTTATTTTACTTTCTACTAAATTTGCTAGTTATGTGTCGCAACCCTACTTTGAGAGAGTGTGAGGATGAAACTCACACTCTCGAAATGGGGACTTGGGAGTCCTCCGAGACTCCCAAAACTTCAGAGTTCGATTACAGGGGTCAAAACACTTTGCATTGGGGTGTTCCTTATATCATTGGAAAGCTATCAAGGTGTAGATGTCGAAAATGAGCTTGCATAGGCCATTTGAATATCTGCAGCACAAATTATGGCAAAAAGAAGGGCCAGGAGTCAAATTGGTAATTTGACTCCCAACCACTAAAAATCAGGAATCGACCCGACCTTGGTGCGTGCAGGTGAAGTGTAATGCCCTGTTGGAAAGCTCTCGAGGAGAGCTACAGGTTTGCTTCAGACCTCATCCCAATCGGAGGTCTGAGCAAAGAGTTATGACTTTGCAAAGTCCTGAGAATCCAAACCGAGACAATTTCGAGACTCCTCCTTGGGACTCCTAGGACAAAAAACCATTCGCATATGGGTGCCGCAGAGAGGCACATAGTATATACTATATGGGGGAAGGTGGTGGCTTCCCCCGAGTTCGGGCCGTGGTGAATCTTGTGAGTCCAAAGTTGCCTGTGGTTTGTCCTAGCACTAAAGGTGCTCCAGAATGTGAAGTAACTAACTTATTGGTTGGTTTGATGCAGGTTCGAGTAAGTAAATAAAGCTTGTCACTCTTCCTAGTCCCATCCCGGAGCTTTAGCACGCCCCCTCTACCCCTTTTAGTGCTGAGAGCTGGGAGCATGCTTCGGGTTCCTCACAATTCCGTAATTTGAGTAACTTAGGCCCATCTTGGGGCTAACTAGGGATGTGGGAGCGCGTCATTATGAATATGCCGGTTTTCAATGTTCACAAAATGATAGATATGCACAAAGGTTATGCATATCAATTTTCTGATTTTATTACCTAAAAAAAACCTAAAATCAATGTGTGTTTTGTGTGCCCCTTCTATGCATTTAAAAAAAACAATGATCAACTACAAAGTGCAAAGTGCAAAGTGCCAAATGTAAAACACTTGATTGTGCTCCTGCTTTTGTGAACCCTACTTTTTAAAACCTTAATTCCTAACACCTAAACCCTACATGACATAATCCCTAAACCTAATGCATATCCGGATTGTCAAAATGTGACCTCTAAGGATATTTATTTTTGTCATGCCCGTACATGGCTTCATACATGATGGCCAGTTATAGGCATGCCCATCATGCCTTTTAGGGTTAATGTACGATCTTAGGTGATTGTACGCTATTAGGTACTTAGGGTTTCAGTTTGTTGGCAGTTGTATAAAAGGCCAAACTCTTTCTCTTTTTACTTTTTCTAAAATTCATTTGTTAGGAAAGTTTCTTCCATAATCAAATTGGATTTCTAGATGTTCACGGTGGTTATTGCACGGCCACCGTCTACATACACTACATGTTCATTCCTTTTTTGTAATTCACTTCTTGAAAAACTCTACTCTCTATTGCTTCATGTTGAAAGTGGTAGATTTTTTGTGCCTTTGAGTTCTTGAATTGTTGCTACTACTGCTAGTGTTACTATTGGTGTTGTTGTTGCCGGAGGGAGCTTGTGTTGTTACATTTCTACCAACCAATAGACTCGGGATCTTGGAGTAGGTTTCAAACCTCCTCCCCCCACCTCTTTTTCTTTTTTTCGCTCCTTTTCTCTTTCTTGCGCGCAAAGACATAGGAGGAGGCGGTCTTAAAGTTGCCGACTGAAAAAAAAATTTTAAAAATTGTATTTGTGTGGCACCACTTGCCATCGTTATAAAGCAATTAAGTGTCGCCATCCATCATTGTAGCGTGGCATTGGCCATCGCAGCAATGCCGCAAGTTGCAATGCTCCACCCACCATCACTGCAACAGCACTCGACCTCTGTTCGTTTGACATCTATTGGACTTTCATCTGACTTTTGTTGGATTTTCATTGAACGTCTATTTGATTTTTGTCGGACCTTCGTTGGACATCCGTTTGACTTTCGTCAAACATCCGTTGAAACTTTGTCAAACTTTCATCCAACTTCTATCAAACATCCGTTCAAATTCCATCCAACTTTCGTCTTGTCATCCTGCATCACATCACTAAAAGAAAAACATGTATTTTCGACTGCTCTTTGCGACTAAATTTTAGTCGCAAGAGACATTTTGCAATTAAAATCCTTTTAGTCGCCTAAGACAAGTCGCATGTGAAAACTAGTCGCAAATGACAAAGAGTATAAAGTCAACAAATACATTTCATCCTTTGACTCCATTGTATACGTATTGTCACATGCGA
>Ga0116227_10007378_pt1 | contig 21528 bp, 18 predicted proteins | sample S1TSphgellanicum_FD_89693 | JGI IMG/M metagenome (GOLD analysis project Ga0116227, IMG submission 89693) | Host-associated microbial communities from peat moss isolated from Minnesota, USA - S1T2_Fb - Sphagnum magellanicum MG | ecosystem: Host-associated > Plants > Peat moss > Unclassified...
ATTTTTTAAAACAACAATTTAGTAAATGAAAATAATTTTTGTTTTATTAAAATTTTAAATGAAAATTAAAATATTATCAAAAATTTATACAAATGTAGTTTTTTTTTTTTTTTTTTAACCATTTTTGTATGTCAAAATTTTGGCTAAATTTAAACCCCAAAAATTTAGCAAAATTAGTCAAATTTACACCAGGAAAATAAAAAATTCCAAAATTTTCCTAATTTCTTTGTCGGAAAATGGAAAGAAATTTCCTGAAAAAAAAGACATTCATGTACAAATGGTGATAAAACAGCAAAAAGGCCTTCTAAAACCCACCTCCAAAAGGATGCAATCAAACTTGGGAAGAAGTTGACTCATAATTTGCTTGCAAGGAAATTCCCCATATTTGAAATTCTTGAGGAGATTTCTTTTCCAATATCCTTAGTTTCATTCTCACAAATAGATATATACACTAAAGATTTGAAGTGAAATCATAAAAGACATGCAAATGAGTGAGTGAATGTGATTGCTATTCAATTGCATGATGTGTTGTTAGTCATGTTTCTACTTCAAGTCATTTCATGCAATACCCAGGTCAAAAAATTTCTATTTCGAGTTGTATTATGCAAGACCCAAGTCAAGAAATTTGGACTTCAACTTGTTTCATGCAATACCCAAGTCAACAAATTTCTATTTCAAATTGTACAATGCAAGACCCAAGTCATGAAATTTGGACTTCCGACTTGTTTCATGCAATACCCAAGTCAACAAATTTCTCTTTGGTGGTGTATTATGCAAAACCCAAAGTCAAGAAATTTGGACTTCAAGTTGTTTCATGCAATACCCAAGTCAACAAATTTCCAACTTCAAATCATTTCATGCAACATCTACAAGGACCAAGAAATTTTTACATTAAGCCCATTTCCTGCAATACCCAAGTCGACAAATTTCTTGCAAAATCTTCTTGCAAGTGATCATGCCATGTGCATTGCAGCAAAAGGAGGTAGTGGAGGAGAAGGAGAAGGAGAAGGAGGCTTGGAGAAACATCATTGCACTCAAATTGGTGCCAAAAACCATACAAATCCTTCCATGATCATGATGGTTGCTGAGGAGCTTGGTTCATATACCCTCACAGATTTCTGGGTTTGTAGATTTGTGTGTTGTGTGTGAGAGATGAGAGAGAGAGAGAACTGTGGATGTTCAACTGTTCTTTGAGACAGAGAGTTGAGAGAAATCTTTCTGGATTTGTGGAATGTTCAGATGTGTGTGTGTGTGTGTGTGTGTGTGTGAGAGAGAGAGAGAGAGAGAGAGAGAGAGAGAGAGAGATGTTGGATTTGTGGATTAGTGTTGTTGCCATGGACATTCTTCAAGAAATGTAAAGGAGAGAACAAAACTGTTTGCATGTCTGCAATCAAACCCAGTTAAAAAAATTGCTGGATACAACAACCCCAATACAAACAGTGTCTTTTGAAGGAGAAATTTTCTACAGATGCTAAACAAAGCCCAAACAGATTTTGAGCTCCTGGAAAAGACCCATGTACGGGACAGTAGCAGCAGTGCCTCAGCAGGGTTGATGAATGATGCTGATCCTTAGAAACAGGCTGGAGCATTTTGCATTTTGTCAGATCATCATAATCATCATCATCATCATCACCACCATCACCATTGTAGCAACAAGGATTTGTGGAACAAGGGTTTGTTGCTCTTGATGCATGTTGTAACTCCATTATAGATTATCTATCGACGACAACAGCAGCAGCAGCAGCAGCATGGAGCTTTCAAGTTTCCACTTACAAAAGACGATTTACAGAAACAGTTGGGTGTTGGATTGTTGAACTCTGTCTCGTCGTCATAGTGCTACACACATACATACATTCATGAAGAAGAACAAGAAGAACCAGAAACACCATGAAGAACAAGAAGAAGAAGATGATAATGATCTAGAGAGAACCAGAAACACCCAAGAACACTGGGAAGAAGAAAGACAACAAAACCCAAATGAAATTTTCCATCCTCGTCGTGAGGAAAGAAAGGGTTGCCATGGATTTCACATGCAACAAGATGCCGCCGCCGTCGCCGCCGATGATGATGATGATGATGATGATCTTGAGACATCCATGATGTCCCTCGACCATGTTCGGATGGTCTTTTATAAGTCTAATCACAAGACGCCGCTGCTGTAGATTGGGTGGGTTTGTCCGTTGTTGTTTTGCCAATTGCAGCAGCAGCAGCAGCAGCAGCATGCTCTTCTCCTCTTCTTTGGCTGCTGCTTGGGTATTTCTTGAGCTCCAGTTCACGGACTGTAGGCAAAGATCATCATCATATTAAGAAGCTTGTTGTTGTTGCTCTTCTTCTTCTTCTTGATGTTGTACGTGATGGGTCTTGCGTTGGAATCAGTTACGGAGTAATTCCAAGTTGAGGAAGTCCTGAACATCTGAGCCAGGGCAAGCTGCTGCTGCTGCTTCTTCTCTTTCTTCTTCTTTTCCTTGGGTTGTGCGATTTGGATCAGAAGCAAAAAGCATTCATGACGAGGGTAAGGAAGTACAAGAGACCGGAGATGTGGGACATGGGTGTAGTGCATAGCAGCATCATGAAGAAGGTGGACTGGAGCAGCTCGGAAAAAGAAGAACTAGTACTAGTGGGCGTGAAGAGATTCTTGGGTGCTGGACGTTCCAGGTTCCAACCGCCAACACATGTTCAGACCGTAGTGGAAACGACGAATCAGAAGAAGAAGAGGAAGAAGAATTTGTTGCTGGGCTTTCCAAGCTCCACAGGAGAACTGCAAGAGCATGGTGGCGGTGATGGAACTTCCAGGGTACTATCCGGTGGACAATTGGTAGCTGCTTCTGCTGCTGCTGATCATCACCACCAGGCTGCTACTCTAGTGAATCTTGCTGTGCAGAATGGAGTGATGGATGCAAGGATTGGGAGAAGTACAGGGCCAGCAGCAGCAGCATTTGTTGCTCTTGACCAGGCAGAAGAAGAAGAAGAAGAAGAAGAAGACAAGTCTGCTTTGAAGTACCCATCTGCCTGGGCTGCTCATGTTTGCAGCAGCCCAGTTGATGTGGATCAGGAGCTTGCTGCTGCCGCCTCCAAGGATGAGGAGAATATCACCAGGCATTACCTAGGGAGTCTAGGGATCACAAAGACTGGGGCATGCAGCAGCGGCAGCAAATTGAGGGCAGCAGCAGCAGCAGGGGAAGAAGACAAAGAAGAAGCTTCATACCAAGAGGGAAAGGCAAATCCAAGTCCCTTCTTGCAGCTGCAACAACAACAGGTTGTTGCTGGAATGAATGCAAAATCTCTTCTTCTTGCTGCTGCTGGTGCAACAACAAAAACAACAACAACAACAACAGGCTCTGCTCAGGTACACAGTGAAATGTTCAAACCCATCAGATCCTCTAACTCATACATACAGTGATGATCAATATATTGTTGTGGTTGTTGTTGTAGAGATGATGATCTGATCATCATCTTCTGATCATGAAGTTAGGCTTTTCCAAGTCGTAGAGAATTGCCTGCCAGGAGTCTGGAAACCATACAAACTGGTCATGGGTTCTCTGAAGAGAGCAGTCTTTCGATTGAGGAGCTAGGGATTCACTGGTTTGGTTGGAGAGGAGGCCTGAATGCTGCTGCTTCCTGACAATTAGTTAAGAACTGTACACCCATTTGTACATTTAGGCTCAGGTGTCGCCAGTGCTTCCACTCAATGTGCTTGAATCAGAAGAGTTTGGACAAGGGATAGTTATGGACAATTTGATGTCTTCACTGCCACCTGCAGCTGGTGTTGTTCAGGTGAGTGGTTCTTCAAGAATAACATTCACATTCATGTCTCACATGTACATTAATGCAAACACAAGAAGAAGAAGAGAGATTCGGGGGTTCAAATCAGATCCAAGTTTTTGGCTTTCTTTTGTGGGTTTAAGAGTTGGACAGAAAAAAAATTTGGTGAGCTTTGTTCATCAACCAGACAGGAATATACGGTTATTGCAGAAATGGGGGTTATTCTTCTATCTATGATGCATTGCAAACTCTCAGAATCTTTGAGATTTAGTGCAGAATTGCTCAGGTTGTCCTTGGATTGTGAATTTGCAATTGATTTGGTGAGTCTTTCTGATGGGTTTCTTGTAGGTGGAGTTGCCAGCTGAGCTTGTGTCATGTAAAGAGCCTGAGTCTAGCCAGTTAACAGATTCAGCGAAAGAGAGGAGGGTGCCACCGTCTTCAGGGTCCTGCAAGCTCAAAAGTAAATTCATACCTTGTGTGACAACAACACATGAAGAGTCAGACCACCCGTCTCTGGAGCCAGAAGGATCCCTGCTACATTCTCTGTTTCTTCAACTCTTGGAGGTAGGTCATGCGGGGATCACACTCAAGGAAATTCTGACCATGTTGGGTTCACAGATGCAATCCAGGTTTGGTAGTGACTGGCAGGCACAAGTCAAAACATATCTGGAGACAAACCCGTATTTTGAAGAAGTACAAGGTCGATACATCCTCTGTGAACTACTAGTCATGCAACCAAAAGCATGCCTTTCTTCTGGTGTTGGGTCTGTTTTTGTCGGACAATACTGTGGTGGTGGTAAAGAGGATGAAAACACTTTGGATACCAAGGTTCAGCTCCCCCCCTGGCAGCCAGATGCAGCAGCATGCATTCAGTCTGACTCCCCATCCACACTCAGCAGACTACCATTGGACTCAATCCAGTTGCAAGAAGAAGGTGCGGTTTTTATCTTCTTGCAGTTTCTTCACATGCAAAATTTCCAAAGCTAAGAATTGCCCTTGGTTGCGTAGCGCAATAGAGTCAGAATAACCAATTTCCTTGGCTGCTGTGAACTGGAAGCAGGAGAATTGTAATCTGGTATCACGGTATTTGCTGCTGTGTTTAGTGAACATAGACAAAAAATGTCACTCTCGCTCTTGATATGTAAGTCAGGATGGGTTTGGTAACAGGAATACAGACCAGGAGAAAAGCATATCAGAAGACATTTGAGGCTGTTTTGAATGCATCTGCTGAGGAATTCAAGAACCTACAGAACTCAAAGATCAAGAGTTCCAATGATACTGCAGGGACTGAGAAACAACCTACATTGTTAGCAGAACTAAGTCCACCAGGTGAGTCTAAGATGTCAAAGGCATCATTGTGGGAGTCCATGAAGTCAGCATCAAGGAAGGCCATGGGAGAATTAGATGTGAAAGAAAAACAGAAATTGTCAGAATTAGAGGAAGCTGAACTACTTGAAAGAGACATCAAATGTGGGGGCAGTGCTATTCCTGGCACTCTCAAGGCCATGCAAGCCAAAATTGAGGCAGAGAAGGGGATTCAGATGGGTGTTAGATGTGCTAGGAAGGATGGGAGTAATTCTTCCTCAAAATGGCAGTGTCCAATGCTTGCTCATGAGAATCACACTCTCTGTGAACACCACATTTACTTAAATTCCAGAAAGAAAGCACGATATGTCCATTCTCAGAAGCCAGCAGAAGTGGCAGGGATTCAAACTCCCAAGAATGCGGAACTGAAGAAGAACGGGCAGCGTGCAAAAGCTAAATCCAGCTCAATGCCAACAGGAGACAATGGTACCAATGATAAAATGAAGGGTAAGGCCAAGATGTTTGGAAATCTAGAAAGCTTTGATTCGAGTCAGTTAAGAGCAGCAACACCACCACCACCACCACCACCAATGGGTGAATTTTTGCAGAGTGCCCTGCTGTTTGAAGCACTTGTAGAGGTTTCATTATCATCGCACCAGCTACCTGAGACCACCACCACAGTACCCAAGACCTTGTTCTCCAAGGAGAAGGAGCTGCTTTGGCCAATGTTACAAGCGAGTAGCTCGGTGCAACATCTGCCCCCATCCAAGAAGTACAGGGCAGTGATGAAGAAAGCATCGAAGCCAATCAACCCAAGGCTGGCAGTCAAGGGGATGAAGGCAGCTGTCAAACACATGTTTCCAGCCGTGCGGCCTCCATCAATCCCACCAATGCCAATCCAGTATGGAGTGAGACGAAAACTGGTGAAAAATCGATCATTGCTGTCGTTTTTCCCAGAGGACTGATTTTGTGCAACTGCTGTGAAAGAAAGTCTAGATCAGCAGTGATGATTGTTCATTGTATTTTGAATTGCTTGAATTACCTCAAAATCATATATGGAGGAGCTGCTACCCAGATGATGATTTCCAGATATTCTTCTCACACCCAACTTTTCACAGGATACAACTTCAGAATACAGTGATCTCACAAACCCAACAAAAATCATGTCCACAGATCAATACATTTCTTAAAGGAATTCCCTTGTCAAGGAGTTCCAAGACATGGTTTGTAACTGTGCTTTTTGCAGAGAGAAGCAACTCTGAGCAAATTAATTCTTTGTGGGTTTTGTACTTGCAACAGCCAAAGCATTCCGTATGATTGTAGAAAATGGACCAGTATGTGCAATTTGGTGCAGCTGATCATCATTCTAATCAGGTCAGAACTTGATTGATCAGATTTCCTACTTCCCTGGTTCTTCAAGATCACAGATTTTTCTCCCATTCTCAGCAACACTTACTTTCTCACGGGCAACAAGCACATGGGTGACAGATGACTTGAATGGTATTGAATGGGTTTTGACCTTTGACTCTGAAAGTGGACATGGGTATTCTTCCATGGAGACCCATGTCTTGATCTTTTCTTTTGGGTGGTGTTTGATGATGACTGCTCCAGGCTCTGTGTGCAGGTACTTTTTTCCTTGGCTTTGTGCTCTTTGACTCTCTTGTGCTTTGATTGTTGTGCGTTCTCTTCTCCTTTGGTACCATCAATCATACATTGGGTTCTGTTTGTCTGTCAGGGAGAGAGAGCCTGGGAAACAACGCAGAGTGTTCATTTGGTCCCACATTTTTAGCAATATTTACCGAGTGTTGTTGTTACTGTGAACTCTGCGTTCATTTTTTGGGAAACTTCACCATGGAATATATCCTATTTTGAACTGTTGCTGGTTTGAACTTGCCATATGGGGCAGAGCCATTCGGCAATCAGCTGCTGCATGTTGCCAACCCAAAGGGATGATGATGATGATGATTACCTAGTTTTGTCCTTGTAAAAAACATGAGGAGCTAGAAAGAAAGAAAGAAAGAAAAAGAAAGAAATTATGTCTTTGGCAAAAGATTGACACTTGATCCTTGAGATATATAATTATTGACTTTGTTTTGTTCTTGTTGTTGTGTGATTGTTGTATATTCCTTTTGTATAATGAAGCTCTTGAGTCCTTTTGTGTTTTCTTCAAGAAGCCCCTTTTTTCCTCTCTCTCTCTCTCTCTCTCTCTCTCTTCAACTCTTTCAATTGGGTGACCAATAAGTGAAGTTTAACATGTGGGTCAGCAAGGTTGGAACTAAATCTATGAAGAAAACCAAATGCAAGATCAAAATGTAGGATTGAAATGCAAGACCAAACGTAAGATCAAAAATGAGAAAATGAAAGATTAAATGAGAAATGGGAAGAGTGAATGCATCATTGCCCACACAAGTGCAACAAGTTTTGCCTCTTTCATGATGTTAGAAAGAGAAATCAACCAACAAACTCAAATTGTAGCAATACCTAAAACAAAAATGAAATGCATATGTGATTGAATTTGGCACCAAAAGAATCAAAACAAGACTCACAAAAAGTACAAAATTCCAAGTTCTCTTGAATGGCATTTTAGGGTTGAACAACAACAATGACATTGTATGTAACATAAGTGAGCACAAGATGGATTATTGAATGCGCTCCAAAGTGAAAACATGACCCACAACTTGGATAGCTATTGTAACATTATGCTTTACAACACACAACACAACCAACATTAAATTTTTACTACACAAAGAGAAAAGGTGCGCATCCATGCAAAAACAAAAAGAAGAAGAAGAAGAAAAGGAACATTGCTTTTGTTCCATACCAATTTGACTTAGAATTACAATGCATGCAACAAAAAAGGGTTTATTATGCACTCTCAAGCTCCTCTCCAAAGGTGTGAAACCAAAAGAGTTTTGATTGAAGCATAATTTTGAAAAACAAGGGAAGAACAACAAAAGGCCCCAACCAAAGGAAAAAAAAAAGGGAAGGAGAAAAAAATGTCATGAATTAGGTAATGTCAAAAATCCAACCTAACTCTTGAATCATGGGTATCAAATGATCATGCTAATAAATATGTGAAATACTTTTGTTCTTGGTTTCTTTCAAAGAAAGAATCAACATTTATTTTTGGAGTACCTTGTACCTAGTAGCATTTATCTAGTAATGGGTATTAATATAGTATGTCACTTTAGGGTTAGTTTTATAACCCTTTATATATATATATATAATAATTTTTGGAAAATCTTTGAAGTTGAGTTTTTGAAAACCTTCATAATTTGGCAAGCTATGGGTATTGAAAAAAAAAAATAATAATTTCAAAATCCATAAAATGAAATGATTTTTTTTTTAAAGAATAAAAATATTTGTGTTGTCTATGCTACTACTAAGGTTGACTCTAAAGCTATGGTGAAAGTTGTTGGGACTTGAGATCTCGATGTAAAAGCATTAGTAGTGGGAAAAGAGGGCAACCTTTACTAACGATTGGCTACATGATATATGATGCCTAACATCATTCATTTGATCTCTAAAACCATGACATGCATAAAGGGACCCCCAAAATGTCGTTTCATATGTGCATTGTTTATACCCGTCTTTTTTCTTTAGAAAAGGGTTGTTGTAGCACATTTGATTTCATTCGTCTCAAGATCTTTCTTCTTCAAACAAATAATTGTGTTCTACAATCATGCAACATGGAGCAAAATAAAAAGTATATATAAAAAATATTACAAAATTTGTCGCCTAAAAATAAAAATTTATAATTATTATTTAAATTTATAAATTTTTTAATTTTAAAAAAAAAACCCTTCAAGATAAGGGATCAAAAATATACATACGACACAAGACAAAATCTCTTTAGAGTATTTAGAGAATATTTCTTATATATGTGTATTTGTATGAGTTTAGGGTTTTAAGGTTTAAGGTTATCATTTTAAAAAATGATAAGGATTTTGTTTTTTGTGTATCTAATGAGTTTAGAGTTTTAGGGTTTAGGGTTTTCTCTCTCTTTTTAAAATGATGAGGGGTTTTTATACCTAATCCTTTACAAGTGGGAGATGATGTTTTATTAACTTATGCCTTGTTTTTTCTTTACAACGAAGAAGAAGGATGTTTTAAGCATCTATTTAAGCTTACGTAGTACGATTACTTTCTTAGGGAATGAAACAAAGCATAAGACATGCATAACATCTCTTCCACTCATAAGGAATACTCAAACGTAAGAAGGTGTACATAACGTCCTTCTCACTCTTAACTAACTAGACTTAACAATGCTTCCATTTTTTATTAAGGCTTTTAGACATCGAGACAACAATGCTTTCATATTTTTATTAAGGCTTAGACATCGAGACACTCTTCTCTTCCATGCTCTCTCCTTCCTTGGTCTCGTGATCTAGGTATGTTGAGGTTTGGTTGGGGATGATGATGTTCATATCGTACTCTTTTCTTTTAATGGGTAAAGCCCAAAGATGGTGGGGAGGGGAACATTCTCAAAATAAGGGGCTTAGGACGAGGTGGTACATTTTGGGAACATCGCCCCCGCCCCCCCACAACCCCCAAATGGACTTTATTTTAAATGGGTAAAATTATTGAATTTATTTTTTTAATTAAAAAATTAGATAAACCCTGCCCCCCCAACCCCCCCAAATTCTATTGTATTAAATATATATACAGTTACTAATGAGTACGTAGAAAAGGTATGTATAGAAAAAGGTACGTACGTATAGATCCAAACGTATTTTATACAGTATTTATACCCGTCGTCTCCTTCGTAACTGCAGACTGCAGCTGCAGTCACCTGCTGTTGTGTGTGCGCTTTCCTCTTTCTGCTTTGTTGTTGTTGTTGTTGTTTTGTGCGAGTTTGTCTTTTCCTCTCATCTCTTACTAACGTCACTCCCTCTTCTTCTTCTTGTTTTCCTCATCCGCTTCCTCCTCCTCCTCCTCCTCCTCTTTCTCCCTTTTTTTTTTTTTTTTTTTTTAAAAAATTTTTCTTTTTTTTTTTTTTTTTTTTTTTTTTTTTTCAAAAAACCTTCCGTTTTTTTTTTTGGTAATTTTTGTTTTGTTTTGGGGCTGAATCAATCAATCATTCTCCTCCATCACCCAACCCAAAAGTAGTTCCGAAAAAAAGAAAACCAGAATAGCCTGATTAATCTTCTTCTCCGCAACTTCTTCTCTTGCTTTTCACAGCTATCTATCGTTTTGACATTATTGTTGTTGTTGTTGTTATTGTTGTTTGTGTTTTATTTTCGTTTTTTTTCTTTTTTGTTGTTTTGTGTTGCTTCTTCCTCGTTACTCTCGGGCGCATCAAACAAAGGTTTGGAGTTTGAACCGCCCGATGTTTTGAGCTGAAGAAGCCAATACTTGTGTCGGTAATAATGTAGGCAGTGCCTTTATTGTTTCCTTCTTTTGTTGTTGTTGTTGTTGCTGCTGCTGCTGCTGCTTCTGCTGGTGGTTTCGCGAAATTCGAAAGTACTTGAGCATAGAGCGGGTAAGTGGAGCAGCACTGAAGGTCCTCGGTAGCATCCAAGATAGGAAAGATTTGATCCCCAAAGTGTTCTGGTTTTCGGAGAGAGAGACAGAGACAGAGACAGAAATAAACAAAGAGATGGAAGTTTGTTGTCTATAGTAGTTTTGGGAGTTGACAGCGGCGACATTGCGGCTGGCGAGCAAGAGCGTGAGAGAGATGGGGATAAACCAGGTTCTAAGGCAGCTCACGCAGACGACAAACATCTTCGGGCTGAAGCTGTGGGCAGTAATCGGCATAGGTGCAGGAGCGGTGGTGATATTTGTGACAGTCTTCATCCTTTGCCTGTGGTGCACAAGAAGCCGGCGGCCCTCAAAGCTCTCCTCCCGTGACAAACTTTCGTCAGGCAATAATGCACGAAGAAGAAACGCCCCCTCTTCCTCCTCCTCCGCTGCTGCTGCTGCTGCTGCTGCTAATGATGATGTTGATGCCAATAACGTGAAGGTAGTGGTAGAAAGGTTGCATGCACCGACGGCGTTGTCGGATCCTCTCTCGGTTGTTACCATCTCCAAAACTGGTGCCGGGGAGAAGAAGAATCATCGGATGACGCCAGGGAAAGGAGCAGCAGCCGGTGCCACAGCGTTGAAAAGGCAGCAAGGGATGCAGCAGCAGGGGAAGAAGGGGAATGCTTTGAAGAATGTCGGATCCGAAGGGGAGAGAAAGAAAGGCTTCTCGTGGATGGACGTCGTTGCTTTAGGATTCCGAAGAGATGACTCCATGACGCAGCAAGTCGAGCTACATCGGCCTCGCTTGCCGTCGGAACAACAGCAGCAGCAGCAGCAGAATGCAGCGTGGCATGCGGCAGTAGTTGAATCAGACCACAGTAGCTTGTTACCCTCTCGAGCTGCGCCCCGAAAGGAAAGCTTGAGCGATGAATCCAGATCCGGCTCTCGCTCCTCTTGTTCAAAGGATTCTCCAACTGTGGCAGCATCAGCAGCGCCAGCAGGATCAGATTTGGGGTGGGGCCAATGGTACACGTCGCAAGAGATCAAGCTTGCTACCAATGACTTTGCTGACAACATGCTGTTGGGCGAAGGCGGATACGGCGTTGTGTATCGTGGCCAACTCCCCGATGGCACTCTTGTTGCAGTGAAAAATCTCCGCAATAACAAGTCAGTGATGCCCTCTCTGACCTTGCAGTTTTTTTCTTGCTCACAGTTATTTCCAGACTCTCCTCCTGACAGACATGCAGAATCAGTCATTGGCATGTATGGCTACACAGAGATAGAGCCACACAGACAGATCAAGATACAGAGAGACAGAGACAGAGATCCTCTGCAAAGTGTGAAGAAGAATGGTTTGTTTTGTGGGTTGGAGGAAAAACACACTTTGAAGAAACTCAGGAAATCTTGGATCCATTGACATGACAGAGGCAGAGCAGAGAGAGAGTTCCGAGTGGAGGTGGAAGCAATCGGCCGTGTGAGGCACAAGAATTTGGTGCGGTTGCTTGGCTATTGTGCTGAAGGTGCTCAAAGGTAAAGAAGATCTACATGCCTCTCCCACCCACTATCTCTTTGGTGCCAAATTGCAAGCACAATTGAGTGTACTCTTGTATACCTGCTTCAGCTTGATTTCAGCTTGAAAGTTCTAATCATTGTGTTTGCATGCTTCTCTGGTTCCCTGAGCAAGCTCCTGGAAGTCCAGGTCAAGCAGATTGAGTTTAGACTAGAAGCTTTGTCCAATTGTAAACTTGTCTCTGTCTTCATCTTTGTGAATGTTGGTGTTCCTCTTCGTTGTTTCACAATGTAGGCATCTCTTGTTGGACTCGCATGTGTATGTGTTATGCCACATATGAGAATGCAAGCATCCAGTTTCTCATCTTGAAGGAAGTGGTGATGGATGTGGGGGGCTGTCTATCTGCCAGGATGCTTGTCTATGAATATGTGAACAATGGTAACTTGGAGCAGTGGTTACATGGGCCCCTTGCAAAGTCCAATCCACTCACTTGGGAGGCTCGCATGAGGATTGTTTTGGGAACTGCAAAGGCGTAAGAGAATTCAACCCAATCCACCATATTGTTTTGGATTTGAGAATGGCATTATTATGGCTCCGTAGCTCTTGTTTTGGCTGGTGGAGTCTCTCCTCCTATTATTTCATTTCTTCCTTCAAGCAAGAGGTGAGATTGGAAATGAGGCACATGCATCTTCGTCTTGAAGAGATAGTTTGGAATTATTTGAGACCATATTTCTGTGTGTGCAGCTTAGCATACTTGCACGAAGCTTTGGAGCCAAAGGTTGTGCACCGTGATATCAAGTCCAGCAACATTCTCGTGGATACATCCTGGAATGCAAAGGTGTCTGACTTTGGGTTAGCCAAGCTTCTAGGTTCTGGCAGGAGTCATGTTACCACACGAGTAATGGGCACCTTTGGGTAAATATTCTCCACTGCATCACAATATGATTATGTTCAATCTGGGCTGCTGGTTTTTGTGGCCTTTTGTGATTGAAGAATTTTGCACTCCTAGATTCTTAGACAGAATTCAGGCACTGAGAGATTGATATAATCACCAGAATTATAGCACTGCTGTCACCATTGCAGTGAAGATTTCCTTTGTTGACCCTGCTCTTTAGGGTAGGCCTGTGCAATTATGGAGTGCATTGGACCTCACACTGATTCTTCACATGAGCTGATAATCTGCAACACCCCAATTTCTATACCTATGATTTAAGCTTTTCAGGTGTGGCATCATGTGATGCCTAAGTTATTGGCAGCACCATGTAATTGTAAATTATGTCTTCTTCTCTAGTGTAGAGCTAGTTAGTGAGCATTTTGTTGTGTGTTGGATTGTGCAGGTACGTGGCACCTGAATACTGCAGTACAGGAATGCTGAATGAGAGAAGTGATGTTTACAGCTTTGGTGTCCTTATGATGGAGGTGATCACTGGCCGTAATCCAGTGGATCATAGTCGGAATACTGGCGAGGTATCTCCATTCACTGCCTAAATTGCTTGTAGAATGGACTAAGATGTGGCAGTTTGCATTGTAGCTGCTGAACTGCATCAGCATGCATCTCCACATGTCTGTAAATTGGAACACCTCATTCCAAACTCCCATGGTCCTCCTTAATTTATGAGACTTGTCCTAGTGGCACTGTTTGATAATTGTCACTTCTGTGATGGACTGGTGCAGATGAACCTGGTGGAATGGTTGAAGCAAATGGTTGCCAATAAGCATTCAGAAGACGTCGCAGATCCAAACATGAAAGTGAAGCCAACAATACGTGCTCTTAAACGGGCTCTTCTTGTTGCAGTCCATTGTGTTGATCCTGATGCTCAGAAACGGCCTAATATGGGACATGTTGTTCACATGCTGGAGGCTGACAACTTTCCCTTCTAAAATGTAAGGGTTTTCCTTTTCCCTCTTTCTGATGTCATTTGGCCTCCTATTCTCTGCAGAGAAAAAGGTTCCAGATCTGCACTTTTGTGTCATTTGTGACATAGAATTTGTTTGTAGGCTATGCTTTTGACTAGTAGCTACTGTCACTTGCAGGATGGGAAGTGAAAAGCAAGAGAGATATATGCACATTTATTGGGACGAATTCAAGAGCAACAGCTGCTGCAGTTACCACAAGTCATGGGACCTGTAGTGCCAATTGACTTAGTTTAGAGAAGCACCCTGAAAACAACAGGCCATGTCACAAGGGTATATGCTTTTGGAGGCTCAGAGGAGATTTCTAGAGACAATGGAAGGTACTTACTTTATAAACACTCTTATCCTTTCTGGGCCATGCACATTTTTTTGCCCATCTCCTCTTCCATTGATCTTTTTCATTACACTTGGTGGAAAAAGTGAAATGGTGGAGGAAGATGGGCATCTTTTCTTCCCCTTCAGGATTGTGGGGGAGATACTGGGCACAGCAGTCTTATGCCAAAAGTCCCATCTAGAGGAAATGATAAGGACACAATTGCTGGAGTCTCTATATCCATGGAATTCTGTATTCTTTAGTTGTAGTTTCCACATTCAAAACTGAAATGCTTAACATAAAAAATCCATAGTGGAGTCAGAGGCTTGTAGAGGTTTTGTGACGAAGTGAAGGGAAAGTTGACGAGGTAAACAATACTGGTATATATTCAGCTCAGACTCTGTCAATTGGAAGATCCAGAGACATGTACCCTACACAGAAGCTTCCAGGTTGGTTTATCAAACTGCTAGGATTTCAATTCACACAAAGAAGAGTGAGTGAGTGAGTGTTCATCATTGCCTTTCATTCACATTGCTGCTTTATTCTACGTACCTGAATCTAGTCCTTTGTTCCTTCCAGTGTTGTAAGGGGGTTGGTTATGATACAGAAAGGGCGTAGAAGTGGTGCGAAGAAGAGGGATTAGTTTGTCTTCTTGTGTCTGTGACTGGTATGTATACTAGTATTTCGTTGTGGTTCTGATTCAATTGAGGCAAATTTCTTGCAACAATTGGAATGAAATTTCTGTAGACCAGATTTTGATTGCTCTTCCAGAGGATTCATGAAGTTCATTGTGGGTTGGAGAGAGAGAGAGAGAGAGAGAGAGAGGACAAACTCATGGTGCCATGGTTTGTCACAGTGCGATCTCCTAAACCACAGTGCCCCTTGTTGTGCACTTGGGATCGTTGGAAAGCCCTCGAGTAAGGGGGTGCACCAAGGGGAAGTTCACTTATCTTGAGACTTCCTTAGGTCTGACACCTCAACATGTGGAAGTCTCAAGGTAAGGGGACTTTGCTTCAATGAAATATTAGTATTACTAATGGGGATTTCTTTTTAGGGTTTCTTTTATCTTCCGATTGTAGATCAATGGGTTTGACAACTCACAATTGCCTATGAAAGAAAAGAAAGAGATCGTGGAGTTGCCTTAACGGGGAAATCTCATGTAGAATGTATTGTCTTATGGGAAATCCTTGTAAAGTCCTGATTTTGCAATTTAGAATGTCTGCATTTGTATGGGAAAATTAAATTCCCAATTCTTTGTGTAGTGTTTAGAGCTATAATGTGAAAGTTCTTAAATTCGGAATAAAATTTAATTTTCTGTATTTGGAAATTGAATAAAATCCTCCAAAAATAAATTTTAAAAGAGGAAATTTAGAGTATGATTTTGGTATCATTGCTTGATAAACCTTCAATGAGTACTATTTGATGGAGGTGGTTTTGTAGCTTTTAGACCTAAGTGTGAGAGATATTGAATTTTGAGGAATTTTTCGATTGGAAAATATTTTTTTTAATTCAAAATCAAAAAATTACCGAATATCATATTTCAAACTTAATGGGCTAAAGAAAGTGTATCATTTGCTTATTCTGTCAATATTGCAATTAAATGTGCTAAAGGGCACATGTTTGCACTACTAGAAAATAAAGGAAAGTCCAAAGTCATCATGTTTAGCTTTCTCAAAAAAGAATAGTTTTGGAATTTCTTTGTTTAAAAATCATGTCATGTGATAGTTTGAATAAACACTTGTTGTTATAGCCTCCTCAATTTGTGGTATGGTTCAAATTTTATAATTTATTTTCTTGGCATTGTATTAACTTTTGTCTATAAAAAATGTATATATTTTAAGTACATAAATATAAATAAAAGTATTTATGTCATTCATGCCTACCTACAAACCTACATATGACCCTTTTGTACCTACCTTCTTCCCCATACCTCCTTTTCTTTCTTGTGTCTCTTTGATACTTGTTATGACCTTTTTTTCATTATTCGTCGTTGCTTTTAGTTTTAGAATTTGTGACATGCATTTCATGATCTATTGTAGGATTGAAGTTCAAGTTAGAAGCAATTTGAATTTGAGCTAACTCATCGAATTGGATTATTGTTTTTCTTGAATCAAAAAGAGTGATTTTTACATTGCACTTATTAAGGCATATGGTTTTCATTTTCACCAATATTCCAATGTAAATCATTGACATACATCAACATGAATGGTGAAGTTTGATAATTGAAAACCCTATTTTGCTTCCATTATTGAATTTTGCCATTCTTATGCCTTGTGTTGTTACCATGTGTAAGAATAAGGGAATAGCTTTGATGTAATGGGTGTTTGTAACAATAAACATTATTGCCCTTATGATTTTGGATAAGTGTATCAAGAAATTTATGAGGTTTAGGTGAGTGAACCCTATAGAACAAGGTTTTAAGGCATGTGTGGAGAGCTTCCCATTAATTGTAACCCCACATAAAGATCAAGTTTTAAGCATGTATATGATCCTAACTGAAAAGTTATGAGAGTTTCATCTCTTTTGTTGTTCATGAGTCTTGGGAAGTTGTGTGGGTGTTGGTATGTATATTTACAAGAAAAACTACCTATTTATAAGGATTTAAATAAAAATAAACTCTCATAGGCTTAAACCCTTTCTAAGCTACACCTCCTTCACTTTACTCAAAGTTTTCCCCCTTTTTCTCATTATTTTTTATTCATCTTCTCGCCCATTTTGTCATTTATGTATTTAATAAATAGTTTTTTTTAAAATATGACACTTTGATTAAACTTTTGATTGAATTTTTTTAAGTTCAATTAATTTCAACAAATATTTTTAGTTTAAAAATATTTTTCCACTTTATTTTTTCTATCTTATCCATTACAATATTCAAGGTGTTCATTGTAATAAGCAAAACCTTTCAAAAAAAAAGTTTACATACTTTTGCACTATCAATACCTTAAGAGAATCTCAACATAGATTTCATATGAAAACGTAAAAAGTATCATTTTGTAACCCATAAGTCATGGTCACAAATGTCATTCATTCTCTTTTTTTTTAATTTCAAAATTAAAAAATGACGAACTCATTTAATAAAACGAATTACAAAGATGCTTGTGTTTTTAAATTTCTTAAGTTTTATAAAATTCAAAAAGGTTGGTGTTCAAATGGAATAGACATTGATCATGAAAATGTTGAACAAGAGATTTTTTAATTTTTTTAAATTAATAAAACATAGATGGACTAACATTTAAGGTTCTCAAGGACCTTAACACTATTTTGATTGTTTTTGTAAACATGTGAAATGGATGAAAAATCATACAAAAAATATTTTTAAAATCATGACAATTTTTTTACATAAATTTTTACATCTTTCAAATCTTTTAATAATTTTTTTTCAAAATGATGAATATGCAAATGTAATTATTGATGATGAAAGAAGCATTAGAAATGTAAAAATTCATCATCAAAATAATCACAAAAATGTAAAAGCATTAAGTTTAAGGTATTTTTCAAACCTAAGACCAAATGATAATATTTTTTACAAATGTGTTGAAATCTAAAATGATTACCAATTAATTAATTGAACATAAAATGTGTGTATGTGAAATACAAACTGACATAAATTTGAAATTATATATTTTTATTACATAGCTATGAAAATATGTTTTTATTTGCATATATAAATATATATATATATATTTAATGTGTAATTATAATGTTAAATTCATCCTTCAACAATGAACTTTACACACTCATAAATTATGCCAAAATATTTAAAGATTAATCTTTCAATTCCATTCACAAATCTATTTTATAAAAAAATTCATTCTTACAATAATTTTTTCCATTAAATGAAGGTGTTCTCAAAGGTCCAAAACATTCATTTATATATCAAATTTTTAAAAATCTAAAGTTTTACAATGTCATGACATGTAATGTTATGACGTTCGGTGTCGTAAGGGTGTAAATCCCTACTAAATTCTACTAAACAAAAAGACTAAAACTAATTAAAGGTAAAAACTAATCAACCAAAAATAAATGCACACACATATATATACAATGCATATAAGGAGGCTGAGACGAAATTCTCATGTATTAAATTGAATTGAAAAGGAGGAAAAAAAATGTAATGTATTTAAACAGTGGCTGTGTAATAGTCGTCATGAGCATCTAAAAATCTAATCTAATTATTGGAAAAACTCTCCCTGACAAAAGAATTTTTAAAAAACTAACAAAAGAAGGGAAGAGCTTGGCCTTTTATATAACCATGAACAAAGTTGAAACCCTAAACAAGCCATAAGCCTAAAACACCTAATAGCATACAGTAACCTAAAAAAATACATTAATCCTAAAGGCATGATTGGCATGCTCGTAACCGATCGTCATGCATGAAACCATGCATACAGGCATCACAACAAATTATATGAAACATCAAGTGATTCAACATGCACATTAGTTTGTAACATGATTTTTTTAATAAGTTATTATTTTTGAATCATACACATTAATTTATGCAAAGATTTCTTTTCTGAGTCACCATTCTTGAATCGTGCACATAAATTTGTGTAATGATTTTTTAATAAGTCATCATTTTTTAATCACGCACATTAATTTATGCAAAAAAAAAATTATGAATCATCATTCTTGAGTTATTCACATTAATTTGTATAAAGACTTTTTTTATGAGTCATCATCTTTGATTCATGCACATTAATTTGTGTCAAAACTTTTATTATGAATCATCATCTTTGAATCATGCATATTAATTTATGCAAATATTTTTTTAATAAATCATCATGTTTGAAACATGTACATTAATTTGTACAAATATTTTTCATAATGAATTATCGTATTTGAATCATGCACATTAATTGAAACAGTGATTAATTAGTGATGATTTAATGAATAATTATTAAATTATAAAACCTTGCCACCTAATAAATTACCAATGTTAACCCTTAGGTAATTACATAAATAACAAGTTATTAACATCAAATTATATGTACACAATTTTTTTAATTTAAATTATAAAAATTAATAATTTATTTCAATGTTCACATATTACTTTGAAAATATTGTGTTAAATCATACTATGACATTCCAACCAATGTGCAAATAATGCATCTCATAACCATGTGTTTTAACTTATTTTCCTTCTTGACGTTTTTTAAAACAATTCATTTTTTAATATTAGTTAATTTTAAAAATATTATGAAATTAATAAAAATTGTGCAAAACATAATAAATCATCACGACGTGTGATGTTTTGTGCACACACCTATTTTTTTAAAATTTATCTTTATGTTTTGAAAGCATCAAATGCATTTTCAATCACAATTCAACATGTATTCATTGAAATGTCAAATTGATTTTTAATAATAATAACATGGTCATACATTAGTAGGAAAAAATTAAATTTTAACCAATTGATTTACGACTACATGCGACTAATCATTAGTTGCAGCTATTTTTTGTTAATTTTTACAACTAGAAAATCACATTACACGTTTTCTTGGTCACATTTATGTTTGGGTTTCAACTATTAACTTCTTCATTACTCCAATGGATTTCTTTTGCATTATTTTTATTTCAAATGTCCTTGCATGGCGCATTAATTATAAAAGTGATTAAAAATGATAATTATAAATTATGTATATATTAACTTATAAATGCAAATGTTTTTGTATAAAAATAATTATATGTTTTATGTTATGGTAACTAATGTTAACAAATAAAATATCTAATCAAGTGAAAACATAAATCTTTGTTGAAAAGAAATTAAAACATAATATTCACAACATGGAACATAACGTGGAAAAGTCCTCAAGGTTTTTATCACATCAAAAACATAAACTTGTGCAATGAAAAAAAAGGAGCCAAACCGTCAACACTAAAGTATTTAATTAAGAGACCAAACAAAAAATAACCAAATTAATTTAAGTAAAACAATAATTCAACCTTGTGAAAGTAACATAATTATTTTTGTATTCCAATAATTAATGAAAACCTAGCTAGTTGAGCTTGAATTTTGAATGTTCCCTTTCAAATTCAAGTCCACATCCATGAGGTTCACCTTCATGTTGATGATGTGAACCATGTGAACTTTTGAGTTAACCTCAAAATGTGGTTCTACCACATCTACCTTTACCTTTACATGTACTAATATTTGAATAAAAAACATTTTTTTAATCTTTCATTGAATGAAATACCAATGATTTTCATCTCTTCACTTATAAATAGGGTTATCAATTATTCAAAATCGAAAAATGTTTCTCAAACTACAATTGAAATTCAAAATTAGCTATAATTTTTTTCCACAATAATTATATCACCTTTATAGAATAATCAATAGTGTTCATCTTGTACTTTTATAAATTATGCAACCTTTACTTGAATTGCATTTTGCGAACGTATATATTGGTGTTGTAGTTTTTCACTAATGTATCCCAAACTTGTTTGAGTGATTTCATATCTTGAATATGCATAATCCTTGAATCAAACACACTCATAAAAAATCAATACAAAACTTTTCTAGCTTTCTCATGTCAAGTTTTGTTGGTTTGAATTTTTTGTTGTGTGAGGTTTTCTAAGAAAAAAGGTTATTTTTCATCATTGGCTATGAATTTTCAATAGTTTTTTTTATTAAAAAATTCATAATCCTAAAATTTTCCACAATTGAAAATTGTTCTTATTTAATTTTTCAATTGCAATTTAAGAAACATTTTTTGTCATCTCTCAAAGCAACATTCAATGTTTTATTGGGGTTTCACAAACAATTTGTTTCAAAAATGATTTTTTTCCTTAGGTTTATAAGGTTAAAGTTAAAGTTTTTTTCATTAGGTTTTTTGGATTAAGGTTAAGGTTGAACAAGATGGACATTGCATACGTATGTATGTTTTGAGTATTATATGAGGTTCTATATTATGCATATGTTTGAAGTATATGTACATATTTACTTATATAATATCCTTGATTTTGTCCGCTTGCGGTGATGTCCGATCCTCCTTTCCATCCATCCATCCCATCATCTGTCGTCATCCGTCCCATCATCCACCCCCTCATCCGTCCCCTCATAAAAAAGATAAAAGTTTCTAAAAAAAACTAAAACATGAACTAAGTTTAAATAAACATGGGACTTCACCGTGTCCGAAGGTCACAGGTACCCACTAGAAACTAAATAAATAAATAAATATAGAAAAAAATGAAGATAGACAAAATAAGAATAGAAAAAATAAAAACATGAAACAAACATAAACAAAAAAAAGTAAAAACGCAA
>Ga0116227_10007379_pt1 | contig 21527 bp, 9 predicted proteins | sample S1TSphgellanicum_FD_89693 | JGI IMG/M metagenome (GOLD analysis project Ga0116227, IMG submission 89693) | Host-associated microbial communities from peat moss isolated from Minnesota, USA - S1T2_Fb - Sphagnum magellanicum MG | ecosystem: Host-associated > Plants > Peat moss > Unclassified...
AGGTGTCCCTCCTCGGGTGTTGGGGGGGTGGTCTCTCCGTATGGGGTGTGGTTGCTCGTTGGTTGGTTGAATGGGTGTTTACTTTTTTTGTGGTTTGTGGTGCTGCCCTTTTCTTTGGTTTTTTTTTTTTTTTTTTTCCCTTTTGGGCTGGTTGTTTTTTTTCTCAACTTTGAGATCACCTGCCCAACTACATACTACTCACCTTCTTGGCCTTACCTACCAACAAAGAATCAACTTCTCCCCCCCCCTCTCTCACCTACCTATCTACTAATCCACACCCCCTTTTCCCACCTAAACTTGTTAGGTCATTCTTTACCTACCTATCCTCCCCCCTACCTACCTACCTACCCAACACTTACATACCATCAATGGCACCCAATAAAAATAATTCAAATGCAAGTATTGCATTTAGACGGTGAGCAATAAATTGAACATATTTAGGCCTCATATGTTAGTATTGCACTTGCGGGCTCTTCTTACCATCAATGTCCCCATGAGCCTCCACTTTGCACCATTTATTGCATATTGTACACAACATAATTAAATAATTCAATGGCTTGGGTTAAGAGAAAAAAAACATTGTATTTTATATCATAAAATGGATCAAAGGAAGATTTAAGGTTAAGTGGATGTTTCAAATATTTATGACCTTTGCAAAAACATCATTTTTGATATTAATTAAATTCAAGGTTAGGTTAATTTAAGAGGGAAGAATCATGAATTATACAATGATCAAATGAAACTCATTTCTTCTCTTTTGAAAGGGAGTGAAAACATCTATCTTTCAAGTTGGAAGGATTCAAATTAAAAGGTAAGAAATAAAGGTTTTTTTTCACTAATTCATAATTAGTTCATTTAAAATTATTTTGGTACAGTTGTTAAGGTTATGTGTAAGGTTTTGTATTTGGAGTTGAAGATCTTTTGAAAGTGGTACATGTTTAAGGTATAGTTTCTAATGATACTTATGATTTTTTATTTTATTTGGAATTGTGGTTTGATTTAGGGTTGGAAAGATTTGCAAGGATAATGCCATCACCTTGAACCATCAAATTAAAGATTGTTTTTTCTTCCCCTACATTTCTTTCATTCATGTGTGGTTTTAATTTAATTACAATTCAATTAATTTCATGTAATGGATCAATGTGTGAATATAACCTACATTTTCTTGATTATGGGAGAAGATTATTAAATCAACAAATGTTTGATTTTATATGTAGTTATTAGTCCTAAATACGGGTATTATAGGAATGGGCCCTATGTCCAATGTGTGTTTTAATTTTGAATTGTAGGTATTGCAAGGTTGGGTCCCATGTCCAGTGTGTGTTTTGGTTTTGGAGTGTAAATATTGCAAGGTCGAGTGCCATGTGCAATGTGTGTTTTGGTTTTGGAATTCAAGTATTGCAAGGTTGGGTCCCAAGTTTAGAGCCTGTTTAAGGTTAGTATGTGGGTATTATAGGGTTGGGTCCCATTTCCATTGTGGATTTAAGTAATTGGCATGTAAATATTACCAACCTAGGTTCCATGCATAATGTATTGATTATGCAAGTATTGATTAGTTGTGTATTCCATTAGTAATCATGATCTAATAAATAAAGTGGGTATTACATGTGCACATTTTTACAAGTTTATAAACATGCATCGAATTCCCAAATCACAATCAATTCAAGTCCAAAGCCCAATAAAATCCTTTTTTTCAAATGTGGATTTGGTGTGGAGTCCCAGGGTGATGCATGGGGGCACAAACAAAGTGTCAATCAAGATTGTGTACATAGCACATGCACATGTGTGTGAGTTTTTGGAAGGCAAGTGAAGTGATGTGGAAACTCTAATGGAATGGAAAATGTAAAAAAATTGCCCCACAAAAGGATATAAAGACCCCATCAATAAAAAACCACCTTGGCCATACTTGGTATAATGTGATGTTCCATGCATTTTCTTTTGATATTGAAATGTTCTTCACAAACACATGTGACCCATCCCATAGGTATGTTTTGTATGTATGAATGTGTCTATGGTCTTGATGATCATTGCAATGATCCAAATCATGCAAGATTGATCAAACGAGGATGTTTGGATGGTTTTTCAATCAAATAATTATACATTATGTTTTTAGCATCAAACACACACCCCAAACAAATGGTGAACCAACACATGGCCAACTAAATCCTAAATCATCAACTTGCATGTCACAATATGCACCTTGAATTTCACAATCTTTGAAAAATCACATTTGGATTTAATTGAATTTAGAACACATTGCCAAACAAATTTATGACATGCACAAATCAATTTGGTGGGAACATGTGAATGCCAAAAAGACCACAACGAAAGATGATTTCATCTAATAACAAAACATTGTGTATTTGGATTAGAAACATGAAAGAAATAGTTGGCAGTTGCACAAAAACCTTGTTGTAACCCTAGCCTTGGGCTCACGACCAAAGTAAGGGCTTGCAAGGTTACGAACCAAAAGGGAAGCCTGAGGGTCACGTCTCATGCTCTCGGAAGTGCAAAAGAGTGTGAGGGAATGAACCTTCACACTCCCAAGTGAACTCCCATTTTGGGAGTTGGATTCCCAAATTTTCAAAGGGTAAATGCAAGGGTCAAAACTCATTGGATTGAAGAATTTTTTATATCATTGAAAATTTATTTAAACGTAGATGTCTAAAATGGGCTCGCATGACCCATTTGGAATTTGAAACACAAGTTAAAGCCAAAAGAAAGGTTGGGAGTCAAATTGACAATTTGACTCCTAACCATTAAAAGTTAATAATCGACCTGATTTCCTTATGTGCAGGTGGCGTGTGACATACTGTTGAAAAGCTCTCAACAAGGGTTACAACTTTTCTTTAGACCTCATGTAAATCAAAGGTTTGCACACAAAATTATGAGGCCTCAAAGTCGCGAGAGTCCCAACTTTGGGAATTTCAGGACTCCCATTTGGGAGTCCTAGAACAAAATGTCATTTGGATGTGGGTCTCGTGAAGAGGCACAAAGTATACTATAAGAGGGAAAGTGATGGCTTCTCCCAAGTCTGGGCCATGGTGAGTCTTATGAGTTCGAGTTTGCCCATGGCTCATCCTAGCACCAAAAGTGCTCCAACTATGCACTAACCAACTTGTTGTTTGATTTTGTGTAAGTCTATGTGAATGATTAATTACTTGTCATTCTTTTTAATCCCATCCCGGAATTCTAGCACGCCCTTCAACCGCCAAAATGCTATGAACCAAATAGCGTGCTCCAACTCTTTATTCTTCTGTTGTTTTCACTTCAAACTCACATTTGAGTCTATCAAGGAGCTTGGGGGCGTGTCAAACCTAGCCATTTCAATTTGGTCTTAGGTTTTTGCATGATTCAAAACATGTATTTGATTTTCAAGAAGTTTGCCGAATTAATGGAATTCAAGTCCCATTCACTATAGGCATCCAAACACCAATGTAATGTTAATCCATGCTTACATATTGCCATAATGGAGCAATTTCCATGGATGCCACATTTGGGACAAATTATGTGAAATCTCATTTATTCACCTTGATGGATTTTTATGTTCATCACATTGGAATGCCTCTAACATGGATCATTACAAGTCAACAAATTATGGATGATTTGATTGAATGGCTTCAACCTTTGAAAGTGAAAAAATTGTCAATCATGCCTAATTGGAAACCAAATTGTTTCATTATTGATGACGCGCCTCAAGAGTTACGAGCATTATGGTGAATATGAATCCTACCTTATTTCTTTTTTCATAATTATGTTCAATGAATATTAAAAAAATTCCTTGTCCAAGGTTTTTTTCATTCCTACAATGCTTAAAATGTACTTACATACCAAGTTAATGTGCAAAATTAATGTGATTTGTGGGTCTATGCTTAAGATTTTTTGGGCGACAAAAAAATTCCTATCTTCCTTTGTGCATGGCATGTATTGAAAGCGGAGTGCTTACGTGTAATGGAAAAGATCAAAGATGTTGAAATTCAATGAATAATCCTTCATGACCTACATGATGGGATGTATATGTCCATTGAACCCAAGGAAAACATTAAAACTTTCAAAGAATGAGAGAGAATGAAAGTCTTACAAAGTTTTGAATAACATAGCCTTTGTGGCTCGTGGACACATTACTTTTGGACCTATTATTGTCAATTTGGTATGTGTTCATTTTCAATTTTAGTCTTTCAAAACATGTTTATTTGGTGATAATTTCATAATTTAAATTCCCTTAAATGGGTATGATCAAGTTTCATAAACTAAACCATTGATTTATTTAATATTGCATTGTGGATTTGTTTTAAATTTATGGATGATCAACCTTCGATGCATGCCACATTCCAACCAAGATACATAAGCAAGCATTGAATTTTACCATGGCACCTTAAAGTGTTGGTTTTCATTTGAGAGAAAAGGTCTTAAAGGGCATCAAATTGATTGGTTGGTTTAGAGATTAATAACAACAATTGCATGACATTACATGCACATATCTAAAATGAAGAAAAGGGGGTTCATAAAAAACAAGGTTGTGGAACATATTGTGAAAATGAGTGTGGAGAAGTAGCATTGATCCCACTCATGCATGTATCCCAACCATCTTTTGAAAGATGGTTATTGGATTGTAAGGAATCAACGTCTTGCCAATGCGGAATACAAAATGAAATACCATTTATAGAATATTCGGGTTGCACATGAGAGTGGGCATTATGACGAAATCTTTATAAACACCAAATCGTTATTATTTTGATGGTCATTGATGTTACCCAAGAAGATGTCATTGATTATTGTGGAACATGGTTCGAATCTAATTGCAGAGGTTTGGTAGCCATGTTTGCAGAGCCCAAAGATATTTTGGATGATTCAAATTTCAAAGTTGATGGTGAAACTAATGGTGACGAAAGGGTCATTGACATTGGTTTGATTGGAACTATGGAGCAGGTTTTGTTTCTTATGGACAAGTCAGGGCTTTTGATGAACTAAAAAGTTCACATGTTCCTTTGGAAGGAGCACTAGCTCATTTAAATCACACAACTCAAGAAATTGCCGAAGAATGAATAAAAATAGGGGTTGCACTTTGTGACCATGCCATTTTAATCATGAAAGTTGTGGCATCATAAATCCAAAACAATTTGCCTCACAAAAGCAAATGAATCATTACATCCAAGAATGTTGTTACATTGTGTAGTAGATGATTTAAAGTATTCAATTCATAGGTTGAAGGATTGACATGAAACAATGTTCACACACAAAAATGTTCATAAGAAAAAATCTCATGAGTAAATATTAATTTTAGCATCAAATAGACATCATATTCATGTAAAATGTTTGTTTGATCATTTTATACTCAAGGTTCAAAATATTATTGTGTATCGAATGCTAACAATATTACTTTATGTTTCACACAAATCTAACTAATGGAGGATATCCAAATGTGGGCCCATTATTGTTCAAATATAATCACTAAAACAACACTAATAATACCCAATAATTTAAAGTATGGTAGGAAAAGGGAAGGCCTTTTATGAAATTTTAAATGACATAATGCAAATATTGTAGTTAGCCCATAAGGTGGGTTAGGTCTTTTGATGCAAGTATTATGATTGGGGCATTTTTTTTCCAGCATGAATTAAGAAGATTATATGTAGGTATTGTTATTGGAACCAATGTCTAATGTGGGTTAAGGAGGCCTTTATGCAAGTATTCCATTTCAAGGGTGTCATTTAGTTTAAGGCAAAGGTTATGTGGCCTTGACACACTATAAAAATGATAATAATACGGTATTAAACAAAAATTATTATAGGTCAAATAACTATTACTAATAAAAATGATGATAATATTATATTATATAACATTAATAATTAATAAAATTTATTCAAATATTATTGGTGCTAGTATATTTTTATACACCTACATGCCTAAATAACACTAGTTAATTTATAAGTATCTTAACATAAGCTACATATTGACTGCAAATAATATTTATAATAATAATGGAAAATATTAAGTTCATTAATTTAAAGTTTTAAATGACGATAATTTTAAAAATATATTATTCATTAATATTTTTTCCCTAGATTTTTAAAATATTATTATTTTCATAATAATTTAATAATAACCAATAATTTAAAAAATTAGTATGTTAAATTGATTATTAATGAAGAAAAATCATTTTAATAGCATCATTATTTAGCATTATTCATCATAATTAACTCAACATAGTTGCTAACAATATTACATTAATATTATTTTAATACAAATCAATATTAACAAATGGATAGATATCAAAAAATATATAATATTATTCTATTAAATAAAATATGCACAAAACTTCAATACTAATAAGAGAATTATTAATGATTATTCAAAATATAATATTTTAGTATAATTAAAAATTTATTAATATAATTTTTATATTAAAATACGAAATATAATAAATTTATGTTAAATAAAATATTAATAAATATAATAGTGTTAATATTATGATTAATCAGTATTATTCAATACAATTATTACCATTTCAAAATTTTAATAATAATCCATAACTTAATATATTATTATGGTTGGAAATTACAAGTAATACAAGATTTCAAAGGCCATATGCAAGTAGTTGGAACACAAACAATTGGATGACCTTATGCAACACCTACATTCATGAAACAAAACAATTAATATATATGTAGGTAAAGAAAATATTATAATAATAAATGTTTATTTTGTTATTTTTCATCCAATAAATGGTTAACACATGTCACTATTACCATTCTATGTAATTTAAGTAGGTAGGTCACTTAACTTAGGTGGTCTACGTGACACATGAGTTGCAAGTATGACAACTTGAACCCTCAGTTCTTTGAACATGATTCAAATCTTTAACCCTTGCACCATTGGTCAACATAAATGACAAAGATTGTATTTTTTTAATTATGAATTTTTTTATTATTTTATTCAAATTGCCTAGTGTAGATATGTTATTAATATGTAAAATTTAATTTAAAGCAATTTATGATTAGATATAATTGTAAAGATTACAAATCATTTAAAACTTAACCATTACATGTTTTACATTATTTGTAATTCCCTAAACTTCACCTTAAAGTTTAGCTGTAAAACCTAAACCCTAAAATGTAAAACCTAAAACCTAAACCTATAACCTAACATTAAAATTTAACCTAAAAGTTTAAAACCTAAAGCATAAACCTAAAATTAAAAATTAACCTTAAAGTCTAATCTTAACCTTAAAATTTAACCCTAAAACCTAAAACCTACAATGTAACATTAAAACCTAACTTTAAAGTCCAATTCTAACCCTAAATTTAAAACTAAAAAGCTAACCCTAAAACCTACGTCCTACAACCTAACATTAAAACCTAACCTTAAAGCTTAATTATAACCTTAAATTTAAAACCAAAAACCTAACCCTAAAACTTAATCCTAAAACTTACAACTTAACATTAAAACATTATCTTAAAATTGAAACCTTAACCTGAAACTTAAAACTAGAAACCTAAACCTACAACCTACAATTCAACATTAAATCCTAACTTTAAAGCTTAATCTTAACCCTAAATTTAAAAACTAAAAACCTAACCCTAAAACTTAAAACCTACAACTTAACATTAAAACCTAACCTTAAAATTTAAAGTTTAACCTTAAACTTAAAACTAAAAATTTATAACTTAGTTTTAAAACTTGAAACCCCACCCTAAAATTTAAAAAATAAATTGAAAACTTTAAAACCAAAATTGTAAAATGAAAACTTTAAACCTAAACCTTCTACCTAAACCCTAAATTGTAAACCTTAAAACCTAAACCTAAAACTTAAATGAAAACCCTAAAACCTAAACCTAAAGCCTAAATGAAAATCCTAAAACCTAAAGATTGATATTAAATCTAAACATTTCACCTAAACCCCAAATTGTAAACCTTAAAATCTAAAGCCAAATCATGAATCCTAAAGCTTAAAATTTAACCTTAAATTTAAACCTTCTACCTAAACCCCAAATTGTAAACTATAAACCTTAAATCCATTAAAACTTAAACTTAATAAATATTTATAAAAAAATAAATAATACCTACACATAGGGCTTGTTGAAACCCCCTTAAATGAATCCCCATTCAATACTTGCATCCACCGTATTAAAATGCTTATATGCGTGTAGCACATATAAGTTTATATGACCATTATGCAAGTATTGTGAAAGAGAAGGAAAAATCCAATGTGTGTTTTAAGCCCCCATGTGGGTATTGCAAGTGAGGAGGAGAAATTTAATGTGGATTTTGAGCCCCCATGTGGGTATTGCAAAAGAGGAAAAAAAATCTAGTGTGTTTTGAACCCCTATGTGGGTATTGCAATTGAGAAGGAAAATTTTAATATGTGTTTTGCCAATGATATGCAAAAATTGCATACATTATATTTATCTAATGACAAAAAATAATAAAAATCATAGGTATTACATTTTCGGTGTTAATGGGTTTTTGGTGTTTATGGAAGTATTATGTGTTCATTTTTTCAAGCATGCATTTTAAATATTGCATCAAATAACAAAGTGATTCAAAATAATTTTTTAATATGGCCTATGAAACATTAAATTAACAAAATGCAATAAAGATTCATGGAGAATCTAAGATGTACAATGTAATTTGTACAAAAATGTTTTAAAAACTACAAAAATGCGCATCTATGTTCAAAAAAATACTCAATGATTATCATCATTAAAACCATGAACTTGACAATGAGCTTTGGCTACCTCCTTCACTTGTGTTGCGTGATGGTGGGTGAACATTTGGCAATGTTATATAGCAAAACAAACTGCATGAGCCATAAATTAAATTTTTGCAGTTCCACGTAAACTAAATCAAAATTTACAGAATTTGTCAAAAATAACTACAAGATTTTAATAAAAACAATGGAATTTAAAGTAATGGAAAGGTTTGAAAAGAAATATCATCCGTGAATGGTCTTTGATGCATGGAAATCAATAATTGCCTGCATCTTTTCAAATTGAATGGACTTGCTGGATTCATGTTCCCATAAGGTGACATTCCATGTTAGCTTTACCATCCTCACATAAGATAACTTGCATTAAAAGATGGTGTCTCCAAGTTCTTCATTTTTTTCAATTCATGAAAATGCATATTGAGGGATGTATCCCACAACCCAATTAAAAATGCCCAAAATCTTCAACATGATCTTTGAAATGAGTTTGACCAAAGGTGGTTTAGGGACCTTCTCATGTGCTTGTGATGTTTCCTCTAGGCGATCCCCATTTCAATGCAATTTTTACTTGTGCATGAACAATTGCCTTTTGCTCATTTCGTCACAAAATTGATTAGTCATCATTCAAGAAGTGGGCATTCATGACCAAATGATTTTAATGTCAAGGGCCCTTTCATGAGTTCAAGGGCGTCCATGCTTTCCCTTTTTCACAATGAACTCATGCACCCTCTTTAGGTGCATAGATAGTTTCCACTTTGTAGCATATGGTTTTTTTGGTTTTCTCTAAACAAATAGAATAGAAAGGTGATTGTAAAGTAAGGAGACAAGGACAGAACTTGCTCGCCTTGCTATATGTGGGCTCACACACACAAGTTCACCTTATGTTATTATCTATGTTTCATATTCTCACACAAACCTCTCTAAGGGGGTTTTGGGGACACATTTTGGCCTTTTTGGGGTGTTCAGGTACACACAAATTCACACACAAATAGGTGTGCCTTGGGCTATTCTCTTTGCACACACACCTTTTTGGGGTTTTGGGGACCCGCTTTAACTTCTTGAGGACAAACTTACACACACAAAGGGGTGCCCTAGGCCAAATAATTGGCCTTGCTACCTTGTTGCCTTTATGGTTTTCTCTACTTTGTGGTTCTTTGGGTTTTTCCTTTTTATGTTTATGTGGATTCTATATTTGTGGTTGTTCTATCTCTACCCTTATATCTCTATTACTTGTACACACACACACACACATTGTGTGGTTGTTGTCTCTCTAGGGATCTATCTTTGTTGCATACACACACACATTTAGTGTGTGTGGTTGTTCTTTCATTACCTTTTTATCTCTACGACACAAATACACACACTCTCTCTCTTAATGTGTGGTTGGTTGTTCTCTTCACACACACACACACACTCTTTGGATGTTATTTGCCCTTTTATTTTTATGACACACACATTTTGTGTGTGTGTGTGTGTGTGTGTGTGGTTGGTTGTTTTTTCTTCACAAACATACACACACAATGTTTTTAGAAGCAAAAATATTTAAATGGGGAAAAAAAGGATCTTACCTTCTTGTTGTGACAATGTTAGAAACGCACGACAAGCATGCGTGAGGGTTGGTACTAGTGTGGGTTTCCTTCAATGCTACACCATGCCACAACAATGCAACGTTAGTCCTCCATGCACGAGTTCTCTAAAAATGTGGTGTAGGTCTCCTTAATGTGTGGGGGTTGTTGTTGGTGCAAGTTTCTTTCAATGCGTGATGGTTGTTATTAGTGTGAGTTTCTTTCAATGTAACACCTTGCTACAACAATGCAACGTCATGTTACAACCACATAATGCAACACTACGCTACAACAACATGTTAGGTGTGTGGTTTTCTTTCATCTTGTAGCAATGCAATGTCGCACTGTAACCACGCGTGCGATGGCAATGTTGCATTACAACGTGTTGTGGTAGAAAAAAAGAAAAAACAAAAAAAATGAAGGAAAACAAAAAAACAAAAAAAAAACAAAAACAACCACATGCATGATGGTAATGTCGTGCTACAACATGCGATGGTAGAAGAAAAGAAAAAAAAAGATAAGTGAAAGGTAGGTAGGTGTTTAAGGTTCAAGGCAAGGTGAAATTGAAAAAGAATTTCAATTTTATTAAAATTTTAATCTAAATTCATCCAAAAATGGCCTCAAGGGCCTCATCCCCCAACTATTGCATTGGTGGGTGCTAAGTCATAGCGGCCCTTGAACTTTACCTTACATTAAATTTGACCATTACTCTAAAAGCCTTGTGATTGAAGGTGTGTGGGCTATCACTTGCTAGTTAATCTAATAGCTTGCCAAGCCATTAAGAAAGATGTTAGCACTCTTTTTCCCATGATACTTGATGGGCATTACAAAGTATCATAAAGAAAAATAATGATGCAAGGCATTTTAAAAACATAATTGGTTTGGGTTTTTGATGATTTGGCATCATCACATTTGTTCAAAGGTGGCAGGTTACAAGTTGTATTCACCCAATATTGGGTTGGCTAGATGGGTACAACATGGCTATGGTGATTGGGATTACATGTTGAAATCAAGATGTTGGTGTACTCATGAGTGATGAGTGTGTGAAATCTTGGCCATCCACTATGTCATTTTGTTTGATGACCTCTTATGGCTCACCAATTATGTCCCGTAACACGACTCAAATAGGCCAATTATGGGAAAGTTGCTCATAGTTTGACTTTTTTCCTAATTGGCATGTTCAAACTAATTACGTAGTTTAGGATGCTTGCATTCTTGGGTGTTTCATTTTCCAAAATGCCCCACAAGTTTCTACATTTTACAATGTGTTCTAATGGCCATTTTAGATAAAGCTCCAAGGAACAAAGACCAATGAAATCGGGTTTTTCTATTGATTAAGAGCTTTAAATTGGCCCCAAGGCTTTTAGATGAGAGTCCAAAACTAAGACAAATCAAATTGTGATTTAGCCCACATGGCATCATTTTGGAGGGAAAATCAATTGGTGTCAAAAAAAAAAAAACTTAAAGGAGAACTAATGCCTTGGAGAACCAAAGTGTAAGGTAAGGTCCAAGGTTTGTTCATTTTTTTTGTTTTGGTTTTTTTTCATTGTTTTTTTTCATCCTTGTTACTCATTTTTTGTGAGAATGCAAGACATGCTATGGATTGAAAACATTGTTGAAAGCACACTTGCTCCCCCATTTTTGACCAATTCTAGAGTTGACATGGCTAATTTTGTGGATCCTTGCAAGGTGGTTGTTGGAAGGAATGCATTTTCATTTTATTCAAGCGCACAAAATGAAGGTGAATTGGAAGGTGAAGCCCAAAAAAAACTAAGAATTAGAATGCCAATTTTCACAAGTGAAAGGAGATTTGAATTTATAAGAGAACCCTAAATGAGTATTCTCATTCATCCATTGTGTGTGATAAAACTATTTTAAAAATAATAAAAATAGAGAAAATCATGAAAAAAAATTCAAAGGAAAAACTTTATTCTCTCACATGTCAATCACACAATTGTTTATATTAAACCTTTGAATTTGTTGGTATCCTTTGCATTTATTAGTACCTGGGGCAGATTGAAAAGTTTTTTTTTTTCTATTTTAGTCTTGACTCATAGGTAGTGTAAAGCTCTTGAGGGCTAGATTTCAACTTTTGCACCAATAGGAATGCTGGATTTGGGTGGAACATTGGCCCTGACTCCTAGTGTAGCGTGGGCCTTAGAGCCCACTTTGCACAAGGAGTCAAGGCATTAGTTCAACTCAAATCAAGCATTCCTATTGGTACAAAAGTTGAAATCAGCATCTCAAGGGCTTTACACTAGGAGTCAATGCTGAAATATAGAAAAAAATATTTTCAATCTGCCCTCAAGTTACTAATAAATGCTCAACTTTATGGCCTTGTATTGGCCCCAAGGCTGAAAACAAAAGGATAGATAGCCATGGGAAGCCAATTTGCAACCTTTTGGGGTTTGGTTTGGCACAGCTTGTCAGATTTAATAACCTTCAAGCCAAGTTCAAAAACTGGGTTTTGGTTCAATTACACATTTTTCCAATTCTAAAGATTGTATAAGTATAAAGTTTTATAATAAATTTAGACCTAAAGGTCTATCTAGGTACAAACATCAACAACTAATTAAAAAATTGAAAAATTAACTATAAATCCTAATCCATAAAGGCCAACAACTAATTGAAATTAATATTTAACTATAAAGTTCAACCAATATGTCAATTTTTCAAAAAATAATAATTGCCCATATATAGAGAACTTGAACCTTGAATGTTCTTTCATGGTTTTGGTTTCAGATCTTGCAAAAGCTAACTCCCCGATCTAATTCTTGTGCCAATTCCAAACAAAAGGTGCCAAATTAGCTCCAAGTTGCAATAATCTGAACCCCGGGATTTAACACTCACTACAAATCCAATACTCACACTACATTGGTTTCAACTTTCTAGAAAGGGCAAAGCCATTGTTGGATGAACCACTTGTTTTCCTTGCAATGCCAAATGCTTGAGCATCCGAAATACTTTGGTGCCACTAGATGGAACATAAGCTTTTTTGGTTGCCTAAGTTGACATATGGTCAGATTTTGTGGGGGCCATGGTAGCATTTTTGCACATTCTTTCTTTCTCCCCATTACAATTGTGTCCAAGAAATAAAATTTTACATGAACACAAAGTGCATTTGACATGATTAAAGAGAATACCCTTAATTTTAAATATCTTTAAATATTTTTGTGATGAATATACTATCTCCCAAGTTCCACATATATCATCTTATTATAATTATCCTAGGAAAAATGATGAACCTAAAAAAAGTTGGTTTATCTGAAAATAAAAAGGCAACAAGATTTTCTAAAAGTGAGAAATGTGGATTATTACTCAAATAGGGCCCATGTTCAACCTTGTTTGTGGTTGAAGACTTTGAATGAACATTGGCTAGCAAGAGGTGTTTGTGTGCTTAATATTTTAATACTTTGGTAGCTTTGATAATTAATAAATTTTGGAAATTTTCATTTGATAGCTTAGTTTTTGGCTTTGAAAATTTAGACAAGTACAAAATAAATATAATAAAATTATTTTCAAAACCAATTGTTTTTAATTGTTTTCCTAGTTACACTATCCTCACCAACTTGTACTATATATTGGAGAAGACAATGTTTGGGTGTAACTATGAATTTTGAATTATTTGAGATATTAAGTTTTTTTTTTTTTGGAAAATTTTGAAAAAAATAAAAATAATTTAATTTGTGCTGAATTTGCCGAAATACTAGGATACCTTGATACCCAAGCAAATTGTGGAGAATTTAGGTCACTTGAAGGCATTCATAGGAGTAGTCTTTTCAAAGTTGAAAGTTAGGTTCATTTTTTGCACCCATTTTGAAACAAATTGTGATCAACAAAGGAAAGGTAAAAAAGAAAATTTTAATTATTAATTTATGATATCTTGCATTAATAAATAATAATAATAATAATATTGTTATCACTGAATATAACTGAAAATAGTTATTATAATTATGTGACAAAGTATTCCTTTTTCATTTTTTTTTCACATTTGTGCAAATTTTCACACCAAAAAAAAATGGCTAATGTGGTCACCTCAATATGCTAATGTCATGTCTAGTATTGTATTATTTTCAGAAATGTTGAAAATTTCTATTTTTAAAAATTATAACAAAATTATTTGTGACAGAAAATATTGAATCTTCAAGAATATTTTATTTGTCAAAATGAAAATTTCAAAAATTAATTGATTAATTTGACAGGCATTATGGCAAAGGTGCTAAGGTATTATGAAATTCTCTGTTTTTGGAAAATGTTCCCTTTCATTTAGACCAAATGCTGACAGGTTCCCTAGATGGGAACGCTGGAATGGGCACGCTGTAAGCAAGCGTTCCCCCCAAATACGGCGGTGCTGGTGCTTTTCGGGCGTTCTCTGGTGCTGCTTTTTCCCGTGGCGAAGTTTCGCCAAAAAGAGAAATTAAGAATTAAAATTTCCCCCAAAAAAGTGATTTTTGAGGCTTTCAGTCGCCAGAAGTGAGGAAGAAGAAAAAGGTCAAAATTGCGAGATTCGTATATTTGGTCTCCATTTGCATCGCCAAACATATTGAAGGATGATTAAAGATTCATACTTTATTTCTGGTCTATAGCCATATTAGGCTAAATATCCCTAGAGATTATCATAACTTTTTCTACATTTTCCTATCGATGATCGCCTTGTTTTGGCTACAAACAAAAATTCACTAAAAAAACACTGCCATATGGAGTTCCCTTCCTCTCAGCCTTTTTTTTTGCTGACTATGTATAGCCAAAATTTCATATTCAAATTAAAAGCAATAAAATCAAGTGATTTCTTACATTTCATATTGCCATAATTCGACCAAAATTTAAGCTAAATACCACATTTCTATACATGGTTCAAGTACATGTAGCAAAAAATATAAAAGGATGTTTTTTTTAAAAACTTTCTTATTTACGTCTTAGCCAAAATTGGCTAAATCTTCATATGGACCCTCGCCACTTCTGGCTATATCACAAACTTGAGCCCAAAAAGGGTAGGTGGGGTGGACACTGCTCCCGCTTCTGTCGCTGGCGCTTTCTGGCGTTATCGGGCGTTGTCTGGCGCTGCGAGTGGGACAAGCCATCTGCCGCTGTCGCTCTGCTCGCGACTGGCGTCGAGCTCCCCTCCCTCCCCTCGTGAGTCGCACGCACACTTGTGGAGATGGCAGAAAAAGGCATTGGGCGTACAAAGGACAAAAGAGAGAGAAGGACAGAACATAACTTCGCATGCGGGAATTATGACAGAGAAAGAATCCGCAAGTTCCTGAGATGGGGGATGTCACTGATCAGTAGCAGTAGAAGAAGAAGAAGGAGAGCAGAAGGACAACACCCACCCACAAACAAACAAAAGCACCCAACTCTTTGTGGGTGTCGAGTTCCGTCAGCAGGAAAGGAATCTCAGCTGCTGCATCACAACCCTAATGAGGAACAACCCATGAAGAAGGGCGCAGTAGTGTTCAGGTTCTCATCTCGACGCCTCAATAGGATGGAAGGATCGCCGCAGCTCTCAGGAACCGGATTGCCAGGCACTGGTTTTCTTCCAGTTGTAGAGAATCAGTGATTTGGGTAGCGGTGGTGGTGCTTTGGGGAAACAGTTGAGGAGGAGGAGAAGGAGGAGCAGCGTCATTATCATTATCCTCTACGGGCTTGGGTTTTTGGGTGGGGCTTATACATGTCTTCCTTGTGGGGTGGTGCTGGGATTGCTGCAGAAAGCATCGAGGAGCCGCGAGAAACTCAAGTAGGAGGAGGAGGAGGAGGAGGAGGAAGACTCCAACAACAACAGTTGATGAGCAGTAGTGCTGCTGCAGCAGCAACAGCAGCAGATTCGGTACCCACCAAATGTGCAGCGCTTGCATTGATAACCATCTGCATTGTCCTGGGGATCATTTCCTTGACGTGGGAAAAACATTTCTGTCATACCACTACTGCTGACGACAACAGTGCTGTTGATCCGGCTCTTGAGACTGCTCTAGATCTCTTCCCGCAGATTTCACACGACACCCGGAAGCATCTTCATGAGGTCACAGAGAAAATCTTGGACCTAAGTGGAGCAAAATCCCTTACTGATATGCATATCTCGGAGTAAGTTTCACTCCATCTCTCCCTCTCTTTCTCTCTCTATGTGTTCCTGTCCACATGTCATGACATTGTTTGCTGGCATAACAATAATCGTGCACCATCTCTCTATATGTTCTTCTACACATGTTCATGTCATGTCATTGTTTGCTGGCATAACAATAACTGTTCTCCCCATGTGTGAATCTTTGGGTCATCTGTTCTGGTTGTGGCTGCCAGCAGCAGTGGTATGGAAGAGAAGCATGAGGAAGATGATACTAGGATATTACAGTATGTGTTTGAGAATGAAACAAACACCAGATTCCAGAGTGCACTGGTGAAACAGGAGTATCTGTTTGAGCTTGGATCAGCACCATTTCCCAGCTGCCATGCCTCCACCATTGTTGAGGTACCTACTTACTTCTTGCCCATGCTTGCTGGGCACAACAACTTGGGGGGGTTGGTGACAAATGTTAGTTTGGTTCTCAATCTTCCTGTGTGTCTGCTGTCATGCTGTCATGTGTTGTGGTCACTGTTGTGCATGAAGTTTCATGTCCCTCCTCCTGCTGTTGTTGGAATGCAGTTGGGACAAGGAACTTTTCTGGTAGCCTATTTTGGAGGCACTTATGAGGGATGCGGTGATGTTGGTATCTGGGTCTCCCGCCTTGAGGTATATCTATCTTTCTTCCTTTACCTTGTGCAGAAGAGATTTCTTGTACTTCTTCTGTATGTACTCTGCTGTATTGTCATTGTTGTGAATGCCTAGTCAGAGTGGCAGAATGCAATGAAAGAAATATGTACAAATGCATGCCACATTGAGAGTCACATCCCTCAGATTGGGTCCAATCAAGTGAAGCCTCCAAAACCCAACAGATGGGGTTTGTTTCCATGGACAATACTACTAGTCTCCAAATTTTCATTTTTAGGTAGTCATTCTTACCACTGCATCATACCTCCAGGTGGAATCTAAATAATCATCACTTTTAGGTTATTCCCACAGACTCTGCCAAGATGAGCTCATCATCATTGCTATTGAGCTAGGAAGAAGGGGAACTGAAAATGTTTGTATGGTTGCATGAGCAGAGAGGGGTTTGGAATGCTCCTGAGCTGGTGGATGAGGAACCAGAAGTGCCCATGTGGAACCCAGTCTTGTTCAAAATGCCTACTACTGGGGAGCTGCTGCTTTTTTACAAGATCGGACCTGAAGTCCAGAAGTACTATTTTCAAGGACTTGAACTGAGACCCCCCATCTCTCTTTCTTGCTTCTTCTCTGATTGTATCCCATCAATATTCATGAGTTTTGCATGTTCATTTGTTCCAGTGATGGAGGCAAATTTCTATGCTTCATGATGCTGCTCTTGCCTATGTGCTCTCCCTTCATCCTCTGTAAATCTGGAGCAAGATTTTAACTCTGTGCTAAATTTGCCAATCTATGTTTTATCTAGATGGAGTGGGTTTCTCAAAAGGTCGAAGGACAACGGCATGACTTGGTCACCTCGAGAACAACTTCCTCCAGGAATTTTAGGTCCAATCAAGAACAAGGTATTGTTTCCGTCAACATTTTTGAATATTGTCTTCAGTCAAGTTTTCCAACTATTTCTCAGTTGCCTGTTTCAGAATTGCATTTCAGCTTATAAAAGCAACAAAAAACTCAAAACAGAAGACACAATACAGGACAGTTTAATAACTGGCACAGCTGTATTAAAATGCTTATTAGTATCTGAAGGTGCCAATTAAGCCTCTCTGCTGCTGCCTTTGTGAGTTCAGCCACTGCTTCTGGCAAATGGGAAACTTCTCTGTGGATCTTCAGTTGAGAGCTGGAATGCCTGGGGAGCTTGGATGGAGGTTTGATTTCTGCCCTTGAAGCAAACTGCCATGAAACACAAGACACTGGTAGCAATATATGTTGTTTGTGTTGCCTAACTGGAAGGGAAACATCAGAAGTTGTGCATTAGTGCCAGTTTATCCTTTATTTCTCTAATCTAGCAATCACCGGCAGCGGATAAGTTGTTGAGAAAGGTGGATGCTGTAGGTCACAAGTGATGCTGGATCCTCATGGGCGAAGCATGGTCCCATCTATGTGCCTGATGTATCCATGGGGGTCATTCAACCGGTTCCTTTTGTCACAGACCAGGGTGCCATCCGGGTGCTGTTGAGGCCTTCGTATGAGATTGGCAGAATATGCATGGCAACATCACACGATGAGGGAGTCACATGGAGTTTTGTAACTCCCACTGATCTCATCAATTGCAACTCTGGTTCGTTTCCCTCTTATATCCTTCCATCTTCCATACTTGTGTTGTTTTTCCATTTTGCTTTTGTCCACATTCGACAAGGCTACTGGAATGCTCAGTGGGTCTCTTTTCTTTGGTGTTTATTGCAAAGCTGCAGCTGCATCTGTTAGTGTCTTTCTACCTTTGTCTCCCCTAACAAACTGAAAGCCCGACCACATGTGTCAGGATTTGATGGTGTGAAGCTACCTGATGGGCGGTTAATAGTGCTTTACAACACTGTATCTCGTGGGGTTCTTAAAGTGGCAATCTCTCATGATGATGGTGAGACATGGCGTGACTATTTAACATTGGAAAATGAAGATGAAGGTGAATTTTCATATTCTGCCCTAGTATTGGGCTCTGATGGTCACATTCATGCAACTTACACCTACAATCGCCAGCAAATTAAGGTGGGCTGCAAACTTTATATCCATTTACAAGCTTCCTTATCAAGCCACCTTGCCTGTGTATGAGTAGAATCATGAGAAAGTTGTGTGTAACAACATAACTGGACCAGCGCCTTCAATTCAATATTCAAGTTGTCTATTTTTCTTACGGTGCCTGCTTTCTCACTTACATGTCTTGTTGTGTTGGGGATGGCCATGGCTTGTTCAGTATGTGGTTCTTCAACCCAATGATCTCAAGCATCCACTACCTCTGGAATGACATGATATGTTGAAGCCTCAGAAAGATGGAATAAAGTTGTGCAGCTTGATCCTGGAGGTAATGGTCCCATGTTCCTTCCTTTTCCTTTAGACAGTGCTTCCTGCAGATTGGGGCAGTGTCTAATTTTGGAGTAAAAATTTGAGCTTTCATGATGATGTGGGCATGTATGGCTCTGGGCACTGAGTTGTTTGTTGGCACATGTGCATCTTTGAGCAGTCAACAAAGTGCCAAGCTCAGTAAACCTTGTCTGGACAGACGTCCCAGGATGGGGCAGAACTGGGAAGCTCATTTGTACTCAAAAGTATGAAGGGAAGTCTACTATATGTCCAAGTAAGACCTTTAGTTTTGGTTTCCATAATCTCTTCCTTTGGCTAGTTCTAGTAAGAGTCCAGATCCTCAGCTACACACAGTGAGCCAACACCCACCAGTGCACTGGATGATTGGACAGGATACTTTTTCTCATTGGGTTCCCGTCCCATAGGTAGCATGGTTAGCAATACCTTTAGTTGGCAAGGTGACATGCAATACTTAAGTATAATAGAGAAGATTCAAATATTTAAAAGAAGATATGCCATCAGTGGCATTTGCCACAAGAATTGTTATAAAAAGAACCTTACAACTAGCCAAAATTGGTGGCACTTGTTCTTTAGTCCACAGTTGAACAAGAAGCAACATTTGCTCCTCAACATCATGTGCCACTTGCTCCTTGACTGCAAGGGGAGTTAATTTAGGTATGAGGTTTTTGTAATGTTGCAAACTCCTTTGAGGGTGCAGGCTCCTTGAAGGGCTCAATGCTGACAAGAGCAATGAAAAAAAATGAGACTATGAAGAGGAAAGGGGGATTGAAACTATGAGCATGAAGAATAGAAGCATGAGAAAGACCACAACAAGTTGTAACACCATGACAAACAATAAGATAACAATAAGAAGACCACAATCAGTAGCAAAACCGGAACAATAACATCAACACCAAAGCAACAAGACCATGGTGAGGAAGGGGAAAAGGGCACCTGGTAGTGGCCATCGACAACAATAGCAATAAAAGCTCTGCATCAGTAGGACCACTCGTGTGACTTACAACCCAAAAACTTGGGGTGAAAGCTTCAGATGTCCTTGAAGCTTCATGTTTGTACTAGAAGGGGTAGTAAGAGTTGCAAGATCAAGGCAAACAAGATCACAATGATTATTGCCTCACACATACCTAAAACTTAGGAGAGTGTGGTCGAAATGTTGGAGTTCATGTGTTGGAGGCATTAAAATTCTTATGATTTGCAATCCAATCACAAAACAAGAGGAATGAGAGTAATGGAAGCTAGAAAACACAAAGAGAATGAAATATGATGTAGTGAAATACCCTTAGCAATGAAAGCCAAAAAATTAACAAAAAAAGGTGGGGTCAAGTGGATCTTAGAGGTAGTAAGTAGGCAATTCTGAAGTCATTAGGCACTACACATGAAGTAAGAGGTCACATTTTAATAGGTAGGTAAACAACAAGCACAACAAGCAAATGTAAAGAAATGAAGGTAGCTCACTACTACAAAACATGGGAGTTCCCCTAGTTTATTTGACATGTTATAGTCAATTTTTTGGTCAATGTATACAATGGACAAAAATGTCTTCAGGTAAGAACATACTAGTTGTTAGGCCAAAAAACTTGACTAAATCTATTATGATTGAATGCCTGCTAGTGTATGTTTTGATCGACATGCTTGATGACATGTACCTGTCAATTTTGACAAGGATGACTAAGTTGCTAGCTAACATGCCTACCAACTTAGCATGTCTACTATAACAAAATTGACTAACCTATTGCCCTAAAATAGGGTGCCACATGGCACGTCTTATGTGGCTAACTTGATTTACAAATTGTTCCAATAGATGGTTACCACATGGCAATCCTTTTTTATTAACTTGACTAACAAGTGGTCCAGCAATTTGTTGTTTTTGGATATCTATTCTAACTATTTTGATTAGCAAGTGGTCCAACAATTGGTTGCCATGTGGATGTCTGTTCTAACTAACTTGATTAATAGTTGGTCGAATAGTTGAGTGCCATGTGGATGTTTGTTTTAACTAACTTGACTAACAATTGGTCCAATAATTGGTTGCAACATGGCAATTTTTTTTAACAGATGATTAGCATGCTAAATATTTTATGAGCTTGATTTGTTTAATTCATTTTTTAATATAAATAATTTAAAACTAATTTTCAACTTGAAATATACATGGATTTACCATGTCAATGTTCTTAAACTAAACATTTAT
>Ga0116227_10007382_pt1 | contig 21524 bp, 17 predicted proteins | sample S1TSphgellanicum_FD_89693 | JGI IMG/M metagenome (GOLD analysis project Ga0116227, IMG submission 89693) | Host-associated microbial communities from peat moss isolated from Minnesota, USA - S1T2_Fb - Sphagnum magellanicum MG | ecosystem: Host-associated > Plants > Peat moss > Unclassified...
ACGGCGTGAATGTGATTCCAGGCGCGAACGTACTGCAGCGGCGAGAAGTAGCCGCCGGGCAGATCGGTTGCCGGATCGTAGCATTGCGTGCGCGGCGCGTTGTTCGTGTCGTCGAGATTCATCTCCCAAAACCAGCGTAAGAAGATCGGGCTTCCGAACGCCTTGATCGCCTTGGCGGTCCGAACGAGCTTCACATCGTCGTCGCCCGCGGCCACTCGGGCATCGCTGTCGCCGCAATTCCACGCGATCAGCGGGACGCGGCCGTGCGCGATGTCGTCTCGCTCGTTCGGCCCGGGGAACGTTTGCGTGAAGCCGTAGAAATGCATGTTATACGCGAGCGTTCGGCCGATCTGCGCTTCGAACGCCGCCGTCTGCGCGGCCGACGGTCCGGTCCCGAGCGGATCGACGAACTCGCCGAGATAGGTGGTGCCGGCCGGCGGCACGAGCGGACCCGTCGCGAGCGTGCCCGTGAAGACCGGCGGCTGGGGAAAGATCGTCTGAACGCCGTTGTAGAGGTCGTTCCAGCCGTTGACGTCGATGCCCGCGAATTGCGCGTTCTTCGCGGCCACCGCTTGTGCGAGTTGCGTGAGGTTTTCGCTTACGTAGCTCGCGCTCCGGCCGTAGTAGGTCGGTGCGCCGTAGGCCGACGTACTCGCCTCGACGACGAACGGTGCCGTGAGGTGCGGCAGCGCGACGGCGAGATTTGCATACTGCGCGCTCTCCGAATTCCCCGGGACGATCATCACGGTGCCGCCGTAGCCGGGCTCCGACTGGAGCGCTTTGAGCATCGTCGCAGGCGGCTGCTTTGCGCCCGCGTACGGGATGGTGCCGAAGTCGGGATGCGAGAGAAACAAACTCTGCTTGAACGACGAAGCGCCGGGCGCCGCTTGCAGCGTGGCGACCAGCGTGAAGTACTCGGAAACGATCGTCTGCCGCGCGTTCGAATTCCAATTGGCGGCGAGCTCCGGATCGACGGCGTACAGGACGCCTGCAACGGCGGGATTCGCTTTCGCGATTGCGGCGAGCGCCGTCGCGTCCGCGGGCACCTGCGTCGGCGTCGCGAGCCACGTGTCGTCGCCCGTCACGAAGTAGACGCGCGCGACGCTGGTCATCGCCTGGAGATTCTTGAGCGTGGTCGCGTTGCCGTTCTGCAGGGAGATGATGTCGTCGCCCGTGACCGGCACGTAGATCGTCGTGATCCCGTAGGTCTTGGCGTACTGCGCGATCAGGATCCCGTTGTCGCAGATCAACGAATGCTCGAAGCCGGCGCGCAGCCCCGCGAATCCCTCGATTGCCGCGGGCTTCGGCGTCGCGCTCCGGGCGAGGCCCGTCGTCCCGACCGCGGCGAACTGCGTCGCGGCCGGCTGCGTCAGGCTCGCGCCGGGCCCCGCGCAACCGGCAAGCGCGACAAGTGCCGCACCGAGCGGCAGAGCGGAATAAGCGAAAGCGCGACGCATGTAAGCCCCGATCGAAGTTTGGAGTCACTCACGTTGCGTCGCGGCGGGCCCCACACCTCGGTGACCCGCGACACAACTTATTTGCTAGCCGGACCGGCCTCCGATACAAGGGAGCGTAGCGCCGCGAGCGTGTTCGCGACGTGCCGGCCCGGATCGAGCGAACGATACGCATACGCGATTTTCCCGTCGCGCGCAATCACGTACGACGTGCGGTCCGAGTACGCGACCGGGCCGAATCCGAGCATCGCGTCGTACGAACGCGAAATCTTGTGATCGGCGTCCGACGCTACCGCGAATTTGCTGCGGCATTCCGAGACGGAGAACTTATCGAGGGTCTTGATGTCGTCGCCGGAGACGCCGATCACGGTCGCGCCGAGCTTGCGGTAGTCGTCGATCGCATCCGCGAAATCGTGCGCCTCGATCGTGCAACCCGACGTGAAGGCGGCGGGATAAAAATACAACAGGACCGGGCCCTTCGCGAGCGCCGCACGTAAATCGAACGAAAAGTTTTTCCCGCCGAGCGACGCTTCGGTCGAGAACGCCGGCGCCGCCGACCCCGGCTTGAGCGCGGCTTCCGCCGATGCGGTCGCCAATGCGAAAACGCTCGTCACCGTGACGGCGAATCGGACGAAGACTTCCATGCTCACGTTCCTTGGACACGCCCACGATGCGGCGAGTGCCATGCAAACGCCGTCACCCTGAGCCCGTCGAAGGGCGAAGGGCGAAGGGCGAATGGCGAAGGGCGAGATATCAGAGACCCATCAGGCGGGCGATCACCAGGCGCTGGACTTCGTTCGTGCCTTCGCCGATCTCGTTGATCTTTTGATCGCGGTACATGCGCGAGACCGGATATTCGTCCATGAAGCCGTACCCGCCGTGGATCTGCACGGCCTCGTTGACCACGCGGCGCGAGACCTCGCCCGAGTAGAGTTTGGCGAGGCTCGCCGTCATCACGTAGTCGCGGCCGTTGTCCTTCTCCCAGGCGGCTTTGAGCACCATCAGCTTCGCGTGCTCGATCTCCATCAGCATGTCCGCGAGCTTGAACTGGATCGCTTGGAACTTCGAGATCGACTGACCGAATTGATGACGGTCCTTCGCGTAGGCGAGCGCCTCGTCGTAGGCACCCATCGCGAGGCCGACCGAAAGCGCCGCGACCGAGATGCGGCCGCCGTCGAGAATCGTCAGGAACTGTTTGAGCCCGCGCCCGCGCCGGCCCAGCAGCAACTCTTCGGGAATCGCGACATCCACGAACGAGAGTTCGCGCGTATCCGACGCCTTCCAGCCCATCTTGCGATACGTCTTCGAACGCGTGAACCCCGCGGTGTCCTGCGGCACGATGAAGTTCGAGATCTCCGGCCGGCCCTTCTCGTCGGTCCCGGTCACGGCCGTGATCGTCGTGCCGCCCGTGAGATCCGTGCCGCTGTTGGTAATGAAGGCCTTCGTGCCGTTGATGATCCAGCGGCCCTCGCGCAACTCGGCGCGCGTTCGGGTGCCGCCTGCATCGCTGCCGGCCTGCGGCTCCGTCAGCCCGAAGCCCCAGAGCATCTCGCCGCGCGCGAGCGGTACGAGGTACGTCTGCTTCTGCGCTTCGTTGCCGAAGAGATAGAAGGGCGTCGAGCCGAGCGATACGTGGGCCGCGAGCGTGATGCCCGTCGACGCGTCGGCGCGCGCGATCTCCATGACCGCGAGGGCGTAGCTCACCGTATCGGCGCCGGCGCCGCCGTACGCTTCGGGAAACGGCAGCCCCATCAGTCCGAGGTCGGCCATCTTCTTGACGAGATCGTAAGGAAACTGCGCCTTGGCGTCCATTTCCTCGGCGCGCGGCTTCACTTCGTCGCGCGCGAACTCGCGACACAGCATCTGAATCGCGCGTTGCTCGTCCGTTAGGTCGAAATCCATTCCAGAGGTGAACCTCCGCTCCGGTGCCGAAAAACCCCTGTAATGCCGACGCACGCGCGTGCCGCATGATATCACTTCGCGGCGTGACGCTTGTTTACCCGAACGGAACCCGGGCTCTCGACGCGATCGATCTGGAGATCGCGAAAGGCAGCTTCGTCTTCTTTGTCGGGCACTCGGGAACCGGTAAGTCGAGCCTCCTGCGATTGCTCTACCGGGAACAGGTACCTTCGCGGGGCCAGGTGACGGTCGATGCCGTCCGGGTGGATAACCTGCGCCGGTCGAAGGTGCCGCAGCTACGGCGCAACGTCGGCGTCGTCTTCCAAGACTTCAAACTGCTCTCCGACAAAACGGTCTGGGAGAACGTGGCCTTCGCGCTGCAAGTGACGGGCGCGCGGACCCGGGACGTCATGCGACAGGTGCCGCGCGTGCTCGATCTCGTCGGACTCGCGCACAAGTCGCGCATGTTCCCAAGCGAGCTCTCGGGCGGCGAACAGCAGCGCACGGCGATCGCGCGGGCGCTCGTCAACAACCCGAAGATCCTGCTGTGCGACGAACCGACGGGCAACCTCGATCCCGCGAACACGAACGAGATCATGGATCTCTTGCACCGGATCAACCTCAAGGGCACGACCGTCTTGATCGCAACGCACAACGCGCTCGTCGTCGACCGGATGCGGCGGCGCGTGATCCGGCTCGACGACGGCAAGATCGTAGCCGACGAGGAGCGCGGTTACTACCACGCGGCCGTGCCCGCTTCCGTCGCGCTTGCCGGCGACGCCGCGGAGCCCGGCGAAGCGCCGAAGCCGATACGGAGCATCATCAATGGACTCGGGGCGAATCCGCTTCTTTCTGAGTGAGGTGTGGCGTAACTTCACGCGCACGCTCATCATGCAACTCACCGCGATCGGCACCGTAACGGTCACGATCGCGCTCCTCGGCGGCTTTCTGTTCACGCGGCAGACGCTCGGCGCGATCGGCGACGACGTGATCAAGAAAATCGAGATTTCGGTTTTCCTGACGGACGGCGCGTCGCCCGCCGACGCCCGGACGCTGGCCGCGAAGTTGCGTGCCGACCCGCGCGTCAAGAGCGTGACGTACGTGCCCAAAGCGCAGGGTCTGCGCGAGATGCGCGAACGGCTGCGGGGCCAAATCGATACGTCGCTGCTCACGGCGAACCCCTTGCCGGACGCTCTGCGCGTCCGCGTGGTCGACCCCGAACGCGTGCACGAGGTCGCGGCCTTCGCGCGCAAACAAGCGAACGTGGCGAACGTCGAATACGCGCAGGACGCCGTGCAAAAGCTCTTGCGCATTTCCGACGTCCTCGGCCGCATCGGCCTGGGCATCGTCGCGCTCTTGGTCTTCACGGCCGCGATCATCATCTCGAATACGATACGGCTCACGGTGTTCGCGCGGCGCCGCGAGATCGCGATCATGCAACTCGTGGGGGCGTCGGGGTTCTACATCCGCATGCCCTTTATTTGCGAAGGATTCATCGCGGGCGTCCTCGGCGCGGCGCTCGCGCTCGCGCTGCTGGTCACCGCCCGCCTCCAACTCTTACCGAAGCTGATCGTGGCGCTTCCGTTCTTGCCGATGCATGCGGTCAACATCGACGGCCTGACGTTCGCACTCGAATTGCTCGGCACGGGCGCGGCGGTCGGCGTGGTCGCGTCGTGGTTCTCCGTGGGCCGGTATCTGCGCGCGTGACCGGACGCGCCCCGCGCCTCGCCGTCGCCGCGCTCGCGGCCGTGGCCGCGCTCGCGGGCCTCGCTGCCTCGCCCCTCGCTGCTGCCGGGGTCCGGGCGTCCATCGTCGCGACGATCGGCGATAAGATCCAATCGAAGCAGGCCGAGATCGACGCACTGCACCGCCGGCTCGATCGTAAGCGCGATCAACTTCACTTTCAAGAGCAGCGCGAACGCGATCTCGCGCGGCAGCTCGGCGAGACCAACGACAGCATCGCGCGCGTCAGCGCGAACCTCGACTCGATCGACGCGCAGATGCACCACAACGAGCGGCGGCTCGCATGGAACCAGGTGCAATTGAACGCGGCCGAGGCGACGCTCGCGCGGCACAACGACGCCTTGAAGCGGCGACTCGTCGACGCCTACGAACGCGGCGATCTCGGCTACGTGAACGTGTTGCTCTCGTCCACGTCGTTCAACGACTTTTCCGAACGCTGGGAAGACATCCGCTACTTGATCGCCGCGAATCAGAAGACGGTCCGGGAACGGCAGGCCGCCGAACGCGACGTCGCGCGCGCGCGGGCGAGCTTGGAGGGCGAGCGTGAGGCCCTCGACGCGACGTTACGCGCGCAGCAGCAGGCGAAGTACGCGCTCGCCGCGCTCGCCGCGCAGCGGGCCGAACTCGTTGCGGTCGCGGGCGCACAGCGCCGCAGCGTCGCGAGTGAGGTCGTCCAGCTCGAAGACCTCAGCGCCGCTCAGGAAGCGCAACTCGAGGCGTACATCCGGCAGCGCCAGCAAGAAGAGGCGGCGCGGCGGGCGGCCGAGGCCGAAGCGCGGCGCCGCGCGGCGCTGCTGGCGGGCGTCGAGGCGCCGCCGGCCGAGAACGAGGGCGGCCCCACCTGGTTCTCGTGGCCCGCCTCGGGCCCGATCACGTCGCCCTTCGGCATGCGCGTCCATCCGGTCACGGGCGCGTTCAAAATGCATACCGGGATCGACATCGGGGCGCCGATGGGCGCGACGATCACCGCGACGGCCCCCGGCCGCGTGATCTTCGCCGGCTGGGAAGGCGGCTACGGGAACACGATCATCATCGATCACGGCGGCCAGACGTCGAGCCTCTACGGGCATTGCTCGCAGATCTTCGTCAGCGACAATCAGGACGTCGCGCGCGGCCAAGCGATCGGCGCCGTCGGCGCGACCGGCGACGCAACCGGCCCGCACCTCCATTTCGAGATCCGGATCAACGGCGTCGCGGTCGACCCCTCATCCCGCCTTCGGTAAAAACAATTTGGATTAATATCGGGGTAAACTCCGCCGCGCGTGGAAACCTTCGCGTCCCGGCGCCCGTACTAGCCGTGCGGACCTCCGGCCGATCCAACCGCCACCCGCGCTGCCGAAGAAACTCACAGGAACTTGTCAACACGCTTTCGCCTCCTCGCAGCGGCCTTCGCGGTCGCCCTCGTCTCGCTGGGCGGGGCGCTTTTTCTGACGCACCAGCGTCTGGCCGACGCCGACGCGGACGCTTTCGCCGGAGGCTCCACGGGCATCGCGGCGCTCGATCTCGGGGACGTGCTTTCGAGCGCGCACGGCGGTGACCAGCGCATGCTCGACTCGGCCTTCCGGCAAGTCGAAAAGGCGTATTACAAGCCGGTGAGCGCGCAGACGCTCTTGGCGGGCGAACAGCGCGAACTGATCCTCTATTTAAAGAGCCACGGCGTTGCCGCACCGTCGATCCCGGCGCTGACGGCGACGGGCGATGAAGTCCAGGATACGCGCGCGCTCAACCGGGATCTCGAGATCGCGCAGACGCTCTACGGTAAGCGGACCTCGAACGTCGAGCTCACCCAAGCCGCCATCCGGGGCATGCTCGACTCGCTCGGGGACCCGTACACCACCTACCTCGCACCGCGCGAGATCCAGTCGCTCGAGGAATCCCTCAAGGGCGGCGATTTCGGCGGCATCGGCGTGTACATCGTGCAAGATCCGCGCACGAAGCAAGTGCTCGTCGAGCCGATCGAGGGGACGCCCGCGTTCAAGGCCGGCGTCAAGACCGGCGACCGCATCCTCGCGGTCGACGGCCATCCGGTCGAAACGCTCAAGCTCGACGCCGTCGAGGACCTGATCCGCGGCAAGGTCGGCACGACCGTGCAGCTGCGCGTCAAATCGCACCTGACCAAGACCGAACGCACCGTTCCGATCGTCCGGCAGCAGATCCAAGTACCGTCGGCCCTGGCAAAACGCGAAGACGGCTATGAATACATCCGTCTGGCCGAATTCGGGCAGACTTCGTACGACGAAGTGCGCAAGGCGGTGCTCGACGGCAAAGCGCATGGCGTCAAAGGCTACATTCTCGATCTCAGGAACAACGGGGGCGGTTTGCTCGATGCGGCCGTGAACATTTCGAGCCTCTTCATCAAGGACGGTACGATCGTCTCGACGATCGACCGGGCCGGCGATCGCGACACCAAGACCGCACTTCACGAATCGGTGGGCGCCGCGCCGCTCGTGATCCTGGTCAACAAATTCACCGCGAGCGCCTCGGAGATCACCGCCGGCGCGGTGCAGGACTACAAAGTGGGTACGCTCATCGGCACCAAGACCTTCGGGAAAGGCGTCGTGCAGAGCATCTACAACACGAGCGACGGCGGAGCGCTCAAGATCACGACCGCAAAATACGTGACTCCCCTGGGCCGAGACATCCAGCACAAGGGCATCGAGCCCGACCTCGTCGTCGACCAGACCGTGGACGCTCCGATGATGATCGATTCGCCGAAAGATCTCCAACTCGCAGCCGCCAAATCGTATTTGCGGCGCATCGCTCGTAGGTAATAGTCAGTATGAAACGCGTCCTTCCGGTCCTCGCAGCCGCCGCGCTGCTCGCGACGGCGCTCCCATCGGCCACGACGGCGTCGGGTCTCTCGAGCGTCGAAAGCGACGAGATCGAGATGAGCTATTCGCTGCTCGATCAGGAGTTCTACAAGAAGGTCGACCAGCAGACCGTCCTCGACGGCGCGCGCGACCAGGTCGTCGCGTTCTTGGAGAAGGCCGGAATCAAGAATCCCAAGGTCGCGGAGCTTCACGCGAGCGACGACGCGTCGTACAACGCCCGAGCCCTGGAGCGCCTGGTCAGCAGCGCCGTCTCGACCTACGGAGCGAAGATCGGCGGCAGCCGCCCGCTCACGTACGAGGCGATTTCCGGACTGCTCGCCTCGGTCAAAGACAAATACACGACCTTCCTTTCGCCGCAGCAGTACGCGGAGCTCAACGAAGGGCTCGACGGCGGAAACTTCAGCGGTGTAGGAATTTCGATCCGCGTCGACGAGAAGACCAAACTCCTCGACGTGAACGAAGTGATCCCGGACGGCCCGGCGGACAAAGCCGGCTTGCACGACGACGACACGATTACCGAAATCGACGGCAAGTCGACGAAGGGCCTGACCTCGACGCAGGACGCGAAGATGCTTCGCGGCGAGAAGGGCACCGTCGTTCGCCTCACGATCGAACGTGACGGCGCGACGCTGCCCACCGGCCCGATCGCCGTGACGCGCGACCTCATCCATCAGCCGAGCGTGTACGCGAAGCTACTCGACAACGGCATCGGATACGCGCGCCTGACCGTCTTCGGCTCGAACACCGCGCAAGAGCTTTCGGCCGCGCTGACCAAGCTGCAGACCGAGGGCGCGAAAGCCTACGTTCTGGATTTACGCGACAACGGCGGCGGCTATTTGAACGCAGCCATCGACGTCAGCTCGAAGTTCATTCCCTCGGGTCCGATCGTGTCGGTCGAATCGCGCGGCGGCAGCAACACCCAGTACGATGCCGAAAACACGGCGATTCCGCCGAAACCGCTGGCGGTGCTGGTCAACAAGTACACCGCCTCAGCTTCGGAGATCACGTCGGGGGCGTTACAGGACGACGGCGTCGGCGAATTGATCGGTGAGAAAACGTATGGCAAGGGCGTCGTGCAAACGATCCATCCCTTACCGGACGGATCCGCGGTGAAGATCACGAGCGCGCGCTACTTGACGCCGCACGGCCGCGACATCAATCTGATCGGCATCCAGCCCGACATCCTCTCCGTCGAACCGCAGACCGCAAAGATGGGGAACCCGGCGACCGACCCGCAACTTCAGTCCGCGATCACGTATCTGCAAGGCAAGATCGCACAAGCGGAAACGACGGGAAGCTAACGCCCGAAGACGCCGAGCGCCGCGCAACGGCGCTCGACGTCCGCAAACGAATCGAACGGCTCGAAGGCGACGTCGCGGCCGGTCAAATAGCGTTCGAGCGGAAGTCCGCGTTTTGCGAATCGAACGTCCGCGCGAAGCGCCGCGTCGTAATCGGAACGCCCGTCGCCCACGAAAATCGTCCGCAGCCCGCGGGCGCTCGCGGCGTCGACGAGCGCCGCTTTGTCGGTCCCGTTTCCGGCCGCATCCCGAAAGCGCATCGACCAGCCCTCGGGCCGAATCTCGACGTCGTTCGCCACGACGGGCAACGTGCCGAGGCCGAAATCGCCGAGGCGGTCGCGGATAATCGATTCGATGCCGGAGCTCACGATGGTCAGGGGCACGGCCGCCGCAGCGCACGCCCGCGCAAACGGGGCGAAGCCGGCATCGACGCGCACCTCGCGGCGCAGGATCGCATGCACCTCGGCGCGTTCGCCGCGCACCAGCGCCGCTTGGCTCGCGAGCACGTCGCGAATCGTGGCGCCCTCGTCGAGGGCCCGCTCCGTCGCGTCCCAGACCGCCTTCGTCGCGAAGATCGGTACGAGCACATCGAACGTGTCCCGATCCGTAACGGTGCCGTCGAAATCGACGAACACCGTCCAGACCGGGTGCCCGCCCGTCAGCGCGTCTTCTTGCGCGCCGCCGGAGCGGCCGTCTTCTTGCGGGCGGCAGGCGCCGCGGCTTTGCTGCGCGCGGCCGGAGCCGCCGCCTTGCGCGCCGGGGCTTTTTTCGCGGCGGCCTTCTTGGCTGCCGGCGCCGCCGCGGCCGCGCGCTTGCGGGGAGCCGGCGGCGGTTCGGCGACCGGCGGTGCCGCGGCCTTGGGTTTGCGGCCGCGCTTCGCCGGCTCCGCCACGGCGACCGGCGCCGCGATTTCGGCCGGCACCGGGACGGGCGCCGTGAGGTCGAGCGGGATTTTTCGCGGCCGTCCGCGGCGGCGGGGTGCTTCGACCACGGGTTCGGGAGCCGGCGGCGCCACGGCCGGCGCCGCGAGCGCCAACTGCGTCGCTTCGACGTCGTCCGCTTTGCGGCGGCGACGCGTGGGCTTCGCAACCTTCGCCGGTTCTTCGGGAACGCTCAAACTCGGTGGCGGCGCCTCGACGGCGACGTGGCCGGCCTTGCGGTCGAAGCGTGCGATCGCGCGCGTCGGTTCCGGCGGAGCCGTCTCGCCCGTCGGCTCGGCGCCGCCGGTTCCGTCGACCCGGAAGATGTGCCGATCCGGAAGCGGACCGCGCCCGCGGCCGGCGGGTGCCGGCGCCGCTGCGGCCCCTTCGCTTGCGATGGCTTCTGTCGCGCCGGCCTCACCCGGCACACCGCCACGTCCGCGGCGGCGACGGCGACGGCGGCGACGGCGAACCGTCCCGTCATCGTTGAGCATCGGCGATGCCCCGGCGCTGCCGTTCGCTTCGGCGGATCCGATCGTGCCCGCGACGCCTTCGGTTTCGGGGCCCTCGTCCTCAAACTCGTCGTCGCCCTCGGCAGCCGGCGGAAGCGGGCTCCCGGGAACGGCCGTGAGCGCGGCCGTGCCGGGGGCGTCGCCCGCCCCACGGCGGCGGCGCCGGCGGCGGCGACGGCGACGGCCGTCGCCTTCGGCCGGTCCGCCGTAGCTCGCAAACGCGCGACCTTCGCCGTTCGCGTCGACCGCGGCGTATTCGGGCACCGGGTGCAGGGGCGTGACCGTTGCGAGCGGCGGCGAAAGGGCGGTCTGCGTCGCGCGGACTTCCGCATCTTCGGCTTCCGCTTCGGCGGTCGTGGAAATGCCGAGCGCCGGCCGGGCGCCGATGCCCTTGGCGGCTTCTTCGGCCAGCTCGCGCAGCTGTTCTTCCTGTTCGGCGGGCGTGAGGGGCTTAACGCGACCGCGACCGCCGCGACGGCGGCGTTTCTTGTCGGCGAGCGGCTGCTGCGCGACGCTCTGGCGCGGCTCCGCGAGGATCGTACCCTCGTCGTCGATGTCGATGATCTTGATCTTGATCGTCTCGCCGACGGCGTTGGACGCGTTCTCGACTTCGACGAGGCGGTCACCGACGATCGCGAGTGCGGATGTCGCGACGGGCAAGCGCGCGTGAACGAGTTCGACTTCCAACTCGTCGCCGACGCGGACGCTCGGGGGCGGCGCCTTCGCGGCCGCAAGATCCGCCAATTGCAGCACGCGCACGCGCTCGGGATGCAGCGTGGCGTCGACACGGACGGCGATCGTCGCGTCGAGCTCCTTTTCGAGGCCGGCGAGTTCGTCTTCGTACCAATATTCGATTTGCGCGCCGACCGTCGGCGCGGAGACCACTTCGAGCGGCTTGCGTTCGCCGTTCATATGTTCGTGTCCGAAACGGCGTAATTCCCGAAACGCTTCGATCGCTACCGACTCCGGCGACATGACGGTGCCGAGGCCGGCGCACGTGGGGCACGGTCCGCGCAACTGGGCGGAGAGGTCCTTACCGACGCGTTTGCGCGTGAACTCGAGCAGGCCGAGTGCGGAAAACGATTGGATCGTCGTGCGCGTGCGGTCCCTCTCGAGACCGCCCTTGAGCGTATCGATCACGCGCGTGCGCGCGCTCTCGGTCGACATGTCGATGAAGTCGCACACGATGATGCCGCCGATGTCGCGCAGCCGGACTTGGCGCGCGATCTCGGCTGCCGCCTCGATGTTCGTCTTGACGATCGTATCTTCGAGATTGCGGCCGCCCGTAAACTTGCCGCTATTGACGTCGATCACCGTGAGGGCTTCGGTCGTTTCGATCACGATCGAACCGCCCGAGGGGAGGTTGATCTTCGGCCGCAAGAGCCGCTGAACTTCCTCATCGATCTTGAAGTCTTTGAAGAGCGAGCGGCCGCTATTGTAATATTCGATCCGTTCGACGTATTGCGGACCGAGCAGGCGCATGAAGTCGCGCACCTTTTCGAAATCCTCGCGATCGTCGATGAGCACGCGATCGACCTCGGGCGTGATGAAGTCGCGCGCCGCCTTGAATACGAGGTTCATGTCTTTATGAATCAACGACGGCGCGGGCGCCCGTTTGTAACTCTCGAGGATCCCGTGCCACATGCGGATCAGCACGCCGAGGTCCGCGATCAGTTCGGCTTGGCTCACGCCCGAGGCGGCGGTCCGCACGACGGTGGCCATGCCTTCCGGCCGGATCATCTTCATGATGTTCTTGAGCCGGTTGCGCTCTTCGGCACTCTCGACCTTACGCGAGACGCCGGAATATTTACCCGTCGGCATCAAGATGAGATAACGGCCCGGCAAAGAGATGTTCGTCGAGATGCGGGCGCCTTTGAGGCCGCGCGGCTCCTTGACGATCTGCACGAGCACGTCGTCGCCCTTGCTGATTTTTTCCGTGATGGTCCAGCCCGAGCGGCCCTGCGTGATCTCGACGTCGCCGATATTGAGCGGCGTCTTGTTGATGTCGTCCACGTAGAGAAAGGCATTGCGGCCGAGGCCGATGTCGACGAAGCTCGCTCCCATACCGGGGAGCACGTTCATCACTTTGCCTTTGAAGATCGAGCCGATGACCTTTTCTTCGCGTTCGAAGTAGATCTCGGCGAGCTGGCCGTCCTCACGGATAGCGACCCGGTTTTCCCAGGGGTCGCTCGAGATGAGGATCTCTGTTGGCACGTAAGTTGCCTTTCGATTCGGGGCGACGCATCCGAGACGCGCCGCGTCGTCAAGTTATTCCGCCCCGCTCATCGGGGGGACGGCGTGTGCACCTCGATCGCGACCGAAGCGGAATCCCCGCGGCGCGACCAAAGCAGAGTACCGATACGTTGCGATACGTGCGCGGCCGAGAGCCGGCGCGCACGGTAAAATTTCAAATCGGATTTTCCGTACTTGGCGGCCGGGCCCCCAAGACCTTTGAAGTCGGGGCGGCACGGCCCCCCGACGGCCCCCGGGCCGGCACTCGCCGGCCCAGCTGACGCGGCACGGCACGTGGCAGTCCCGCCGCCATTGTCACCCCGAGCTGGTCGAAGGGTCGGGCCGTTCCGCCCCGACTTCAACCGGACGGATCGAGTGGACGTGTTCGAGTTGAGCGTGGGTTTCGATGGTTTCGGGGCGGGCTTGGCGGACGGCGGCGATGGCGGCTTGCGGGGTGTGGCCGAGTTCGACGAGGAGCCGGGCGGCGAGGGTGCCCGTCCGACCGAGGCCGGCGCGGCAGTGGATCACGACGAGTTCGCCGTCGCGCAGGCGGGCGCGCGCTTCGGCCCCGACGGTTCGCCAGGCCGACTCGAAGGTCGCGTCCGGGGCGTCGCCGTCGGGAATCGGCAAGTGGCGCCACGGAAGGCCGGATTCGGCGAGGGTGCGTTCGAATTCGGGGACGCCGAGCAAGCCGAACTCGTGGGACTCGTTGAGCGTGATGACGAGCCCGGGGTCCGCCTCGCGGATCACTTCGAGATCGGTGTTGAGGCTGCGCCGCCAGACATAGGGGCTGGCCGACATCCCGGCGCGCCGGCCCGGCAACAGCGTCATGCCGATGCGCCCCCCGCTCTCGGGGACGACGACCTCGTCGATGACGAGCGGATGACTGACGCTCGTGCGTATCTTCGCCATGCTTAGGTTCGCGCGGCGCGCCGGCGCGAAATGCCCGCGAACGGAGCCCGTCCCCCGACCGAGCGACCTGCAAAACCGTTCGGCGTCATAGTTCCCGCAATATTCTCCCCCGACCGTAGCAATAACCTCGGAGCATAGCGCAACCAGGGCGAAGTTCCTACGACCGCCTAGAATACCAAGCGGTCCCTTTGAACGTAGATGTTGAGCAAGATCCCGACCGCGGCAAAATCCGTCAGCACGGCGGTCCCGCCGTAGGACATGAGCGGGAGCGGGATGCCCGTGATCGGCATGATGCCGACGGTCATGCCGACGTTGATCGTGATGTGGAACGCGAGCATGGCCACGAGCCCGGCCGCGAGCAGAAACCCGAACCGGTCGCGCGCCGCGAGCATCGCGCGCACCGCGCCGAAAAGGATCACGGCGTACAGCACGATGAGCCCGACCTCGCCGACGTAACCGAACTCCTCGCCCACGACCGTGTTGATGAAATCGCGCGAGTGCTCCGGTACGAAATTGAGTTGCGTTTGCGTCCCGTGATACAGGCCTTTGCCGAAGAGCTCGCCGCTGCCGACGGCGATTTGCGACTGGTTGAGGTTCCAGCCCGCCCCTTGCGGGTCGGAATCGGGATGCAAGAACACGAGCAATCGATTGCGCTGGAACGGCTTGAGCACGAGGTTCGTGCCGACGACGACGGCGCCCGCCGTACCGAGCGCCGCCAGATAGAGGGCGAAATACCACGCCTTGCTCACACCGAAAAACAGTTCGGCCGTCAAGATCGCGACGATCACGAGCGACGTCCCGAGATCCGGCTGCTTGAGAATGAGCAGCGCCGGAACGACGACGGCAACGATCGTCAAACCCATCTCGCGCCAGCCACACGTCGCCGTGCGCGCGATGAGCGCGGCGATGCAGATGGCGAGGATCAGCTTCGCGGGTTCGGAGGGTTGAAATTGCACGGGCCCGATGTTCACCCAGCGTTGCGCGCCGAGGGCGCTGCGACCGCCGACCATCACGAGGCCGAGCAGCAGCAGGTTGCCGATGTAGAGGCCGAACGCCCAGCGCTGCAGCTTATGGTAATCGAGCGATGCGAACGCCGACATCACGAAGATGCCGATGCCGATGTAGATCAGCTGTTTGCGCCACTCGCCCGACGCATCGGCGTCGTGCAGATCGGCCGAGTGAATGCACACGACACCGAAGAGTGAGAGCAGCACGGTCGCCCCCACCATCACCCAATTGAACGATTTATACCAAGGCCGCTCCATTCACGCTTGCGCGGGCGTGCCCAACTGCACCGTCGCCTGCGCGGCGCGCTTGGCCGCGGACGCTTTGCGCCTGCGTCGCCGGCGCTGCGGGCCGGCCGGCGTCGCCGCTTTGACTGCCGGTTCGGTCGCGACCGCGTGCGCTTCGAGCGGCGCGTGGACCGTAGCCGTCGTCAGCGCCGCTTCGAGCGGCGGCGCCGGCGGCGGGACGGCCGCGGGCGGTTCCGGCGGCTCCTCGCGCAGGCGCGGGCGCACGCCCGTGATCGGGATGCTCGCGAGCATCGCCACCTCGCCCTCGCGGTGTTCGAAGGTTACGTCGGCATGCGCCTGATCGATCTCGACGTAGCGCGAGATCACTTGCAAGAGATCGCGCTTGAGCGCTTCCACCACATCGGGCGCAAGCGACAGATGGTCGGAGAGCAACACCAAGCGCAGACGCTCTTTGGCCGTCGCGCTCGACGGCGGTGCGGGATTGAACAGGCGGTTGAAAAAGTCGAGCAAGAGCTAACGCCCTCCGAAGAGCGAGCCGAGTTTGGAAAAGAATCCGCCCGACGGGCGGACGGTCGGCGCGGCGACGTCCTCACCGGCTAATTTTGCCGCGATCGCGCGATACGCCGCGCCCGTTTCCGAGCCCATGTCCAGCGCCAGCGGTTCGCCGCGATTGGTCGCGACGATGACGCCGGGTTCGTCCGCGATCACGCCGAGCAACGGCAGTCGCAGGATGCCGTTCACGTCGTCGACCGAAAGCATCTTTCCCCGTTTCACGAGCCCGGGCCGAAGCCGGTTGATGATCAATTGCGGACGCCAGTCGTTCGGCAGCAGACCGACGACGCGGTCCGCGTCCCGAACCGCGGAGACCTCGGGCGTGCACACGACGATTGCGTGGCCCGCGCCTGCCACCGCATTCTTGAAGCCCATCTCGATGCCGGCCGGGCAGTCGATGAGCACGTAATCGAAACGCGCGCGGAGCGATTCGATCAGCGCCTTCATCTGCCCGGTGTCCACGTCTTCTTTTTCGCGCGTCTGCGCCGCGGCCAGCAGGTAGAGCGTCTCGCTGCGTTTGTCGCGCACGAGCGCTTCGTCGAGGGTCGCTTTTTCCTCGAGCACGTCGAGGAGGTGGAATTTAACGCGGCTTTCGAGGCCGAGCACGATGTCGAGATTTCGCAGGCCGACGTCCGCGTCCACGAGCACGACGTTCGCGCCGCGCGCGGCGAGCGCCGCGCCGACGTTCGCGGTGGTCGTCGTCTTGCCGACGCCGCCCTTGCCGCTCGTGACGACGATCGCGCGGCCGAGCGGCGGCGCCGTTTGCGGCGCACCGGCGCCGGAGGGTTGGTCAAACGCTTGCATCAATCGATCAGCCCGCCTTCCACATCGTCTTGAGCCGGCTGAAGAACCCCGGCCCGTCCAGGCTCGAGAACGGCACGACGTCGCCGCACAGGCGCCGCGCGATCTTGTCGTAAATAGCCGCGAGCCGCTGCGTCTCGTCGAGGACGATCGGTTCGCCGCGATTCGTCGTGTCGATCACTTCCTCGTCGTCGGGCACGATTCCGAGCAACTCGGCGGAAAGTATCTCGCTGACGTCTTCGACCGACATCATGTCGCCCGTCTTCACCATCTCGGGACGCACGCGGTTGACGATGAGCCGCAGCGGAATCTTGAGCGCGCCGAGCTTGCCCACGACGCGGTCCGCGTCGCGGATCGCGCTGACCTCGGGCGTCGTGACGACGATCGCCTCGGATGCGCCCGCGACGGCGCTGCGAAAGCCGTGCTCGATGCCGGCGGGACAATCGATCAGCACGAAGTCGGCCGTCTCGGCGAGTTCCACGATCACCGCTTTGAACTGCTCCTCGGTGATCGCTTCCTTTTCGCGCGTCTGCGCCGCGGGCAACATCGACAGCGATTCGAAGCGCTTGTCGCGGATCAGCGCTTGGCGCAATTGGCAGCGGCCCTCGATCACCTCGACGATGTCGAACACGATCCGCTTCTCGACGCCGAGCACGAGATCGAGATTGCGCAAGCCGATGTCCGCATCGACCAGCACGACTTTTTGGCCGCGCTTCGCGAGCGCCGCGCCCACGTTGACCGTCGTCGTCGTCTTCCCGACGCCGCCCTTGCCGCTGGTCACGACGATGCGCCGACCGCTCACGTTCCGCTCCCCACCTTGGCGTACGGCGCGCGCGCGATGCGCTCGCCGTCGACGAATGCGACTTCCGGCGCGCGCGGGCCGCCGCGACCGCCGTCGTCGGCCGCGATGTACGTCGCGATCCGCAGTTGCGTCGCCGCGAGTTCGAGCGCAAAGACGCGCGCGTTCGCATCGCCCTGCGCCCCCGCGTGCGCCGTGCCGCGGAGCGCGCCGAAGACCACGATGTCGCCGGTCGCGACCAGTTCCGCGCCCGGGTTCACGTCGCCGACGACGACGATCGAACCGAGCTGCTGCAGCGTCTGACCGCCGCGCAAGGTGCCGCGGTGGTAGAGCGTCCCGGGCAGGCTCGGGGCAGCGGCCGGCGCCGGCTGGATCGCGGCGGGGGCGAAGACGGGCCGCGGCACGGACGGCTCGCCGCGCGCGCGGCGATTCGCGATGTCGGCGCGCGCCCCCGCGAAGTCCGCATCGAGCGAGCGCGCCTTCTCCGTGATCTCGAGCTTCTCGGCGCGCGACGCGCGTTTGCGTTCGAAGCTCGCAACCGTCGGCCGCGGCGCGTCCCCGAGGAAGATGAGGTCGTGACGTTCGGCGAGCGGCGCAAGCGACGCTTCCCCGTGGAGCCCGCGTAGCGCGATCCCGTAGCCGTTGACCGCGCTCAGGAAGCGCGCCATGCCGTCATCGTCCGGCGCCTCGCCCTCGAAGATGGCGACGGCCTGACTGCCCCGGTAAAAATCGGGGCGCTCCGCCAGGCGTTCCGCGATCTCGGACCACGCTTCGCCGAAGGGACGCCCGGCAAAGACGAATTCGAGCCCGGCGGCGGTGCCGCGCAACATTGCTAGCGGACGCTCCGGCGCGCGGAGCTAACGGTCTCGGTCATTGCAGTCCGCGTTGCCACGCGCGGGCCGGGCGACCCTCCGTCGTCCACACGCGCTGCACACAAATCTCGCCTTACCCACAAGGAATCCACGGGCCCTCCACGCCCCCGCGGGCCCTGCCACGCGACACGATGGGTCGCTCCCGGACGCGTCGAAAGCCCGGCTCATGAGCCTCGCCCGCCGCGTCCTCCACGGTTCGCTCTTGCTGTCGTTCTTGTTCGCAGCGCTGCCGGCGCCGGCAGGCGCCACTTCGACCGCCACCGAGGTGGAGCAGGCGAAGGAAGAAGAAAAGCAAGTCCTCACGCAATACAACGTCGTGACCGACCCGCTGCTCAACGCGTGGGTCAACGGCGTCGGCGAGAAAGTGTGGGGGCAAGTCGCCCGCCGCGACGTCCCGTACAACATCAAGATCCTCGACGCGTCGGACATCAATTCGTTCACGATCGGCGGCGGGTACATCTACGTCAACAAGGGACTGCTCGACTTCGTGCAGTCCGACGACGAACTCGCGGGGGTCATCGGGCACGAGACCGGTCACAACGAACGTCGCCATACGCTGACGCTACCCGCCAAAGCTCAAGCGCTGAACTTACTCTTCGGCGTCGCGTCGCTCTTCTCGCCGATCATCTACCGCTTCGGCCAGATCGCCGAGGCCGGCATCATCGCAAAGCAAGAGCGGGCCGACGAACTCCAAGCCGACCAATATGGGCTGCTTCTGATGTCGCGCGCCGGCTACGATCCCGAAGCGATGCTCTCGTTCATGCAGCATCTCGGCGCCGCCGAGAACGAACACGATAGCGCCGTCGACAAGTATTTGGCCGACCATCCCGGCTTCCCGTCGCGCGTCGCGCATCTGGTGGGTTACGACGAACTCGATCCGACCAAACGCACGAACGACCAGCTCCTCGGTGAAGCGCTGCACGACTCGGATGAAGCGCGCTTCAACATCGCCGCGATGAAGTACGAGCGCGTCCTCAAGGCCGACCCGGGCAACACGATCGCGCTATTGCACATGGGCGAATCGCAGATCGCGCTCGGTGAGACGGGGAAGAGCGAACAGACCCTCGGCGAGGCCGCGGAAAAGGGGACGCCGGAGACCCGTTCGGCCGCGCTTTCGAGCATCCGGGCGCTGCGCCAGAGCGAGGCGCGCTTCACGCTCGGCAAGCCGAGCCTCGCACCCCTGCGCGCGGAACTCGCGGACGTGCAGACGCGCGAGACGCAGGCCGAGGCCGCGCTCCAATTGCGGCGCGATGCCGGCAAAGATCAGCTCAAAGCGGTCAACTCCCGCATTCAAAACATCTCGTACGGCATTCCCGATCTCAGCCGCGTACCCGTCCGCCCGGGCGGCCGGCTGGAAGCCGTGCTCAAGAACTTCGGCGCGATGAGCCGCGCGATCGATGCGTCGTTCTCGAAGTCGTCGTCCGCGATCGCGGGCGTCGGCACGCTCGAACGCAATAAAGAGAGCGGGCTCGTCAAGGAGAACGACGAGATCCTCCACGAGCTGGGCGCGCCGCTCGCGCTCGATCCCGTGCCGGTCGAATCGCTCGCGGTCTTCCCCGCCTATCCGCGGATGTTCGACGACCTCGCGCTAACCGACGGGGACATGATCCGCGCGCTCGACGCGAGCCGTTCGTCGCTCGCGCTGCTCGACGTCGCGCTCGGCGACCTCAACGACTTCATCAACCGGCTGACGCGTTCGCAGCTCGACTATCAGGGCGACATCTCGCAATCCGATTATCAGTCGCTGACGCCGCTCATGCAAAAAGCGGCGGACGGCCTCAACCGCGCCGCGATCGCGGGCTCGCAGGCGGAGCAGCTCTTCAACCTCGCGCGCTCGCGCCAATTACAGACCCGCATCACGATGCTCGGCGTCGGGTATCCGCAAGACCGCTACGCGACGCTGCAGACCGCACTCAACGTACGCGTGCAAAACGACGGCGTCGACTTCGACACGATGTTACACGACGACCTCACGCCGGGCGAAGTAGCCGCGGCCGCGATCGTCGCGGCCGATACGAACACGACGCCGGAGGCGGTGATCGAAGAGGCGGCGACGACGCACCGGCGCATCGTGGACGTCGCGAACGCGCGCGGCATGAGCTCGACCGCACTCGAGATCTTCCTCGGGCTCGTCTACCTCGACTACACCGACGATCCGGTGAAGGAAGCCCGCGGCCACTGATGGCGACCGCCGCGGCCGATCTGCTCACCCTCGTCCGGAAGCGCGTCAACGTCGGAGCCGTGCACACGGAGGCGCGCCGGCCGTTCCGCTTTCTCTTGTGCGGCGACCCGGCGCTGGTCGCGGAGTTCCGCGCGCTGCTGCTCTTCTCGCGCGAGGATGCGAACGTACCGTTCGATGCGGCCTCGACGCTCGAGACGATCGATCCCGTGCGCCGGCCCACGATCGTCGGGCCGGACGTGCGCGCATTGATCTTCCTTGGAGGACGCGGTGACTTCGCCGCGATCGATGCGGCCCTGCTCACGTCGCTCGGCGTTCCGGTCTTCGCGCTTACGGTCGATCCGGAAACGGTGCCCGCGCAGCAGCCGGCGGCGGCGCCCGCTGCCGGCACCTTCGCCGAATACGTCGTGCCGCGGCTCGACCGCGAGGCGTTGCGCGGCCGGGTGTTCCCGCACCTGATCGATCGCTGCAAGGGAACGGAGGTCGCGGTGGGCCGCCGGCTGCCCGCGCTACGCGAAACGGTCGCCGCGAAGCTGACGCGCGACGCCGCGTCGTCCGCGCTCAAGATCGCGGGCGCGAGCGCCGTGGTCGACCACGTGCCGCTGCTCGGGATCGTGCTCGGCGCAGTCGCGTCGGCAGGCGACATGGTGGCGATCACGGGCATCCAAATCGTGCTGATGATGCAGATCGGCGCGACCTACGGCAAGGACCCCGATGTCGCGCGCATTTGGGAACTGCTGCCCGTCGTCGGCGGCGGACTCGGTTGGCGCGCGCTCTCGCGCGAACTCTCGGGGTTCATTCCCGTCGCGGGCATCGCGATCAAAGCTGCAATCGCGTACGCGGGCACGATCGTGGTCGGCGAAGGCGTGGGCTTCTTCTACGAGCACGGCCGCCATATGACGGCGCAGCAAGCGGGTCTGATCTACGAGGAGCGTAAGCGCGCGGCGCTCGCGTTCGCGCGGGACTTGGTGGCGCGGCTACGGTCTTAAACCGCGGCCGAGCGCCGAATCAATTCGTTCGGCGCGCGAGGTGCACGAGGAGATCGTCGTCGTCCAAGTGCGCGAACGAGGCGCCGAGCTTCGGCCGCACGGCGTCCGCAATCTGTTTTGCGAGCGGCGCGCGCGCCCCAATCGACAGACTCTCCCGCCGCTCCACGTAGCGCCGCACGATTTCGCGTTCGCTTTCGCCGAGGTCGCGCACGAATGCCCCGCTCGGGTCATTGGCGTCGTCGAGGAGCGATGCGAGCGTCACGACGCGTTCGAAGCGC